>ERZ1292623.2390-Hain-H51-01um-R1-2390-length-16881-cov-7_pt1 | contig 16881 bp, 16 predicted proteins | sample MGYA00564398_ERZ1292623 | MGnify/ENA primary metagenome ERZ1292623 (study PRJEB36523, sample SAMEA6512633) | groundwater metagenome | collected 2019-01-07 | study: AquaDiva: Metagenomics assemblies of 32 groundwater samples | reverse complement strand
GCGTTTCAGGATGCTTTTATTATACTCCTATCCATTGGATTTGTCAAGTTTTGCGGGTGAGATCATCATAAAACGGCTCGGTTGAGCCGTTTTATTGGCATCGCATTAAACGACGAGCCACTCACAGTTGAATCCTTAAGTTATACCTGCTACCGTGATGTTGGAGTTGCTCTTTATTCCATACCCTTCGGTGTGGAGCGACCAAAACAGAACGCTACAAGGGGGGCGCTGATATGCGGGAGGCGCGGTATCTCATTGACCGCATGGACACGGTTGAGAAAGAAATAAAGCCGGCTCTTCACGCGGCTGGCGCGATATTCAAAAAGTGGTACGCACTGACCGATATGATATATGCCCCGCCGGGCGCAGGAGCCGATATCCTCAACACCCGGTATCTGCGCTGGCGCATTGCGCACGCCACGGGACAAGACGGACCAGTGATCACCGTGGCGAACAAAAGGACTGTCTGGCACGGGGATACCAAGGAGGATATCATCCTGGTCAGCCGCATGTTTGACGCGATAGAGCCGTCCTTGAATTTTTTGAACGAGGCCTACGGCGCATGGGAAAAACAATTCGCTCTTTCCCGCACCGGAACAGAATACGCGCTGGGAAACCTGCGCATATTTGTAGAGGATATTCTTGTCCCCGGCATCCGATGGAGCGTGGAGATAGAGGGTCCGGATGAGACCGTGATTGCCGCGTGCAGCCGCCTGCTCTGCCTCGGCGATCCAATCCGCGAGTCCGTGCCCTCGCTCGTATACCGGCATACACATGCACTACGGTAGCCCATGATGTTCTCTCATCTCGCCCGACCGCGTCCCGCGCGCCGGGCTTTTTCATTACCCGTAAACCTTGACAAGCAAGAACTATAAGTGTATCCTGATTTTAGATTTTTGATCGACTCTGATGCCAATGCAGAAGAAGGACATATCGCTATGGCTCCTTACAAAGAGCAAGATGACCAAGCCGCTTTTGAAGAGTTTAAGATTGCCCTGGAACGGAGGATGGGCAGGAAATTGTATCGGTGGGCCACGGTTCGCAGTTGCGGCGGCTGTACTGCCTGCTGCAAGACGCATCAGGTGACGGAAGTCGGAACCGATGCCGGAGAATTGTGCCAGTTTGCCGCAATCGGGGAGGGCTGCAGTATTTATGCAAAGCGGCCCTTTGAGTGTCGCCTCTATGCTTGCTGGTGGCTGCGCGGCAAAGGCGAGGAGAGCGACCGGCCGGATCGCCTCAAGGTCGTAATGGATGACCGGGAGGTGACGCTCAACGGCTGGGTTATTGGTGTCGTCGACCTTCACGAGGTGGAGCCGGGCGCCATCAACCAACCGCGCGTGCGACAGCTCACCGACGCTTTTCTACAGCAGGGGGCCGTCGTGTGCCATTGGTTTCTCGCGCCCGACGAGGCCATACTGCCTGGGGGCGAAAGATACACGCGGGCCTACCTTCTGCCCGAAGGACTGTTTACACAAGCCGAGAAAGATCTCTTGTTGGCAACCGCAGAAAAGTAGGATGTGGTTAGATCCTTCAATCTGTCCATTCGGCCCGAGTTGCATTCATGCAACTCGGGCTTTTTCTTTGTCGCTGCCCGCTTGCCAATCCGTCATGCGTTCGCTATACTCTCTTGCATGACTGATCAAGAAATCATAAGCGCAGCGGCCGAGGCCCCGACCGGAAAAGCCGCGGCAGCTGTTGATCGGCAAGCCAGCCGTTCTGAGACGGCGTCTCCGAATGGAGCGCAGAAGCGCCATCCCATGGAGACGCTCCTGAAAAGCGGTAGCGCCGCATTCCCCAAACCCGGAGAACTCGCGGAAGGCACGGTTGTGGAAAAAAAGGGGGGGATGCTGTTTGTGGATCTCGGCATCAAAGGCATGGGCATTGTCTACGGCCGCGAATACAAAGCCGCGGAAGACGTCATCAAGCCGCTCGCCCCCGGAGACCCGGTGCACGCCAAAATCGTGGAGATAGACAACGACGAAGGGTACATTGAACTCTCGCTCAAGGAAGCCGGAGAGGAGAAGCGATGGGTAAAACTCAAGGCATTGCGCGATTCGGGCGAGGCGCTGGACCTCACGGTTGCCGAGGCAAACCGCGGGGGACTCATGATGGAATTGGAAGGTATCAAGGGATTTTTGCCCGCGTCCCAGCTCTCCCTCAAAAACTATCCGCGCGTGGAAGGGGGAGACAAAGAACGCATCCTCCAGGAGCTGCAGAAGCTGACGGGGCAAACCCTGCGGGTCAAAGTGATTGATCTGGACCCCCGGGAGCAGAAGCTCATTTTCAGCGAAAAAGGGGTCGCCTCCGAAGAATCAAAAGCCGCGCTCGCCAAATACGCCGTGGGAGACGTCGTGGATGGGGAAGTCACGGGCGTCGTGGACTTTGGCGCGTTTGTCAGGTTCGGCGAGACGCTGGAAGGCCTCATCCACATCTCGGAGATTGACTGGACGCTCATTGAGGACCCGCGGGCAGTACTCAAGCCCGGCGACCGGGTGCGGGCCAAGATCATTGATCTTGCCAACGGCAAGATCGCCCTCTCCCTCAAAGCCCTCAAAGAAGACCCGTGGGTGAAAATCGCGGAGCAACACAAAAGGGGAGACATCGTGCAAGGCACCATCACGCGCTTCACCTCGTTTGGCGCGTTTGCCGAGGTGGCGCCCCACATCCAGGGACTCATCCACATCTCAGAATTCGGCACGCCCGGCCGCATGCAGGAAGCGGTGAAGCAGGGGGAGACGCGCGACCTCACAATCCTCCTCATTGACCCCAAAGAACACCGTATGTCGCTCGGCCTGCCCCGTAATACAACTTCGGCGATGACATCCCCGCCGCCGGAGGCGGCAGCCGAAGTTGATATACGGGGTATGGCGCGGGAAGATCGGCGCCAAGAAAAACCCGCAGAAGCGCCCGCGATGCCCGCGGCACCCGCTTCCGACGCCGAACCCGCCTAATAATCCCGTATCCCGATTTTGGTAGACATTGCCTCCCCACAGCGCGGGCGTATGGCATCCCAAACCAAGTTTTGACGCCAAAAAACTTGGTTTGGGATGCCGATAGACGACAGTATTCACCAAACTCTATCCCCATCTCTTGACATACGCTTTACATTCTATAGAATGTAAAGCGTATCATCGTATACCCTATACGCGCTCTGTCATATGGAGACCGCAAAACTTTCGCGAAAATATCAAATCGTCGTCCCGCGCGAGGTCCGCAAACAAATGCGCCTGCACGCGGGCGCCCGACTCGCGGTGCGCCCCATAGACCACGACCGCGCGCTCCTGCTCAAGTATCCGGAAAACCGCGCTGCGGCTCTCCGGGGACTCGGAAAAGAGGTCTGGCAGGAACTCGGCGGAGGCACGCGCTATATCCGGCAGGAACGCGCATCATGGCGCAAAAAATCGGCATTGACGCGGTAGTATTTATCTACCTCCTGGAAGACAACAGGCAATTCGGCGGACGCGCCGAACGCCTGCTGCGCGCCGTGGAAACGGGAGAGCGGGAGGCCGTGTTTGCCAGCATCGGCATCGTTGAAATCCTCACCGGACCGAAAATCACGGGGCGCTACGACCTTGCGGCGCAATACAAAGAATATCTGGCCCGCTTCCCGCACCTCACGATTGCGGGGATCAATGAAGCCATCGTAGACCTTGCTTCGGATCTCCGCGCCCGGTACCGGATCGCGACGCCCGACGCCATCCATATCGCGACGGCTCTTGACTTCGGCGCGGAACAATTTTTTACCAACGACAAAACCCTGAAGAAAATCAAAGAAATCTCCGTAGAACTGATCTGATGGTGGGGTGGCCGAGTGGGTAAAACGATGGGTGATCGTTTTACGGGCGTTCGATGCATTGGGCCCCCGGCGGAGGCGTGCGTGAGCGGTTGAAACGGATGGTCTTGAAAACCATTATGCCCGCAAGGGCATCGGAGGTTCGAATCCTCCCGCCTCCGCCGGGGACCTAAAATGCGCCCGGGGCTTTCGCCAAGCAGCGGCGAAAACAAGGCCGCAGTCCTGAAAACTGCCGTACGGGAAACCGTATCGTGAGTTCGAATCTCACCCCTACCGTTTGTAGAGTCTGAGTTTTCTGACCCAAGACTGACACTGACCGGAAAACAGCTTTTGCGAGCTGTTTTCTTTTTTCCGCGCGAGCTTGATAGACGCATAAAGTGTAATTTATAATCGCGTTGTCCCCACTTCTCTTATCGGGAATGTCATACCCGCGAAACTTGTCCTCACGAAAGTGGGGAGCGGGTATCCAGAAAAACAAACGCGAGAGCCAAGAATGGCCTTCTGGATTCCCGCGGGAGTGTACCCTCGCGAAAGCGGGGGCGGGAATGACACCGAAGAGTGGGGACAACGCGTCATAAAATTACATTTTAGACACCAAGGACTGCTCATGATTCTTGAGAAACCCCAAGTTCCATGCATGCCGTTGTCCCCATCCGCTGATTGTGCTATAATACAGTATAATACAGGCGGATATGGCTCTGAATAAAAAAAAGTATCAGAACGCCGTCCTCTATCTGTGCCGAAAGCTCGGCGGGGAGGTGCGCGGCAAGAAAAAGCTGGCGAAACTGCTCTATTTCGCCGATTTTGATTTGTATGAAAAAAGACAGCGGCCCCTGACCGGGGACGCGTATCGGGCGTTCCCGATGGGGCCGCTGCCGTCGGCGCTGGAAAAGATGACCGCGGATATGGCCAAAAAGAAACTGCTTGCCGTTGAAAACGTACAAGAGCGCGACGGCTATAATGCCACGGAGGTCTATCGCTGTATCGCCGAACCGGATACTTCTGTTTTTGACGCGGAGGAGAAGAAAATGCTTGACCGCATTGTGGTGAAATACGGGCACCTGAACGGCAAACAATTGGAAGAGTTGTCTCATGCCGAGGCGCCGTTTATCGGAACCGAATTGCGAAAAGTGATACCGTATGAACTGGCATTCTATCGCGGTACGGATTTCAGCGACGTATGATTGAGTTTCTGTACCACGATGCTCTGCAAAAAGAAATCGCCGCCCTAGAGCGGCGATTTCGCCGTATGCGCGACGGTCTCGCCGCATTTGAACGTTTGTGCGAAGTACAATTTCATCCGACAGATCCCAAACAGATAATCGCGCCCGCAAAACTCCACCGCATAACGCAAAATGACGTTTGGACGCTGTGGAAAATTGAGTTAGTGATACCAGATTCCGGTTTGCGTCCGAATCAATATCCCCGGATGTGGTTTGCGGTGAAGGGTGCGATCATCGCCTTTTTATGCGTTGCGACGCACAGTGATAACTATGACGATGCGGAAATGAACCGGACGGCGTTTTCAAGGGTCTCAGATTTATTTTAGATTTTTAACCGTCAGCTCGCCTCGGTATGCGGCCTGTGTTATGATGCGGGCATGGCCGAGCGCACTATTGACCTACGCCATCAGGAACCGCTGCCGCCAAAAGCGCCAGCGCCGCCGCAGAAAAGGGCTGTTTCTCGCGCGCCGACGCCGCCACCGGCGGCGCTGACCCCCCATTTTCTCCCAAAAGAACCGCAGGCGCGTCAGACAAAAAATCTTCTGGAATGGACCGCGCCGGAGTACCCCGCGGTGGAGCGCGGGCCATATTGGTGGATGCCGCCCTCGGCGGGCGCGCTCGCCTTTGTCCTCTTTGGCATTCTCGTGAAAAGCTATCTTTTCGCGGCGTTTGCGGGGCTCGCCCTCCTCGTAGCACTCCTCTATGTCCGCCGCCCGCCTCGCGCGTACCGCTTTGCCATCTCCCCGGAAGGCGTGTATATAGGAGAGACGCGCCACCGCTTCTCGGACTTGGAATCGTTTTGGATTTTTGAGCACGGAGAGCAACTGGAATTGTCGCTGGAGACGAAAAAAGGCCGGATATTCCCGTACCTGGCACTCCCCTTGGGAGACGTGCACCCCAATCGGATCCGGCAGGCGCTCTCTGATTTCCTACCGGAAAAAGAGCACGCGGAACTCTTCACGGACCAGATCGCGCGCAGCATCGGATTTTGAGAATGAAAAACTGAAAATGAAAAATGTAAAACGAAAACGCAAAATTAAAAATGCGTCCGCCAGCGGGCGGACACAACGATTTTTCATTTTTCATTTTGATTTTTTCGTTTGAGCAGCAGCGAACGCCCTCGTCGTTCAACGGACAGGACAGGAGCTTGCGGAGCTTCAAATAGGGGTTCGATTCCTCTCGAGGGCATAGAATGAGACTTTTAGCGTTCTAGCCACGCTAGAAATATTTAGATTTCACAAGTCTCGGAAGTTCTGATATCGAAGGAGAAATTTTTAGAATGGCAAATGGAAAATCTTTTGAAAAAGAAATGGTTTTTTGATTGTCGGACAGAGGTTCTTTGTTAGAACCTGCTAAAATTGACACATAGTGTCATTTTAATGATATGGCAGTATATTGTTGCTTAGATTAAAATCGGTTTTTAAGCTGATTTATTATGAGCAAGGTAAAATTCATCAACAGATATAATTTAAGAGTCGCCCGTGAAAACATGGGTTTCAACGCGCGGCAGGTTTCAAAAAGTCTTACAACTAGTGAGAAAGACATTGTTTCGATTTGGGAAAGCGGTGATGGTTTTCCGACATGGTCACAGATAAAATCTTTGGCAAAAAAATACAATATCTCAGAACTCGCATTTTTTTCAAGTAAAAATATACAGGAAAATAAAATAATTCCCGATTTTAGGATTGGTATCAAAGAAAAAGAAACGGATGATGTTAAAAAATTAATAAATTTAGTACTAAAAAGACAGAAATGGCTAGAAGATGTCTTAAAATCAGAGAAATATCCTCAGAATAAATTGATTGGGTCGGGCGGTGGCATTCGCTCACCATTAGTGTTGGCAACTTTTGTCTTGAAATCATTAGGAATAAATTTGGAAGAAATCAAAGCCATATCCGGCTTCAGTTCAAAAAGGAAAACGCTATCTTACTTAATAGATAAAGCAGAAAACAAGGGGATATTCGTTGGGAAGACAATTTCTTATCATAGAATTGAAGTTGAAAAAATGAGGGGCCTTTTTGTCGCTAGTGATTACGCGCCTTTTATTGTTTTGAACAGGGCAGATGCACTTTCCGCACAAATTTTCTCACTTATACACGAATTGGCACACTTTTTTAGAAAGAGTGAAAGTATTTCAAATAGTATTGATTTCAGAGATTCAAACAAAAACGTGAATGATGAGGAAAGGTTCTGCAATAGAGTTGCGGCCGAATTATTGTTGCCGAAAGATGAATTAAGAGAAGATTTTTATGACAAGAACGATATTGAACGTATAGCAGAACTGTATAAAATGAGTAATATTTTTGTTTTTTATAGATTGAAGGACCTTGGAAAAATTAAAGCAGGGCAGGGTAATCTGGAAAGCCAAATTCTCAAAGAAACCGAAGAAAATCTATCAAATTGGAAGAAAAACAGAGGCAAGGGTGGCAATTATTACAATAATATGCGGGATTCGAATGGCAATCTTTTTAACAAAATTGTCACCAAATCATATTTGCAGAATAGAATTGGCTATGTCGAAGCGTCGCATTTACTTAAATTCTCTGTGGAAAAAATATGAATGTCGATGGCAGCAAACCAATTTATGTCGTCGATACGAATGTTTTGCTTGGGTTTGCAACATGGAATCCGCTTGAATTTAGGCAGGAATTTTGGGAAAAATTTGAAAAAGCGCTGGAAAACAAGAAGTGGGTATTACTTGATGTCGTCGTCGGAGAAGTCATATACGATGGTGAATTAAAAAGATGGTGCAAAAGACAAAAAGATAGGAACTTAGTAACGACAATAGACGATGAAATTAAGAATCTCGCTATTGAGATCAACAATAAATATCCGATGATAAATGTTGAAACTGACAATTCGAGCGTTGACCCCTTTTTAATAGCCTTTGCTTCTAAAAACGAGTTAGGAGTTTTCACGCGAGAGATCTATAAGATGCCGGGAGAACCTTTGTATAAGATTCCGGATGTTTGTAAAGCTCTCAATGTTCCGTGCATTAAGAATCCTACATGGTTTATGAAATCAATTGGTTTCATATAACAGGGCCTGGGGTGGCTCAAGAGAGGTTCTAACCTGTTCTATTAAAATGCAGTAGGAAAATAACCGCTCCGGTGAAAACCGGAGCGGTTATTTTCCTACCCCTTCGATCAGAAGGAATCAAACGCGAAGCGGAAAAACAAAATGGCTTTGCTTTTTGCCGGGGCCGCGCATAGCATACGGATATGATCTCTCCGGCAACGCCCATTGCGTCTGTACCCCGGATTCACCGCCGGGTGCTCCCCGCGCTCCGGCGCCTCGGCATTGAGACCGTGGGCGATTTGCTTCTGTACTTCCCCGCGCGATACGAGGATTTTTCCGCGCAGAAACACATCGGGGATCTGGCGCTCGGTGAAACCGCGACCATACAGGGCGTGGTGCGACGCGTCACCCAAGCCCGTACTGCCCGACGGCACATGCATCTCTTGGAAGCCGTAGTGGAAGACGAGAGCGGGCGCATAAAAGCGCTCTGGTTCAACCAGCCGTTTTTGGCGCGCGCGATCAAAGAGGGCGGCGCGGTGCGCCTCTCCGGAAAAGTGGCGCAGGGGCCGAAAGGACTGTATCTCCAAAACCCTGCGTACGAGCGCATTGTCAAACATTCAATGTCGGACACGATCTCCAACCTCCAACCTCCGACCTCCGCAGGCGTCCATACCGGCGGACTCATCCCCGTGTATCCCGAGACCCAGGGCATCACGTCGCGCTGGCTCCGGTTTCTTATCAAATCCTTTTTGCCGCTGCGGACGTCCCTGCAGGATCCGCTACCCGTTGCCACGCGCGAGCGGCACCGTCTTCCGCCGATCGCCGAGGCCGTCGCCGCCATTCATTTTCCCCAGACGCGCGCGGAAGCCGCGGCAGCGGAGCGGCGCTTCATATTCCAAGACCTCTTGCTTTTTCAGCTGCGCTCCTTGCGCGAGCGCTCGCGCCTGCGCCAACACGCGGCAGGGGTCATTCCCGCGCATGTCGGGCTCATCAAAGAGTTTGTCGCGTCCCTGCCGTTCCCGCTCACCGACGCCCAGCGCCGCTCCCTGTGGGAGATTGCCAAAGACATGGAAAAGCCGCGCCCCATGCACCGGCTTCTGGAGGGGGACGTGGGATCCGGCAAGACCGTGGTGGCTGCCGCCGCCGCGCTCTTGGCGGTCCGCGCGGGATACCGCGCGGCATTCATGGCGCCCACCGAAATCCTCGCGCGTCAGCACCTCGCTACGCTTGAAAAAACGCTGATGCCGTTCAATATCGGCATTGACCTTCGAATCGCCGGTAGAACAAAGAAGAAATCCGGTCCCGTGAAATCAGATATTACGGTCGGGACCCATGCGCTTATTCAAAAAAGCGTGCAGTTTGAAAGATTGGGGCTGGTGGTTGTTGATGAGCAGCATAGATTCGGCGTCAGCCAGCGCGCAGCGCTGGCCGCTCCAAGTTCCAAGTTCCAAGTTCCAAGTTCACAAAAAGTGCTACCGCACTTTTTGTCAATGACCGCGACCCCGATTCCGCGCACGCTCGCCCTCACCGTCTACGGCGACCTGGACCTCTCGGTGCTCGATGAGATGCCGAAATCGCGAAGACCCGTGGTCACGAAAATTATTTCGCCGGAAAAAAGGAACGACGCGTATCAATTCATCCGTAGCGAAGTACGAAAAGGAAGGCAGGCGTTTGTCGTCTGCCCGCGGATTGAAGTCGGAAGTCGGAAGTCGGAAGTCGGAGGCGGGATCTCGCGGCACTCCACCCAGCAAAAACTCCTACTCGCCGAAGTAAAAACCGTGAAAGAAGAATTCCGCAAACTCTCGGAGGAGATTTTCCCCGACCTCTCCGTCGCCATGCTCCACGGCAAGATGAAGCCGAAAGAAAAAGAGGGGATCATGGCCGCATTCCGCGAAAAAAAATACGACCTCCTCGTCTCCACGTCCGTCATTGAAGTCGGCGTGGACGTGCCCAATGCGACGATCATGATGATTGAGGGCGCGGAGCGGTTCGGCCTGGCGCAACTGCATCAATTCCGCGGGAGAGTCGGCAGGGGCGCAGAACAGTCATACTGCTTTTTATTCGCGACCGAGGGCGGACTCGCGAGCCGGCGCCTGCGAGCGGTCGTGGACGCCAAAAACGGCTTTGAACTCGCGGAACAGGACTTGCAAATTCGCGGCCCGGGGGCGCTCTTTGGCGTGGTGCAGTCCGGGATAGGGGACTTGGCGCTCAAGGGTATTATGGATCCCATACTCGTCCGGAGCGTCCGCGACGAGGCGGTAGCGCTCATCCAAGAAAGCCCGGACCTCTCGCGGTTCCCGGCGCTCGGCGCGTCCCTTCAAAAAATGGAGGCAACGCTCCATCTGGAATAACCCCCGCCCTTGTCAGCACGGGCGTGATAAAAAAAGCCGCGGCGACGCATGATCGCAACGGCTGACGCGGATACATAAAGACCGCTCTAACGGACCAGGAAGAGAAGATGGGAAAGCGCATCCCTGATGTCCGGCCTGCGAGATAGATCTTCGCTTGCCGCAATACGCGATTGAATGAATTTCGCCATGTCTCGCGCCTCCGGGAGGCGCCCTTCCCGATATGCCAGCATCGCCAGTCCCAGCTCCGCCGCAACATCGTGGCTATCGCCAAGCCCGAGATCCAACACTCCAAAGCTACTCATCCTGCAACCCCCTTCAAAAAAGTACCCAGACCAACAATGTTTCTCTTATCGCACATCACCCAAATCCTGTCAAAGAGCGGCTGTATGCAAGAGAAATTTCTTCAATCGGCCGGCGATCTTTGGTCTCTTGCCGGACGAAACAAAAGGTACATCGTTCGCCCTCCTGCACCCTGCCCTGCCCGCGACAACGCTTGCAGAAATCCTCTATCTCTTCTGCGCGCCTGCCGTCCGCCCTCCGCGGGGCCCTGCCTTCGCCAACTCTCGTCGGCCATCCGCACGGCGTGCCGTCCATCCGTTCCCTGGTGCACGTAAACACATGAAAGATCTTCATCGCTTCCTCCCTTCTTTTGATTGTAGAGAACACACGTGATGGGCGTGCTAGGATTCGAACCTAGAACCATTCGGATATAAGCCGAAAGCTCTGCCGTTGAGCTACACGCCCGCGACCTGTCAAACATCCGATGTTTGACAGACGCGATCATTTTCCTTTTTCTCCGTTTTCCTTGACGAGGACATCAAACTCCTCGCGCTCTATGGTCTCCTTTTCAAGGAGCACCGCGGCAATGGCATCCAGCGTGTCGCGCCGGCGGCCCACGATCTCTCCTGCGGTTCGGCGCGCCTCGTCCATGAAGCGCTTGACCTCGCGGTCAATGAGTTCCGCCGTCATCTCAGAATAATTGCGCTCGGTCGTGAGCTCGCGGCCGAGGAACACCATCTCTTCGCGGTCGCCGAGGGCCACCGGCCCCACCGCGTCCGACATCCCGAAACGCGTCACGAGTCCCCGCGCCACATCCGTGGCTTTTTTCAGGTCATCGTGCGGGCCCGTGGTGATTTCTCCGAAGACGATCTCTTCCGCGGCATATCCGCCGAGGGCCGATGCCAATTCATCAATGAAATGGGAGCGCGAATAGAGGTGCCGATCTTCCAGCGGGAGTTTGAGGGTATACCCCGCGGCGCGGCCGCGGGAGACGATGGACACCTTGTGCACCGGATCCGCATTCTTGAGGCAGGCCGCGACCAGCGCGTGGCCCGCCTCGTGGTACGCCGAAATCTTTTTCTCCTGAACGGTGAGGAGGTGGCTTTTACGCTCCGGCCCCAAGAGTACTTTTTCTATGGAATTAACGAGGTGTATCTGCGACACCTGTTTTTTATTCTCCCGCGCCGTCAGGATCGCGGCTTCATTGACGAGATTAGCCAGATCCGCGCCGGAAAACCCCGGGGTGCGCTCGGCGATCACGCGCAAGCGCACGTCGTCTGCCAGGGGCTTGTTGTGCGCGTGGATCTTCAGGATCTCCTCGCGGTCGTTGATGTCCGGCAGATCCAGCACCACGCGCCGGTCAAACCGGCCGGGACGCAAGAGCGCCGGGTCCAGCACGTCAGGACGGTTAGTGTTATGGAGAAGTACCGGGGAGACACCGCCAAAAAACGCCTCGTTATCGCATCCGCAAAAATCATATACAAAGCCCTCAAACGGCAACTTCGTCACCTTCTTTACAATCGCCCGTTTGGTGTTGCCCGCGCCGATACCGGTACCGATCGGATTTTGGGTTTTCCCAAATCCTAATCTCCATGCGGTTACAGACCGCAACGGCTTGCCGCCATTGATACTCCTCCCCTCCTTTGCCGTAAACGAATGAACGAATGACTTGAACCCGTGCATGCGCGCCAGCCAGTTCAGCTCGAAAATAAGCTGCCTGCTCACCGAAGTCGCTTCCATGCGGCCTCTTTTATCTTGATGCCCGTCGCCTGCAAGGTATCCTCTCATAAATTCCACGAAATACGATCGGGGAGCCGACCACAAAAATGAGGGGATATGCTTATGATGCGCTCCCGTGCCGCAGTGATGAATGAAGAATTGCGCGACGGGTTTGCATTGATACAGGACATTCACTGCATGCGGCGTAACGCGCCGCTCGGCATGAGGAGAGATATTGAAAACGTCTTTCATCAATCTCTTTACATCCTCAATATATTCCGTTTCTTTCTCGTTGAAACAAAAATCAATTTCTTTGCGTGCATACCCTTCCGCGACATAATACCCCATAAGCCGCGCGAGGTCCGGCGTCACGCGCACCCGTTCGGGCAATACCCCGTGATGCTGATAATAATTGCGGGAGAGCGCGCGCGGGCCGCACACACCCTCCTGCCATTTTCCGATCGTTCTTTGCGAAAATCCCAACACCGCGCCAAGCCGCGCCTGCGAATCCGCGCGCGCGAGCGCATACTCGTATGCCGCGCGCACCGGCGCGAATTGCTCAAACAGCGGAAACCACACGGGAAGTTCCATCTCAAAAACCTCGGCAAAATCAAACGCGCGCGCCTCCCGCAACTTTTTATTGGTCCGATTCACGGTGTAGGGAAGATCCACCAACATATCCCCCGCGCGCAACTCGCTCACTGCTTTGGTGATGATGCCCTGCCGGCTCCGTACGAAGACCGAATGGTTTCCGGTTGCGCGAATCGTACCGCCCAAATAGGTTATCTCGTAAATCTCGCCTACGCGATGACGAAACACCGAGCGCGCTTTTTTGAACGCCGCGCCCCCGAAAGAAAACGCGCTGCGATGCGCATAGCGGAATCCGCTCTGTTTTCCCTCTCTCTTCTCAAACCCCAAAACCTCAAGATCCGGCGTCTCTTTTTCCCCTTCTTCCGTTGGCGATTGATAATAACGATCCACGGCTTCTCCGATGGAACACGCGCGCACCACCCCGTGTTCGCGGATCAATACCGGAGTGTCTCCGGTCACGCTCGCTGCCATGACGATGACGCGCGCGTCTGTCTCCATGCCGTCCATCTCCACGAGGATCTGATTGAGCGTCTGTTCCCGCTCGTCGTGCCCGCCGCCGAGCCCCGCGCCGCGGATGCGGCCGATGGCGTCCAGCTCGTCAATGAAGATGATCGCCGGCGCCGCTTTTTTCGCGATGCGGAACAGATCCCGCGTGCGCGAGGCGCCCACCCCCACAAACATCTCAATAAACTCAGACGCCGACATATGGAAAAACGGCACGCCGCTCTCCCCGCTGACTGCCTTTGCCAACAGGGTTTTTCCCGAGCCCGGGGCGCCCATGAGAAGCACGCCTTTGGGGATCTTGGCGCCGATGTCCAGATACTTTTTCGGATTTTTGAGAAAATCCACGATCTCCTTGAGTTCCTCCTTCGCTTCTTTCACGCCGGCCACGTCCTTGAACGTGATCCGCTCCTTCTGTCCTTCTGGTCCGATGAGCCGCGCACGCGACTGGCCGAACGAAAACGCCTGCATGGAGCCCCGTTGGACTTGGCGGGCCGTAAACCAGACAAAGAATGCGATCAAAAGCACGGGCCCCAGGATCGGCAGGATCACGGCCAGCAGAAAATGCAAGCCGTTTTGGGTTTGCACCGAGATCTTCACGTCTCGGAGACGCGCGGGCTCCACGCCGAAGTTGCGCAGCGTCTCGGTGAGCCCGGCTTCCGGCTCTTTCTGCGCCACCACGGTCTCGCCGTTTTTGAGCTTCACCTCCAGCGCCGCATCCGTCACCGCGATCTCCGCCACCTCGCCGGCATTCACCTGTGCCACCACGTCGGAGAGCGAAATCTCTTTCTGCCGGATGAGGAGCCCCGCAACCGACGAATACACCACCGAGAGCGCCATGAGGATGATGATCGCCCAGACAAAATTCTTAGAAAAGTTTTTCATAGTCCGTACGCGCACTCTACCATACTGCTCCGAATCTGTCCAAAAAGATCGCGGTACAGGAATACAGGGATCCGCATCACTGTACATCCGCCCCTTGTATTTTTTGAAAAACGATATATGATTAATATCGTTGAACAACGGAGAGGCCTTTCATGGGAGGGAGATGTTGTGCCTTCAAAAGAAGGAATGATCCTTACGGACTTTGAAAATTGGCTCGGCCATGCAAACGAAGATCCGATCCTCAAGCAGTATCCTCCCGCTTCCATTATCACGGCGACCGCATCGGCGACAGAACACGAGGTGCGCGCGCGCTATCCGGACCATGAGATCACGCGGCGCTTTACCGCTTTTTCTTCCCCGAAGTTGGCTGGCGCAAATCCGCAAGAAATGCGCGCCATTGAAGAAGCCGCGGAAGCCGCGCGGCAATGCCGATATCAGGTGGAGACCGTAGACCGCGCTCCGGATGCCGCGGATTACGCTATCACCCAACGCGGAATAGATACGTCTTACAATCGCCGTTTCGGACTGCTCGTCATCGCGACACAAGATGGTGGGCCTCCCTGGGTAGCGCTTCTCGCGCAAATGAGGACCCGGACGAAAGTCCACCTAATCGGCTTTGATCGCATCCCACCGAGTTTCGGAGGAGAGGAGATGCTTCCTTTCACGTCTTTGAAAGAACGGGTCTTCGCAATACTGACGCAAACGCCTCCTCCGGTTTCGCTTGACCGGCGCATCTCGCAGAGCGATGATGTGCGCGCCAATGCGCCGCCCAGGACCACGACCGCATACGACCCTTCCAAAACCGCCCGGGAGAGCACGCACGCATTCCTTGCAAATCCTGATTCGGTTGCCGACACCCGGCACCGCGCATGGATTACGCACGCCCTCGCCTACACGAAAGAGATGGCGGGGCAGAACTGGGAAGGAACGCAGTTGCAGCTGGTGAGAGCGATAAGATCGCGCTGGCGCGGACCAGCTCCGCCGGATGAAATATTGGGAACGATACTTGCCGTCATCGCGCAAAGATTCTTCTATCGCCGTACTCTCTTGGTCTATAAACCCGGAGAGATGATATCGTTCCTTCGCCGATTCCCGCATCTGGATACCACGCCGTAAACCCCGTTAGAAGCTCACGCGAGGCGTTCTGCTTCTAACGGGGTAAACGAAAACAAAGCGCCCACCCGCGGCGCTTTTTTATTTTTCCCAAAAGAAAAACCGGCACGAGTAGTTGAACGTACCGGCTGATTAGAACCCATCTCAAAAGTGGCTTTCGAGCCGAGAAGCGCGATTTTCGCGCGAGACGCAAGCTGGAGGGCGAGGAATATCCGAGATATTTCGAGCCCGAAGCGAAGCGTCGCAGCCGAAAATCGCGCTTCGCAGAGCCGGAATGCATTTTTGAGATGGGTTCTAGTCCTCTTCGGCAATTACAACGCCTTCGGGAATGTGCGTCTCCCGCAACCACTGCTTACGCTTTTCCGGAACGACACCCCCGAGACACTTGTCGAGGTAGCTGCGCCGGATCTTCGCCATCTCCGGCGGGATCTCTTTCAGCACATCGCCGATATAGCAGTATATCGATGGCCCATCAGACGGATAATCCACCATGCTACGCGTGACATCTACCAACTCATAGCCGGGTTCATACCGCGTCAAGACGGTAAACCCAATAGGATCCACATCAATCAATGTACCCTCCACCGACATGCCTCCCATCTGGCGAAGCGTGAGATACACATGTCCGCGCCCCCACTTACTAAAAGTACGCTGATACCCGGCGAGGATGCCGGGTTGCGCGGTGAACGCCTTGCCCGCGAGCCGCTCCCGGACAGTATCCTCGTTCAATAAAGAGCCGTAGCCGAATATCCTGATCGTAGGAATTGTACGCGCCACAGTCTTCTCCTTTTTCTTAAGGATCCTGTCTTGCTTCTTTCGGATTTCAGTATCCACAAAATACAGTAAAAGTCAATCATCACGCAGAGCCGTCAGAGCTCCTGCGCTATATCTTCGGTACTCTCCGCTTCTGACGGCGCTCGCACCTCCTGATCTTTCCGAAGACCGGCAGAGAGCGTCGTGATGAGATCTCCCACGTCCGATTCTATGGCAAAAGATGAACGCGCGATGCCGCGCGGAAAAATGAGTTTGCAGAGCCGCGGCACGTTCTGGATCACCCGTCCCCCGGGGCGCGGCAGGGAATCAATAATCATAAATTCCTCGGGATTCTTGAAGTCGTGATAAAAGGCGCCCGGGCGTTCATAGCGGAGCAATCGCGCGCTCCGGTTATACGAATATATCCCCGCCGCGAGCGGCAGCCGCATTTTGAAGACCCCTTTCGGAGTGAGGGAGATATGCGCCAACGGCAGGCGCTGCTTGAACGCGGCGTTGACCGCCGCAAAATCAAAGTCAATGCCGATGTTGAGATGAGAGAACACATGAAAGAATTCAATCGTCGGCCCTCGCTGGTGCGCCCCCATGAGCGAATATACCGGCAAGGCGCCGGTAAAGCGCGGGTTGCACTCAATGG
>ERZ1292623.2389-Hain-H51-01um-R1-2389-length-16887-cov-8_pt1 | contig 16887 bp, 17 predicted proteins | sample MGYA00564398_ERZ1292623 | MGnify/ENA primary metagenome ERZ1292623 (study PRJEB36523, sample SAMEA6512633) | groundwater metagenome | collected 2019-01-07 | study: AquaDiva: Metagenomics assemblies of 32 groundwater samples | reverse complement strand
TTAAATTTAAGGTAATTAAATGTTCAAATAATTATCTGGTTTTTGCATTATCTTAATAAGTTGCATTTAAATTCTCTCAAAAATTTCAGGGTTTTTGCTATAATAAAAGAGTAAAAATTTGGGCCAATATTTATATATTAAAGCTTATTATATAATATTATGTTAAATAAAAGAGGTTTTTTTGTATTTGTATTTTTAATCCTAATTCTTAGTTTATATTCTGTTAATGCTTTGGATGTTTTTGTAAGTTCTGAAAAAGTTTTAAGCACTATTATAAATGATCATGATGAAGCTGCTGTTTTCAAGGTAACTGTTAATAATCAAGAACTTTCTAATAGCTTTGATGTTTATACATTTGAAAAATTTCAAATTGTTCCTGAAGAGATTAATATTTCAGCTGGAAAAACTGAAACATTTGAATTTAAATTTTATCCTATAGGTTCTATGAAGGACAATATAGGATATGTTACTGTTCCATACTACATAAGAAGTAAAGGAAAACCTGATACTGGAACTCAGGTAGGAAATGTAATAATAAAATTAGTTGAATTTGAAAATGCATTTGGAGTTGGCGGAGAAAATATAAATCCTGATGCTACTTCATTTAAATTATACTTCTATAATGTTGAGGATAGAAATTATGATAATGTTGAGGTGATATTTTCATCTGTGTTTTTTGATGATAATAAACAATCAATTTCTTTAAGGCCTTATGAAAGAAAAGAGATTATTGTTCCTATAAATAAAGATAAGCTAAAAAATCTTCTTGCAGACAGCTATACTGTTAAGGCAACTGTAACTCTTAATGGAAAAACAACTAATATAGATGGATTTGTTAAAATCCTTGAAAAATCTGGTTTATCTGTTAGTGAAGATAGTAGTGGAATACTTATTAGAAAGTACACTATAGAAAAGTTAAATGAAGGAAACGTACCTACAGTTGCAGAAATAGATTTAAGGAAAAATGTTATTTCAAGACTTTTCTCAACATTCTCTTTAGAACCTAGTAAAATTGAAAGAAAAGGATTTTTTGTTTATTATAACTGGCAGAAAGAACTTGGACCTAATCAGGCTCTTAATGTAAGAGTAACCACAAATTGGATTTTCCCATTTTTACTTTTGATTGCAATTCTTATAATTGTATTTTTGGTGAATAATTATATGAAGCAAGATCTTATCATGAGGAAGAGAATAAGTGTTGTAAAATCAAAAAGTGATCATTTTGCTTTGAAAGTAACTGTAAGAATTAAAGCCAGAAAGTTTATGGAAAAAGTTACTCTTTATGACAGACTTCCAGGAATGGCTAAAATATATGAAAAATTCCCAATACACCCATCTAAGATTGATCATGAAAGAGGAAAGATTCAATGGGATTTAGGAAGACTAATTGAAGGAGAACAGAGAGAATTTTCTTATATAATTTATTCAAAGATAAATGTTATTGGAAAGTTTGAATTACCTGCTGCTACAGCCTTCTATGAAATAAATGGAAAGCCTTCTCAGGCTAAATCAAACAGAGTTTTCTTTGTGAATAATCCTAGAGAACATGTAGAAGAGAAGTTTTGATCTTTATTATATAAATTCTTATATATAAATAAAATTTACTAAAGTATGCAAGATAGTAAAAACGGGGGCATATTTATGGATCAAGTGTATGAAGTTCTTGATTCTTTATATGTTGATTTAGAAGAGTTAAGAAAAGTTAAAAAAGGAAATTTATATTTTATTAATGATGGGATGAAATTAAGAGTTCATCTTAATTCTTCGAATCCTCCAAGAGTCCTTAGAGATTCAGTTGAGGAATTTCAAGGGACTATCTCTGATTTAGTTAAAAGATTAATAAGAAATGATATAGAATTTATAGGAGTTCTACCTTTAGATTTGGAGGTTGAGAAATACTTGTTAGAGGAAGCTGGTGAATTTTTACAGTTCTCTTTGGCTAGAGATGATTCTACAATTTATGTTCAAAAAAAAGTTGCTTAAACCATACTTTTAAAAATCCCTTTATTCTTTTCTTTTTATTCCCCTCATAGCTTAGTGGTTAAAGCGCCTGGCTGTAGAGTAAAAAGAACCAAGGTTCTTCTTACGACATCTCCTTTATGGTGGTGAGTAAGTGTTTAGGGTGGATTTTCCATTATGGAAATAAGATGAAACCTGATTAGCCAAGTGTTTGTGTTTGCTTGACAATAAAGCAGAACCCGGGAGATCCCCAGTTCAACTCTGGGTGAGGGGATTTTTTCTTTTAGAAAAGAAAGGTTTAAAAATAACTTATTTTGACTTATTTAATGGCAAATGAAATAAGTTCCTCTGATAAATTTCAAGGATTATGGGAAAATTCAAGAAGGTTTAGAACTAATACTTCAGAAGTAGCTACGCTATTTGATTTGTTTGGTGGTTTTATGAAATCTGGTTTTGATTATGACAAATGGCAATCATGGGATCATCAAAGACTTGCAAGATTTGTAATTTTTGATAAAGAATATTTAGGAAATGTAATTCAACGTTTGGAAGAGTTGAAATTACTTGATTTAGAAAATAAATTTTTTGGAATGAGATTTGGAAGTCACGGTGAATATGATAATAATTCCTTAGGTTATAACCCTTCTGAATTTCTAAGTTCTGAAGATATCTGTTTTAATCCTCAACTTCTTACTCTTCTTTTTGGACAGTATACTCCTTATAGCTATTATAACGACAATATAGTCCCCAGTGAAGAAGAGATAATTTTACAAAAAGAATTAGTTAAACCTAGTAAAGATAAAAATAGAGTTATTTTGCCTCAAGAAGCAACAGAAATTGCCTTTAAATATGCGAAAGCAATAAGTAATCTTACAAAACCCAATATTCCTATTCGCTTTGATAGATCTTTTTTATATATTGATGGACAGAAAATTTATGAAGTTGGAAGTATTTCTCATTCAACTCTTAGGATCAGAAGTTTAGAAAGAGATTTATTATGTAAATCAGATGATCCTAAAGCTATAGAAGGAATTAAAAGAGGAATATCCACTCATAGATTGAAAATTGAAAGGCAAGAAAGTGATTATTATCCTACTTACAAATTTACTAAGTAATTTTTTTAGAACACTTTCGTTTTTGTTAGGGTGGGGAATTTTTTCTCTAGAAAAGCTTAAAAAGTAAGTATTTATTGGATTTTTATGGTAGATCCATTAAAAACAGCTGATGATTGTATAGAAACATCAAACACTATTTCAAGAGTAAGAAAAAGACTTCAAGATTATTTTTCTAATGGAAACACTGAAGTAAAACCAAATTTTAATAATATATTTGAATCAGTTGAAGATTGGACTGCTAGAAAATTATTAGAATTATATCATGATAATCCATTTGAATTATCTGATTGTATGGTAGAAGTTGTTTATGCAGTTGCTTATACAGTTCATGCATGTGATTCTGATTTAATGAAATCTTTCCCAAAGGGATCTTTAAGGTTATTGGAAGAAAAGTTTCCATTTAAACATTTAATGGATTTTCAAGAAGGAAGAGGAGTTAAAACACGAACTAGTTATGAAGGCTTAGATCAATTAATAAAATTGCCCCGTCATTATTTACCTATATCTAGATAGATTTAGACTTTAATTTAAATCTAAGGAAGCTCTTTATTTCCATTCGGATTTTGATATTCCACTAACTTTCCTGCGGTAATCTCTATTGGATCTACTCTTCTTAAATTATTTATTTGACTTCTATTTATTAAAGCTGTGTGAGGGATATCACATAGGTAATTAGGAATATACCAAATATTGTCTTCTGAAGTCATCCAGCCTTTTTTGTTGAATCTATTTAAGTTTATTGGTTTGGAAATTTTTCTTAATGTTTTCTTTCCATTTGCAAATAAATAATATTCATGAAAATAAGACATTGCGAGCTCTCTAATGCTTTTATAAATTGGTTCTCTATATCTTAATACTGCATGATTTGTTTTGCTTATTGCTCCCCAATGATTATCTTTCTTAAATAAAGCTACTACATGATCTTCATCTTCAGGTGTTGTCTCAAAATCAAGAATAAGTGGAGGATGTCCATGGAATCTCATTACTGCTGCGGCAAACATTGCAGCTTCTATGCAATGAGCCTTTTTTGTTTTTAATACCATTCTGGGAGACATACATGTTTCTCCAGTTTCTTCAAAATTTATTTCCAAGGAATTAAGAAATTCTTGTATTTTAACAGGAGTATTAAGTTTTTTAATTACTTTTATTTCTTCTTTGTTAAATTGGAATTCTTTAGTATTCATCTATTATATTAGTAAAATATATTATAAAAAAGCTTTCATTTAGGAGATAATTATAATATATTAGGATAATGGATTTTATTTATTGAATAAGATAATTAAAAACGAATTTTGGTTGATAATCAAATATTTTTTTATTTATTAACTTTATTGTTATTTTTCCCAAATTATATTTTATTATTTAAGGTTTCTAACTATAAGAAAATTTAAAAACCCCTTTATTTTACAAGATATAAATAAAAAGAGGTATCATGGCGAAAAAAAGTTTATCTGAAGAAGCTCTTAGAATGAGTGATGATGAGTTACTTAATCCAGAACTTTCGGAAGATATTGATGAATTTCCGGTTGATCTCGATGACATAGACGAGGATTAAATCTTTAACTTTTTCTTTTTCTTTTTTTACATAACTACCAATAGTGGATATTATATTTAATTTCCTTGAAGCTTAGTACAACAGCATTTTTTTAAATATTGGCAATAATAATACTAAATCAGATTTGCAGGTTCAATACATTAACAAACGCATTAAAGTTACTTTACCTTTTTTGTATTAATAACATATTTAAATGGTTTTATTTTGGGTTTATCATGTTAATTGGACTTGTGGGTAGACCCAACGCGGGAAAATCGACTTTTTTTAAAGCTGCGACTATGTCAGATATTTTAATTGCTAATTATCCATTTGCTACTATCAAACCAAATCATGGAATTGCTTATGTTAAGATTAGAGATCTTGCAGCTGATTTTGGAAAAATAAGTAATCCAAGAGAAGGATTTGTTAAAGATAGTTGGAGATTTGTTTCATTTGATCTGATGGATGTTGCAGGTTTAGTTGAGGGAGCTTCTGAAGGAAAAGGTCTTGGAAATGAATTTCTTAATGATTTAGCCGGAGCTGATGCACTTATTCATGTTGTTGATATGTCTGGAGAGAGTGATGGTGAAGGAAAACCCTCCAAGGATTATTATCCGGGTAATGATATTAAAATTATTGAAAGGGAACTTGATTTATGGTACCTTGGAATATTAAAAAAAGTATGGAAAAGCTTTGCTAAAATAGTTGAAGCACAAAAAGTTAATTTTGCTGATGCTGTTTTCAAACAATTTTCTGGATTAAAAATAACTCTTGAAGATGTTAAACATGTTATTTTAAAACATGACATAAATGTTGAACATCCAAGTAAATGGTCTGAGGAGAAGATATTTGAATTTGCTAGAGCTTTAAGAAAAGAGACAAAACCAATGATAATTGCTGCAAATAAAATGGATAGGCCAAATAGTAAAGAAAACTTCCTTAGGGTTAAAGAAGAGTTTAGTTATCCAATAATTCCCTGTTTTGCTGACGGTGAATTAAGTTTGAGGCAGGCAGACAGACATGAAATTATAAAATACATTCCTGGAGAATCTAATTTTGAAATTTTAAAAGAATTAAATGATAAACAAAAAGAGGCTTTAGATAAAATTAAAAAAACTATGAATGAGTATGGAACAACTGGAGTTCAAGAGATTCTTAATGTAATTATTTTTGACATACTCAGATATGTAGCGATTTATCCAGCTGGATCTAAGCTTGAAGACAGCAAAGGTAATATTCTCCCTGATTGTTTTTTAATGCCTCCAAATTCTACTGCTTTAGATTTTGCATATAGGTTGCATAGTGATATTGGAAATGGTTTTGTTAAAGCAGTTCATATAAAAACAAAAAAAGCTGTTGGAAAAGATTATAAATTGGTTAGTGGAGATGGTTTGGAAATAATGACCAAATAAACTAAAGGATATGTAACAAAAATTGATTGTTAAAATGAGAACATCAATGAATAATATAAGATTATGTACAGATATTTTGCATTAACAAAGAATATAATAAAACACGTATATAATAAAAACAGGTAAAGTATATGATTATTAAAGTTAAGGTGAAAACTAGTAGTGTTGAGTCTGGAATTGAAGAGATTATTAAGGATAAAGAGTATATTATTTGTGTAAAAGCTAGAGCAGAGAATAATGAGGCTAACTTTGAAGCGATTAAAATAGTATCAAAATATTTTAAAACCCCAACTTCTAATATTAAGATAAAGACTGGGTTGAAAAACAGGAATAAATTGGTAGAAATAAAATAATTAAAACAAAGGAAACAAAATGAGGGGGAAAATAACAGTTATGGTTAAAAGTGGAAGCTTAAAGAGAAGTATTGAAAATTTTGGAGGAGGAAGGTATTTGGTTAAAACTAATATGACTGATCATCCAGAGATAAATACGGATGTTTTATTTATGCTATCTAGAACTCTTGGACTTCCCCAAGATAGAATTGTTTTAGTTGCCGGAGAAACAAGTGAAAACAAACTATTCCAGATAATCTAATATTGGGTAATAAAACCACAATTTTTAATTAGGTTAATTTATTAAAAATAAATGATGATTATAAACATTAAGTATTTTCCCAAACATTTAATTAATCAAATAAATAGAACTATTACATAAAATGCCAATAAAATATGAACCCGCATTTGACATTCAGACAAAAGCCGATGATATTTCTAAAAGTGTTTTTCCCCATGTAAAACTTGATAGGGTTAAATGCTTCAGGAGTTATGGGAGTAGTTCAAGAGGCACTATTGCAAGATGCCATGCTATGGGCAAGATAATGCAGTTAACTGTTGGTGTTAAGGCCCATTATGCCTTAGAATTTATTTCAGAGAGATTTGACAAAATGGGTGAAGAAGAAAAAATGAAGGTAATTATTCATGAACTTATGCATATTCCCAAGAGTTTTGGAGGAGGCTTTAAGCATCATGATTGGGTTTGTGATAAGAATATAAACCTTTTTTATAGGAAATATATAAATATGAAACAGAGTGATTTAGTTACAGAAGAAATAGTTGATCAGAATTTAAGTAGTGAAAATAATGGTGATGAAAGAAACAAAAGACTTAGAGATTTTCTTAAATGGTAAAAAGGTGATTGTTAAAAACATTGAGAAAACTAGGATTTTTGGAAAGTTTAAGGGATTGATGTTTAATAAAAAAAATAATTCAAAGGCTCTTTTGTTTGAAAACTCAAAATCACAGGGGATTCATAGCTTTTTTGTATTTTTTGATTTTTTATGTGTATGGCTTGACAAAGATAATGATGTTATTGACTTTCGGATTGTAAAACCATTTAATCCTTATGTGAAAACTGACAGATATTTTGATAAAATACTTGAAATTCCTAAAAACTCTTTTTATAAAGAAACCATTGATATGTTCAGCAAACTTTAAACATAAAAATCTCCGATTTTTAGCTTAAATTTTATATGGTAAAATTTAAACATAGAAAATAAAATTTTCTTGGCTTAAAGTTTGTATTAGCAAACTTTAAATACTAAAAATAGTATATCTTGAGTATTTAACAATACTAAAATTAGTATCATTATTTTATGGGAAAAAGGGTGAAGTTTGGGAATTCTAAAGTACAGCAGTTAAACAGAGTTGCACTTCCGGTTTCATTATTAGAAAATCTAAATTTGGGAATTGGAGATGGAGTTGAACTTTATCTTGATGTTGAGAATAATGAAATTATAATAAAAAAAGAAAAAGGGAAAGTGAAAAATGAAAAAAAGTAAATTATTATTTTTTACATTTATTTTATTTCTTTTTTTATTTAGTTTTGCTTTGATTGCTGCCTTTCAGGGAAATTCTTCAAGTTATTCAAGTGATAATAAACAAGATTCTGTAACTTCTAGTAATTCAACTTCAAGTAGTTTTACTCATAGATTTATAGGTGGAATTCAGAGTGTTGGCCAGTATCTTATAAATGCAGTTACTGGAAGGTTTGGTATTCTTTCTTCTCAAGTTAACTTATTGATTAATATTACTTCGCCATTAAATAATCAGGAGATTGCGAGAGGACATGATGCTGTAGATGGTGTAACTGGTGAAGATGATAAGGCAAGTGTTCCAAATTATATTAATGTTACAGCAAGAGTTTATGATAGTTCTGGAAATGCATTTTCTTCAGCTAATTGTTTTTTCTATGATAATGATATTTTCTTTGGAAATTCTTCTACAAATAGTTCTGGACATTGTACTATGAATTATACAAAAAGTGGATTTAGTGTTGGAGTTAGAAATATAACTGTTAATTATAGTATTAGTACATCTGATACTAAAGAAATAAATTCTTCTCAAATTAATATTTCTATAATAAGATATGTTAATAGTTTGACTATGTCGAATACTAGGACTAATGGAAAATATTATGATGGTGATACGGCAATTCTTTTAATGAGTATTAGCAAGATTAATGTTAGTGGAACTTCGAGTTACGATCCTCAAAATATTAGTGCAAATGCAACAAATGCTGGAGGAACAATTTATACTAATGGAATTAAATTTTATCCTGGTGTCAATATTACAAGAACCGGAACTGGAACATATTCTACTAATGTAACTGTGAATTATAGTTTTGGAGCTTTTATTAAATGGGATGTTTTACTTAGCGATAATAATTATTTGAATATTATTGGGAGTGCTGTTCATTCAGATGTTGGTATTTGTTCTGGAGATTTTGGAGTATTTGGAGAGTGGAGTGCTTGCAGTGGTGGAACTCAAACAAAAACAAGAAATGATTCTAGTGGTTGTAGCGAAGTTCAAAGTCAGAGTTGTGGTGGAGATACTTGCTTTTTAGCAGGAACTGAGATTTCTACAAATAATGGATATAAAAATATTGAAGAAGTGAGAGTGGGAGATAAAATTTTATCTTATAATGAATCTTCCAAAAATACTGAGGTTTCAGAAGTTTTGAATACTTTTAGACACGAAACAGATAGTTATCTTGTTATTAATGAAAAATTAAAATTAACTGGAAATCACCCAATATTTATTAATGGCGATTGGAGAAGAGCAGATTCTGCAAAGCTAAATGACTATTTGACAGACATAAATGGAAATGATATTTTAATTAAATCCATACAAAAATTTGATTCTAATGAAACAGTTTATAATCTTGAAATAAAAGATACTCATACTTATTATGCTGAAAATTTATTAGTTCATAATAAAGGTGGATGTAATTCCACTGGTTATCCTGATTGGAATACTATTCCTTGGGGAGCTTGTTTTGGTGGACAGCAAAACAGAACAAGAACGGATAATTGTGATAATTCAGAAACTCAATTTCAGCCTTGTGGATGTGTGGCTAATTGGCAGTGTGGATTATGGGGAGTTTGTTCAAGTGGAACTCAAACAAGAACTTGTAATGATTTAAATCAGTGTGATTTAGGTAATTCTTCTTATGTAGAATCTCAACAATGTATTACTAATCTTCAAATTTCTTATAATCCTCAAAATTTAAATATAGATATTGCAAATGGCACATCTATTAATTTTGATTTAAATGCTAATGGTCAGAGCATAGGTGCTATAGATATTAAATGGTATCTTAATGGAAATTTTCAAAAGGGAGATTCGGGATTAAATAGTGTTGCAAGTAGCTTTTCTCATAGTTTCTTTTCAACCTCAGTTGTTAGAGTAGACATAACTGCCGGAGCTCAATCACAAAGTGTTAGTTGGAATATAAATATTTTATCAAATGCAACAGGTTCTTGTAATGAAAACTGGTATTGTCATTGGAATTCTTGTGATGAAACTGGATATAGGTATAGTGAAGATTGTACTGATTTGAATTTATGTGGTACTGACTTAAATAGGCCTCTCAAACAAGCTTGTTCTTGTATCCCTGAATTTGAATGTACTGATTGGAGTTCTTGTTTAGCTGAATATGACTTTTCAAATGTATTCCAGGGAAATCTTATTTCAAATGGTACTCAAACAAGAATTTGTGTTGATAAACTTGGGTGCGAGAATACAACTATTGAATTAATGAGCTGTTCATTAAAATCTTCTGTTATATCAAAAAAAGTCAAATGGTGTTTCCAAGATTATATTGAAATTTATGATAGCGAATCTGGAAAATTATTAAGTAGAATTAGGGATTATTCTGATTTTGGAAATAGGAGAGTAGATGTCGGCATTATAGGTACTGATTTTCAAGGATATTGTCATTTTTGTTATGATGGGGTGAAAAATTATGATGAAACTGGAATTGATTGTGGAGGAAGTAGTTGTGGGGCATGTCTTGAGAAAGGAAAATATTTTGACTGGATAATTTACCTTAAATTATCACTCTGGTTATTGTTGCTATTAATCTTAATTTATATTATGTGGAAAAATAGGAAAAATATTGGCGAGTTGTTTAATAAAGTTAAATCAAGAAGCGAAATTAAACGTGCAGAAGTTAAACACTTAGAAGTTAGAAGAGAAGGTATTAGAAGTGCTCTAAGAAGAATCTTTGTAAGAACAGAAAGAGTGAAAGAAGTTAAACACTTAGAAGTTAAAAGAGAACCATCTCAAGGAATACTAAGAAGTATTGGTGAGAGATTGAAATCAATCAGACTTCCTTCAATAAATATCAGTATAAGAATTGGAAAGAGAGTTGCAAGACTCAAGGAAGCAAGAAGAGTAAGAAAAGAATTCAAGATCAAAGAAAGGATCTTAGTTGAAAGAAAACCTGAGAAAATACTAGTTAAGAGAAGACATAAATTGGTATTCTTCTCTGACTTAAGTAGAAAACTAAGGGAATGGAAAGAAAGAAGATACTACGATACTTCTGGTCTTGAGAATAAGTTAACAAACGCTATAAAACAAAAGATATCTGAGGTTAGGGCTAGAAGAAAGATAAGCAGACATCAAAGAGAGATTGTAAGAGAAGAAAAAAGGAGAGTAAGGGAATTAGTTAAATCCAAATATAACGAATTAAAGTTGAAAAAGAAAAAAGAAAGATTTGAAAGAAGACATACAAAGAAACAGATTAAACATATCCATAAGAGGATTAAGAGAAAATCAATAAACAAAAATGAAATCTCTAGCTTGAGAAAGCAGATTAAGGGATGGGAAAATAAAGGATATGATACAAGTGATCTTCATAGAAAACTAGATGAATTTGAAGGAAGAAATCCACTAAAATAAACTGTTTAGAAAAAGGTTTCCAAAAGAAACCATAAGATATAAAAAGAAAAAATCATTACTTTAAGCAAGTACAAAATATGAAGATGGTGAAAAAAAAGAAAGAGGAAAAACTCAAGAAAGATTTTTATACTTTTCAAAAAAAGATAAACAGACTTGAAGAAATTAGAAGAGAAGTTAATTCTTTACAATCCCAAGGATATGCAAAAGGGTTTGAAAAAGAAGTAAGTATTTTAAAATCTAGGCTTAAAGATGTAGAGGCTTTGCCGGAATTAGAAAGAAATATAAAAAATCTTAGGTTAAAAATAATTAAAAAAAGAGAAGTTAAAAAATCATCTCCTGTAAAAAAACTCACAAAAAAAGTTTCAGATATTGGAGAAAGTGTTAAAAAATTAGAAAAAAAACAAACTATAACTGCACCAATTAATAAAATTGAAAAAAGAGTAGATACTTTAGGAGATAGTATTAGAGATGTTAATTTTCAGATTAAAAAAGAAATTAAAGATTTAAAATCTTCAGTTGATCAAGGGTTAAATAGGAAATCAAAAGTAGATTCTTCTATAGGTTTGGTTGTTGATGAACAATTTCAAAATTTTATCCATGATATTAAATTGGGTCTTTCTGAAAAACTTAAATTTAAGGAAAAAGAATTAAATGATTCTTTAAGGAGAGATATTTCTTTAAGAAGAGAAGAATTAGACTCTAAATATAAAGAAATGGAGTCTAAACTTGAGAAAGATTATAGTAATAAGCTGAAAGAATATGACTTTATGAAGGAAAAACTAAAACATGATTATCAAAAGAAAGTTAATATTAATTTAAAAGAAGAAGTTTCTAAGAGATTCAATGAAGAATTAAAGAAAAAATTTGAGGATGAAAAATCAAAGCTTGATGTATATTATGTTACGGGGATAAAGAAGAAATATCAAGAGGAGTTTGAGAATAAAAAAGAAAATCTTGAAAAGGAGTTTAGTGAAAAGATTTCATATGAACTTGGGATAATTCATAAAAAACTAGATTTTGAAAAGAAAGAACAGGAATCTATTTTCCATAAAAAACTAAAAGAATTAAATGAAAAAGAAAATGTTTTGATAAAAAAGAAAAAAATCTTAGAAAATCAGTTAAAAAATGAATCTGACAAAGAACAGAAAGAAGTTTCGATGGCTGTTAAAGGTAAGGAATTGGAGCTAAAGCAAAGGTTGAATGATATTCAAGAAGAGAAAGCCAAAAATGAACAGATTCTCGAAGAAAAACTTAATGAGTTCGAACATAAAAAAATTGAGAACTCTAATAATTTAATGAAAGAAAAAGAAAAATTAAGGAAAAAACTTATTTTGGAAGCCCATAACGAATTGATTTTAGAAGTTCAGAATTATAAGAAGAAATTAGATGTTAAACTTAGATCTCAATTGCATAATAGGATGCATCAATATCTTGAAGAACAGAAAGTTAAGCAAGAAAAAGAACTTAGTTTAAAAATGAATGGATTGCAGGAATCTTTAGAAAGAGAACATAAATTAAATGAAGAATTAGAACAGAATGTTACTGAACAAAAATATGATATTGAGAAGCTTAAAGAAAGAAATAGGTTGTTAGTTGAAAAACAATACCAAGTTAAAAGTCAGGAAGCTTCAAAATTTCATAATGAAAAACAATTACTTATCGATGAACATAAAAGAGAAATACAGACTTTAACTGATAGACTTAGAAAAAATTTCAATGAAAAATTTCATAAAGAACTTATAAATAAAATTTATGGGGAAAGAAACAAACTTTCAAAGGAGTTTGACATAAAAACTACATCTGAAAAAGAAAAACTACACCTTTTATCATTTAATGAGCGAAGAGCTTTACAAATAAAATTAAAACAAGAATATAATGAAAAGCTTAAGAAAAATATAGATATTATAAGAAAAAAATTAAATTTGGAAGTTAATAGGGATTTTGAAACAGATCTCAATTCTAGAGTTTTAGATGAAAGAAAAAAATTTGAAGCTAGATTAACTGATGTAGAGAGGGGTTATAAAGAAAAAGAAAAAGAACTTAAACTAAAAGAAAAAGAACTTCTGGATAAACACAGAAAGGAAAGTCTTGCAATTGCGGAAGAAAGAAAAAAATTTACAGATAGAATTGGTTTATTCAAAAAAGAAAATCTTGATGATTATAAAGAAAAAGAAAAAGAACTTAAACTAAAAGAAAAAGATTTATTAGATAAACATAAAACAGAAATACAAGACTTTTTAGAGGAAAAAAATAAATTTAATGGATATGTTGAGTTAAAGGAAAAACACCTTTTAGAAGAACATAAAAAAGCGAGTCTGGAAGTTGCAAATGCAAAAAAAACTGTTTCTGAAGAACTTGCATTATTAAAAAAGAGAAATGATTCTAAATTAAGATATGATGAATTAAAATTAAGAAAAGAGCTTACTACTCGAGCCAATATTAAACTTTCAAAAGAGCGCAATATTAATCAGAGCCTTAATCTAAAAGCGCTTAAAATTCAAGATGAAAAAAATTCTTTAATTGAACAACATAAAAAAGATGTACAAGAATTAACAAATTCACTTAAGAATGATTTTAATAATAAGTTTCGTAAAACTCTTTCAAATAATGTTCTGAAGGAAAAAACTAGACTTGAAAAAGAGTTAGATGCTAAACTTTTTTCTGAAAAAGAAAAATTACATGTTATGTCATTTAATGAAAGAAGAGATTTTAATAGAAAATTAAAACAAGAGTATGCCCGAAAACTCAAGCAAAATATTGCGAATACAACTAAGAAACTTCAGAATCATTCTAACAGAGAATTTCATATTGAATTAAATTCTAGAGTTTTAGATGAAAGAAAAAAATTTGAAGCTAGATTAACTGATGTAGAGAGGGGTTATAAAGAAAAAGAGAAGAAGCTTAAGCTAAAAGAAAAAGAACTAATTGATCAGCATATGAAGGAAAGCCATTCTATTGTGGAAGAAAGAAAAAAATTCACAGATAGACTCGGTTTATTCAAAAAAGAAAATCTTGATGATTATAAAGAAAAGGAAAAGAAACTTAAATTAAAGGAAAAAGAGTTACTTGATATTCATAGAAAAGAAAGTTTATCTATTGGAGAAGAAAAAAGGAAAATTGATAATATCTTGAAAATGAAAGAAAAAGAATTATTTGAAAAACACGGAAAGGAAAAGGCACATTTATCGGAAGAGAGAAGGAAACTCATGAGGGAAATGGAATTAATAAAAAAAGAAAATGAATCAAAAATTCAAGATGAAAAAATTGTATTAAAGAAGAAATTTGCTGAAGAGGCTCATAAACAGATGCTTAGAGAATTAGCCAGACGCGAACAAGTTTTAAATTCTGTTTTACAAAAGAAATTTGAAGTTAGATTAAAAGCCCATAAGGAAAGTCAGGAAAGAGAAATTTCAAGAAGAAAGGCAGAACTTGCAAAAGAGCTTCAGAGTAAGGCTAAGGCGTTGTTAGGATAATATTAGGTAACAACACTAAATAAATTTGTTTGATCTTAAAATTAAAACAAGCTAAATGTAAAATTTTTCTCTAATGGAAAATTTCTATTAAGGATTTAATTATAAATAAAATTCTAAACATTCTTGGGAATTTTTGAAATGATGAATCTGCTTCCTGAATGAGATTCAATTGCGGTTACTAAAAGATTCTCAGCAATTGCCTTGAATATGCCTCCTATTCTTGGTATTCTTGATATATTTGAAAAAGACCTGATTATATGTTCTATTTCTTCATTGCTTAGTGTTATAGTGGTACTCATTACCTTGCTTCTTGTTTTTATGCTAATAAACCTTCCAGTACCATAACATTCAACACTTACAAGGTTTGGATCATAAAAAAGATTAGTTAATTTTCCTAAATAAAGTGTATTTTCATCTTCTTGATATTCTTCTTGCACTTGATTTTCATAATTTTCTTCAAATTGATTAAACTGGTTAGATTGATTATTATTTAGAAACTCTGCAAGCTGTGGATTTTCAATTTCATTTACTATTTGGGAACTTAAAACAGGGACTATTGTTAGTGAAGCTGGAGGTTCATTAAACTGAGTTTTAATGTTTGAATTATTTGGATTTGAATTATAATCTGCAAATGGATTCTGCTCTTTATTTATAGTAACTATTATCTGCTTTGTAAATTCTCTTAAGAAATTTGATTTAAGACTCATTTTAATTATATACTTATATTACTAAAATCTTGGAAGTAATTTTGATTTTTTATTTTGGGGATTATCTGGAATTTCTTGAGTTAGTTTATCATTTTGGCTTGAAGTAAATTGTGAAGGTCGCATTTGTGATTGATTATTTTGTTGTTGTGGAGGATATCTTGGTATTTGATATCCTTGATTTTGCATTGTTTGAGGTTGCATTTGCATTGGGGAGTTTGAAGGTATTTTATCTCTAACCCTTTCTTCCATCATTGTTAAACTCTTTGCAATTGTTTTATTTTGTTCTAATAATTTATCTAATTTTTCAAGGAAGTCTTTATCTTCTTTTGTAATAGCTCCTTGTTTATCAGAAAACGATTTTGCAGAAGATTCAAATAAATTTAACAGTTTTGATATATGGTCTGATAATCTATCAAATTTAACAGACATATCTGTCATAACTTTTTGTAGGACAATAAAATTTTCTAGCAATAACTTTTGGATTTTTTCATCAGTTAAATTTTTTGGTAATTTATTAGAATTCACACCTTTCTTTGTCATGATTTATTTAATTGAAAGGAATTTATAAATGTTGTTAAGAATAAAGAGAACCAATGGTTCTCCTCCAAGAGAAATATATTTCTCTGGACCAAAGAATCTATGATTCTTCTGGTTATCAACCTCTCCTTTAAAATATCCAACTTTTCTTCATTAATTCTTTTTATGACATCTCCCTTATTTTTATCAAACTTTTCTTTCTAAAGTATAAACTGGAAATATTTATAAGAAAGGAATTTATTTAATATTATGGAAAACTGCTTATTTTGCAAGATTGTTAAAGGAGAAATTGATTCTGCTAAAATATGGGAAAATAAAAATTTTATTGCTATTCTTGATATAAATCCTAATGTTAAGGGTTTATCTTTAGTTTTATCAAAGAAACATTTTGATTCTTATGCTTTTGATATGCCGGATAAACCTTATCAAGATATAATGCTAGCTTCAAAAAAAGTTGCTAAAATTTTAGAAAAAGCTCTTAAAGTTAAACGAGTGGCGATGGTAATGGAAGGTTTGGGAATTAATCATGTCCACATTAAACTTTATCCTGTGTATGGAATTAATGAAAAATTTCAGGAAATGTGGGCTAAGGATAAAGTCTTTTTTGAGAAATATGAGGGTTATATTTCAACACAATTAGGGCCGGAAAAAGATATAAAAGAATTAAAGAAACTTGCTGAAGAAATAAAGAAAAAATCTCAATCAAGGTAATTATACAATATCCTTGCATAATTTTGAGTCTTTTATATTTAATATATTGATTGTTGATAGTCGGTATTTTATCAGCTTTAGATTACACCAATTTAATAATTTCTATTATTTTTTACCTAAATTCTTAATCGCCCAGTCTGCCAGTCTCTTATTATTTGTATACAAACTCGATTTATCTCAACTAATCCCTGTTTTTTTA
>ERZ1292623.2388-Hain-H51-01um-R1-2388-length-16889-cov-45_pt1 | contig 16889 bp, 27 predicted proteins | sample MGYA00564398_ERZ1292623 | MGnify/ENA primary metagenome ERZ1292623 (study PRJEB36523, sample SAMEA6512633) | groundwater metagenome | collected 2019-01-07 | study: AquaDiva: Metagenomics assemblies of 32 groundwater samples | reverse complement strand
TTCACCAGGATCGCCTCCGACTCGACCGATTCGGCCACCGTCGCCAGCCCCATGACATGGCCGATCTGGTTGATGGCATCGACCATGGCGTAGTCGACCGGGTCGTCGGCGATGTCGCGGATGAAGTCGCCGGCGATCTTGAGGTAATCGACCGGCAGGTTCTTGAGATAGCCGAACGAGGACAGGCCGCTGCCGAAGTCGTCGAGCGCGAATTGGCAGCCCAGGCGCTTGAGGCTGCTGATGAACTGGCGGGCGCGGGCCAGGTTGGCGATGGCCGCCGTTTCCGTCACTTCGAAGCACAGACGGCTCGGGTCGATACCGCTGCTCTGCAGCTGCTGGGTCACGAAGCCCAGGAAGCTATCGTCGCCGAGCGACTGGCCGGAGAGATTGATGGCAAAGCGCGCCGGCACCGGGTCCGGGTCGCGGGCATAGTACTCGCGCAGTAGCGCCAGCGCGGTGTGAATCACCCAGCGGTCGATGGCCGGCATCAGGTGGTAACGCTCGGCCGCCGGCAGAAACACGCTCGGACTGATGAACTCCCGACCCTGGATGCGTACCAGGATTTCGAAGAAACGCCCCGGCGCCACGCGCGCGGGGTCAACCGGTACGATCGGCTGGCAATAGAGGTCGAAGGCGCCGTTCTCCAGCCCCTGGCGCAACCGTTGCACCCACTGCATCTCGCCCTGCCGCTGGTTCAACGCAACGTCGTCAGGCTGGTAGACGTGGATACGGTTGCGGCCGTAGTCCTTGGCCACGTAGCAGGCGGAATCGGCCGCGGCCAGCACCTCCGTCTGGTTGCCGCTGATGCTGGTGATCGGCACCAGCCCGATGCTGGCGCCGATCTCGAAGCGCCGGTTCTGCCAGGCAAAACGGAAATCGCGCACCGCCTGACGGATGAGCTCGGCGATCTGCAGGGCCTTGTCCACCGAGCAGTTTTCGAGAATCACGCCGAATTCGTCGCCGCCCAGGCGCGCCAGCACGTCGCTGGCGCGGATTTCCTTTTGCAGGTGATGGGCCAGTTGCTTGAGCATTTCGTCGCCGGCGATGTGCCCGGACGTGTCATTCACGATCTTGAACTGATCGAGATCGATGTACAGCAGCGCGTGCTGCAGATCGGTATTGATGGCGCTCTCGATGGCCTGATGCAGACGGCTTTCGAATTCGCGCCGGTTGAGCAGGCCGGTGAGCGGGTCGTGCGACGCCAGGAAGGCCATGCGCCGGATCATGTGCTGGATCTCGGTCACGTCGCGGAACACGACCACCGCGCCGAGGGTGGTGCCGTCGCGGTCGCGGATCGGGGCCGCCGAGTCCTGGATCTCAAGCTTGCCCCCGTCCAGCTTGACCAGCAGGTGATGGCTGTCGTGACGGATCACCTGGCCGCGCTCCAGACAATAGTGCAGCGGATACTGGATCCGGCTGTCGGTGGTCTCGTCGATGATCTGGAAGACTTCGTCCAGCGGCCGGGTGCGCGCCTGGTCGCTCGTCCAGCCGGTGAACTGCTCCGCCACCGGGTTCATGTAGACCACGCGCCCCTTGGCGTCGGTCGTGATCACGCCATCGCCAATGGAGGCGAGCGTGACCTGAGCACGGACGCGTTCCAGGAACAGGGCGTCCTCGGCCCACTGTCGCTCCTGCTCGCGCGCCTGGGCCAGGGCCGCCGCCATGGCGTTGATGCCGGCCTCCAGCTGCCCGAGTTCGCCGCCGCTGCCGGTGGCGACCCGTTCTTCCAGAATTCCGTGCTTGAGGCGGTTGACGCTCTGGGTCAGCTGCAGGATTGGCCGGACCACCCCGCGCACCATGCGCAGCGCGATCAACATGGTGCCGAGAAACCCGAGCAAGGCGATGCCAAGGCCTTCGGCCAGAATCCGGTATTGCTGACGGCGGGTCGTCTCACCGCTCATGATCACCGTCACCCAGCCGATGGATACCGGTCCGGCGCGCGCCGGTTCGGCCGTACCCGGGACCTCACCCAGGGTGACCAGGCTCTGCGCGATCGGCGCGCGGAACAGGTGCAGGCCGCGGTGACTGGCATAGTCGACCCCCTGGCGGCGGAGCGGCGCACGGAAAGCCGCCTCCACGTCCTCCGGCACGATGGAAGGCGCCGCGGCGCTGTTCACGCGCGCCAGCAACTGGTTGCGCCGGTCGGTGATCAGCACCGCCGACACGTCCTGCTCGCGCAACGCCGCCGTCGACAGGCCGGTCAGGAAGGCGGCGTTACCCGAGACCACGCCATACTCGCAGGCCGGCGCCAACTGGCGGACGATGGCGCCACCGCGTTCGTTGAGCGATCGCTCAATCTCGGCCAGGCGCGTGTAGGTGAAATGCACGGACAGCAGCAGCACGATCAGCACCAGCGGAACCAGCGCCACGAACAACACGCGGTTGCGGATAGTCCAGTCACGCATGTCGCGTTTGCTCCCCTCGGACGATGGATTCTCCGGCCGCGCCCGTCACTGCCGCCACGCTCCGGGTCAGGCACACACCGGGTGGACGGCCGACACGCAGATCGGTGGCTGGAAGATCGTGGAACAGGTCGATCACGACAGTGCCCGGCGCCTCAACGGCGTGGCCAGCGTGAACCCATCCCCCGCAGGGAGCGGCGATCCCGTAGTCGGTAAACAGCGCGAGCACCTTGCACCACCCCTGGTCCGGCTCATGAAAAAAGGCCGAGCGTTATACCCGGCCTTGTTCACTGACTGTCGCGGGCACGTCCAGAATGTGCCCTGCTTTACCGTAGGCCGTCACCACCCGGCTATCCGTCGCGTCCCCGGACCGGACCAGCCGGTCAGGCGGTCGCGGCGCTGCCGGTGGCGGTCTTGCTGGATTTCTTGCTCTTGCCGGCGGCGGACTTTTTCTTGACCTTCTTTTTTGCCGTGCCCGGCTCGTCCGCCTTGGCGGCGGCGCCCGGGGCCGAGCGCTCGATCATCTGCACCAGCGCCATGGGCGCGTTGTCACCGGGACGGGAACCGCTCTTGAGAATACGCAGGTAACCGCCTTGACGGGCCTTGAAACGCGGTCCGAGATCATCGAACAGCTTGCCGACCATCTCGCGGTCGCGCAAACGGGCGAAGGCCAGGCGACGATTGGCCAGCGTGGCGTTCTTGCCCAGGGTGATGAGCGGCTCGGCCACGCGCCGCAATTCCTTGGCCTTGGGCAGGGTGGTTTCGATCTGTTCGTGGCGCAGCAGCGCGCAGGCCAGGTTGCGGAGCAACGCCTGGCGATGGCTGCTGGTGCGATTCAGTTTTCGGCCGCTGTGACGGTGACGCATGAAAAAATCCTCAGTTCTGCCCGGTCACGATTTCGCCGGTCCTGTCCTTCAGGCTGGCCGGTGGCCAGGTTTCAAGTTTCATGCCCAGCGACAAGCCGTGCTGCGCCAGCACGTCCTTGATCTCGGTCAGCGACTTCTTGCCGAGGTTCGGGGTCTTGAGCAGCTCGAACTCGGTCTTCTGGATCAGGTCGCCGATGTAGAAGATGTTCTCGGCCTTGAGGCAATTGGCCGAACGCACGGTCAGCTCCAGGTCGTCGACCGGGCGCAGCAGCATCGGATCCATCTCCGGCTCGCGGCGCTCCTCGGGTTTGGACTCAGGGCTCTTGAGATCGACGAACACCGAGATCTGGTCTTGCAGGATATTGGCGGCGCGGCGCACGGCCTCGCCCGGATCGATGGCGCCGTTGGTCTCGATGTCGAGGATCAGCTTGTCGAGATCGGTGCGCTGCTCAACGCGTGCGCTCTCGACGGTGTAGGCGACGCGACGGATCGGGCTGAAGGAGGCGTCGAGCGGCATGACACCGATCGCGCGGGTGGATTCGGCCGGTCGCGCCGCGACCGGCACGTAACCGCGACCGCGACTGACCTTCAACTCCATGTCGAGGGTGGCATCCTTGGTGAGGGTGGCGATGTGATGATGGGGATCGACTACCTCAATGTCGTGTTCCAGCTGGACATCGGCGGCGGTGACCTTGCCCGGCCCTTTGCGGGAAAGCTTGAGCGTCGTCTCCTGGCGGCTGCCGTGCATGATCAGCGCCATGGACTTGAGATTGAGCAGGATTTCGATCACATCCTCCTGCACGCCCTCGATCGCCGAGTATTCGTGCAGCACACCGTTGATCCTGACCTCGGTGACGGCGCAGCCGGGCATGGACGACAGCAGGATCCGGCGCAGGGCGTTGCCCAGCGTGTAGCCGAAGCCGCGTTCCAGGGGCTCGAGCACAATCTTGGCGTGCGTGGGCGTCAGCGCCTGGACATCCACGCGATGGGGCTTCAGGAAATCCGATGCAGAGCTCGACATGATCCGTCCTCGTCTGAAACCGGTGGATGCAACCCGGTAGTACTTCGATTACTTCGAATAGAGCGCTACGACCAGCGCCTCGTTGATCTCGGACGGCAAGTCCGTACGCTCGGGGGCGCGCTTGAACACGCCCTTCATGGCCTTGGTGTCCACTTCCAGCCAGTCCGGAATACCGCGCTGTTCGGCGGCCTCCAGCGAGGCCTTCACGCGCAGCTGCGCCTGGGCCTTGGAGCCGATCTCGATGACGTCGTTCGGGCGCACCTGGCAGGAGGCGATCGTGAGGCGCTTGCCGTTGACGTGCACGGCGCCGTGCCGCACCAGCTGGCGGGCCTCGGTGCGGGAGGTACCGAACCCCATGCGAAACACCACGTTATCGAGACGGCGTTCGAGCAGTTTCAGCAGGTCCTCGCCGGTCGAGCCCTTGTGCCGGGCCGCTTCGTCGTAGTAGCTGCGGAACTGACGTTCCAGCACGCCATAGATACGCTTCAGTTTCTGCTTCTCGCGCAACTGCTTGCCGTAATCGGAAACGCGCGTGCGGCGCTGGCCGTGCTGGCCAGGCGGATACTGACGTTTCTCAACCGGGCATTTTTCGGTGAAGCACTTCTCGCCCTTGAGGAACAGCTTGCCACCCTCGCGGCGGCAAAGACGGCACTTGGATCCGGTGTAACGAGCCACAATTAACTCCAGTTCAGTCGGTCAGACACGACGGCGCTTCGGCGGACGGCAGCCGTTGTGCGGCATCGGTGTAACGTCGGTAATGTTGTTGATTTCGTAGCCGAGCGCATTGAGCGCACGCACGGCCGATTCACGACCGGGACCCGGTCCCTTCACCCGCACTTCCAGTGAACGCAGGCCATATTCCTGCGCGGCACGACCGGCCTTGTCGGCCGCCATCTGGGCCGCGAACGGCGTGCTCTTGCGCGAGCCCTTGAAGCCGGCACCGCCACAGGTCGCCCACGACAGGGTGTTCCCCTGGCGATCGGTGATGGTGATGATGGTGTTATTGAAGGACGCGTGAATATGGACGATGCCTTCGGCCACGCTCTTCTTGGCGCGCTTCTTGGCCTTGACGACCGCGGTGCTGTCGGGAGTGGCAGCAGCTGCAGTAGTAGCAGTAGTAGTTGTTTCAGTAGTCATGAGCAATCGTTAACCGGTTGATGGATGTCGGATCAGGCGCCGGCCGGCTTGCCAGTGCCACGAACCACCGACTTACGCGGACCCTTGCGGCTGCGGGCATTGGTGCGGGTACGCTGACCGCGCACGGGCAGTCCACGGCGATGGCGCATACCGCGATAGGTGCCGAGGTCCATCAGCCGTTTGATGCTCATCGAGATCTGACGGCGCAGGTCGCCCTCGACCGTGACCTTGCCGACCTCGATGCGCAGCTTGTCGACCTGGGCATCGGTCAGGTCCTTGACCTTGAGCGGCAACTCGACCCCGGCGGCGGCACAAATATCGCGCGAACGGGTGCGCCCGATCCCGTAGATCGAGGTAAGGGCGATCCAGACGTGCTTCTGGTTCGGTAGGTTGATGCCTGCAATTCGGGCCATAATCCTGTCTCCGGAGTCCTGTAGGCCGGCCGGGGAAAAACGCGGAAGGTTACTGCCCTTCCCCGCAAAAATCAATAGCTTCCAGCCCCCGCCGGGCCTGAATTCAGCCTTGTCGCTGCTTGTGGGTGGGGTCGGAACAGATTACCCGCACCACCCGCTTGCGCCGCACAATCTTGCAGTTGCGGCACATTTTCTTTACTGATGCCCTGACTTTCATTTCACACTCTCCACTCTCAGTTTTTGCCCCGGACCAGCGGTCAACGGGGCAGCCCCATGCCCCCGCCGGTCAGATTGGCCTTGCGGAGGAGACTTTCATACTGGTGCGACATGAGCCGGGTCTGGACCTGGGCCATGAAATCCATGCACACCACCACCACGATCAACAACGAGGTGCCGCCGAAATAGAACTGCACCTTCCAGTTGATGATCAGGAATTCGGGCAACAGGCAAACGGCGGTGATGTAGATCGCCCCCCAGAAGGTCAGGCGCGTCATGACACCGTCGACGTAGGCGGCCGTCTGGTCGCCCGGGCGGATGCCGGGGATGAAGGCGCCCGACTTCTTGAGGTTGTCAGCGGTTTCCTTCGGGTTGAACACCAGCGCCGTGTAGAAGAAGCAGAAGAAGATGATGCCGGTCGCGTACAGCAACACATAGGTCGGTTCGCCCGGCGACAGCTTGGTCGCCAGGTCGCGCAGCCAGGTCATGCCCTGGGCCTCGCCGAACCAGCTGGCCACCGTGGTCGGCAGCAGGATGATCGAGGAGGCGAAGATCGGCGGGATCACGCCGGCCATGTTGATCTTGAGCGGCAGGTGGCTGGTGCCGCCGGCCAGCATCTGCCGGCCCTGCTGGCGCTTGGCGTAGTTGACGGTGATGCGCCGCTGGGCGCGCTCCATCAGCACCACGAACCAGGTCACGGCCACGACGATGGCGAACAGGCCGATGGCCTTGAGGGTGTGGAAGCTGCCGGTGGCGACCGCGTTCAGGGTGCTGCCGATGGCGGCCGGCAGGCCGGCGACGATGCCGGCGAAGATGATGAGCGAGATGCCGTTGCCCAGGCCGCGCTCGGTGATCTGCTCGCCGAGCCACATGATGAACATGGTGCCGGTGACCAGGCTGATCACGGTCATGAGCTTGAATCCGAGGCCCGGCGCCAGCGCCGCGCCCTGGCTCTCGAAGGCGATGGCGATGCCGAGCGCCTGCACGGTCGCCAGGATGACGGTGCCGTAGCGCGTGTACTGGGTGATCTTGCGCCGGCCGGCCTCGCCTTCCTTCTTGAGCTGCTCGAGCGTCGGGATCACCGAGCTCATGAGCTGCATGATGATCGACGCCGAGATGTACGGCATGATGCCGAGCGCGAACAGCGAGAAGCGCTCGAGTGCGCCACCCGAGAACATGTTGAACAGGCCGATGATCGAGCCTTCCTGGCCCTGGAACAATTTGGCCAGTTGCGCCGGGTTGATGCCCGGCACGGGTATGTAGGTGCCGATGCGGAAAACAATCAGCGCGCCGAGCACGAACAGCAGGCGCTGCTTGAGGTCGGAGGATTTTCCCAGACCCCCGAGGCCGCCCAGGCGTTGGCCAGGCGTGCTCATCGTGTCAGGACTCGACCTTGCCGCCGGCCTGTTCGATGGCGCGGCGCGCCCCGGCGGTGGCAGTGATTCCCTTGAGGGTCAGGGCCTTGTCGACGCTGCCCGAGAGGAACACCTTGGCCTTGATCGCCTGCGCCGAGACCAGGTTGGCCTTCTTCAGGGCGGCGAGATCGATGGTGCCGCCACCGGCCTTGTGCAGGTCGCCGAGCCGCACCTGGGCGCTGGCCGCCGCCTGGTGCGAGTGGAAGCCACGCTTGGGCAGCCGGCGTTGCAACGGCATCTGGCCGCCTTCGAAGCCGACCTTATGATATCCGCCGGCACGCGCGTGCTGACCCTTGTGACCCTTACCGCTGGTCTTGCCGAGCCCGGAGCCGATACCGCGACCCAGCCGTTTGCGGCTGGTACGGGCACCGCGGCCCGGTTTGAGAGTATTCAGGCGCACGTCAGATTTCCTCGCACTTCAGCATGTAGTTCACCTTGTTGATCATGCCGCGCATGGACGGGGTATCCTCGACCTCGACGGTGTGGCGCAGCCGGCGCAATCCCAGACCGCGCACCGTGGCCATGTGATCCTTGCCGGTGCCGAAGGGACTCTTGAGCAGAGTCAGGCGCAGCTTCTTGGCAGATTTTCCGCTCATTTCGCCCTCTTCGGCCCGATGATCTCTTCGACCGTCTTGCCACGCTTGCGGGCCACGCGCTCGGGACTCTGGATCGCCAGCAGGCCCTTCAGGGTGGCACGCACCACGTTGATCGGGTTGCGCGATCCGACACACTTGGCGAGCACGTCATGCACACCGGCCACCTCGAAGACGGCACGCATGGCGCCGCCGGCGATGATGCCGGTACCAACCGAGGCTGGCTTCATGACCACGCGCGAGGCGCCGTGATGGGCGATGATGGCGTGGTGCAGGGTGACGCCCTTGAGCGGGACCTGCACCATGTTGCGCCGGGCGTTGTCCATGGCTTTCTGCACGGCCACCGGAACTTCGCGCGCCTTGCCGCTGCCGATGCCGACTCGGCCGGCACCGTCGCCGACCACGGTCAACGCCGAAAACCCGAACAACCGCCCGCCCTTGACCGTCTTGGCCACGCGCCGGATGTTGATGAGCTTCTCGATGAAGCTGTCGGTATGGACTTCGGTTTCGCCGTAACTCTTCATGTCAGGTTCCTGATCGTGGCTTAGAACTGCAGGCCGCCCTCGCGGGCAGCGTCGGCCAGCGCCTTGACGCGGCCATGATACTGATAGCCGGCGCGGTCGAAGGCCACCGTGGTGATGCCGGCGCTCTTGGCCTTCTCGGCGATCCGCTGGCCCACCAGCTTGGCCGCCTCGGCATTGCCGCCGTTCTTGAGCTGGGCACGCACTTCCTTCTCCAGCGTGGAAGCAGAGGCCAGCACCTTGGCGCCGTTTTTGTCGATGATCTGCGCGTAGATATGGCGGGGCGTGCGGTGAATCGTCAACCGCTCGACGCCCAACCCCTGGATTCGCCGGCGGATACGGCCAGCACGACGCAGACGCTTGTTTTCGTTGCTCATCATGGCTTACTTCTTCTTGGCTTCCTTCAGCACAATTCGTTCATCGCTGTAACGTACACCCTTGCCCTTATACGGGTCCGGGGAACGGTAAGCGCGCAGATCGGCTGCGACCTGGCCGACCTGTTGCTTGTCGGCCCCCTTGACCACCAGATTGGTCTGGTCCGGCGCCTCGATGGTGATACCGGCCGGGATGTCAAACACGATCGGGTGCGAATAACCGAGCGTGAGATTGAGCTTTTTACCCTGCACCGCGGCGCGAAAACCGACGCCGATGATGGACAGTTTTTTCTCGAATCCCTTGGTCACACCATTCACCATGTTGTAGACCAGTGCCCGGGTCGTGCCGGACAACGCCCGCGACAGCTTGGTATCATTGCAGCGCTCGAAAGTGAGCTGGCCGTCGGCGTGCGCCACCTTCACGAGCGGGTGCAGCTGCTGTTCAAGCGCGCCCTTCGGGCCCTTGATGTGCAGGTGGTTGTCCTGGAGCTTGACCTCAACTCCCTTGGGCACGACCACCGGCTGTTTGGCGATTCTGGACATGGCGTAATCAGTCAGTTGCGAACGTTGATCGGGTCAGTTGACCGTACACAGGACTTCGCCGCCCAGACCCTGACGACGTGCCTCACGGTCGGTCATCACGCCCTTGGAGGTGGAGACGATCGCCACCCCGAGGCCGGCGGACACGCGCGGCAGCTTGTAGCGGCCGCGGTAGATGCGCAGCCCCGGCTTGCTGGTGCGGTCGATGGCGGAGATGACCGGCTGCCCCTCGAAATACTTTAATGTGATCTCGATCATCGGATGGTCGCCATCGCTGGTCTCCACCACGTTGTCGATATAGCCCTCTTCCTTGAGCACACGGGCAATGGCCCGCTTCACGCTGGAATTCGGGACGCGCACGCTCACCTTCTCCACCTGCAGGGCATTGCGGATGCGGGTCAACATGTCGGCTATCGGATCGGTCATCATAAAATTCAGTTCCAGATTTCAGGTTTCAAGCGGCCAGTAGAACCTCGTCACTGGCGGCTGGTTTACCAGCTCGCCTTCAACACGCCGGGGACAACCCCTTTCATGATCAGCTCGCGCAGCTTCATGCGCGACAGGCCGAACTTGCGGTAGAAACCGCGCGAACGGCCAGTGAGGCCGCAGCGGTTACGCTCGCGGCTACGGCTGGAATCGCGCGGCAATTTCTGCAGCGCCACCATGGCCTCGTGCCGCCCCTCATCGGAGGTCTTGAGGCTGCGCACCTTGGCGCGCAATTCGTCGCGCCGGACGCGATACTTGGTCGCCAGCGCGCGGCGTTTGATATCGCGATTGATCATGTTGGTCTTGGCCATGACGTCAGCTCCGGATCGGGAAGTGAAAGGCGGCGAGCAGCGCCCGTGCCTCAGCGTTGTTTTTGGCGGTCGTGCAGATGGTGATATCCATGCCGCGCAGCGCGTCGACCTTGTCGAAGTCAATTTCCGGGAAAATGATCTGCTCCTTGATGCCGAGCGAATAGTTGCCACGGCCGTCGAACGAGCGCGACGGCAGGCCGCGGAAGTCGCGGATGCGCGGGATGGCGACGTTGATCAGCCGATCCAGGAACTCGTACATGCGCGCGCCGCGCAGAGTCACCTTGCAGCCGACCGGCCAGTTCTCGCGCACCTTGAAATTGGCGATGGACTTGCGGGCACGCCGGATCTGCGGAAGCTGGCCGGTGATCTGCTTGAGATCGCCGGCGGCGTTGTCCATGATCTTCTTGTCGGTCATGGCCTCACCCACGCCCATGTTGACCACAATCTTGGTCAGGCGCGGGATCTGCATCACGTTTCCATACCCGAACTTCGCCTGAAGCTCGGGCATGACCGTCTTGCGATAAAATTCCTGTAAGCGTGCCATGCGTCAGTCCTGCTATTTCAGGTCGGCAACTTCGCCGCTCTTGCGGAAGAACCGCACCTTGCGGCCGTCTTCCAGTGTCTTGTAGCCAATGCGCTCGCCCTTGCCGGTGGTCGGGTTGACGAGCATCACGTTGGAGATGTGAATCGGCGACTCCTTGTCGACGATGCCGCCGGTCACTCCGCGTTGCGGGTTCGGGCGCGTGTGGCGCTTGACCACGTTCACGTTCTCGACCAGCAGACGGTCGTTTTCCAGCACGCGCACGACCGCACCCTGCTTGCCCTTATCGCGGCCCGCCGTCACCACCACTTTGTCGCCCTTGCGAATCTTGGACATAAGCTATTTTTCCTTACAGCACTTCCGGCGCCAGTGACATGATCTTGGTGAAGTTCGCACCGCGCAACTCACGGGTCACTGGCCCGAAGATGCGCGTACCGATCGGCTCACGCTTGGTATCCAGCAGCACCGCCGCATTGGCGTCGAAACGGATCACCTGTCCGTCGATACGACGCACACCCTTCTTGGTGCGCACGATCACGGCATCACAGACGTCGCCCTTCTTCACCTTGCCGCGCGGAATCGCTTCCTTCACGGATACCTTAATGACGTCACCAATGCCGGCATAGCGGCGCTTTGATCCGCCCAATACCTTGATGCACTGCACCCTCTTGGCGCCGCTGTTGTCCGCCACGGTAAGCACGCTGCGCATCTGGATCATGTTCGTTTCTCCGGACTACCTATCTGCTCGCGAAAACCAGTGAGTATACCACCGGGGCTCAGACCCCGCGGGCACGCTCCAACACCTTGACCAGGCGCCAGGCCTTGCTCTTGGAAATCGGCCGGCACTCCTCGATCTGCACGATATCGCCCTCCTGACACTCACGCTTCTCGTCGTGGGCGTGCAGCTTGGTACGACGGGTAATGTACTTGCCGTACAGCGCGTGCTGGATGCGGCGCTCGATCATCACCGTGATGGTCTTCTGCATCTTGTTGCTGACCACGCGGCCGCTCAGCAGGCGCGCACTCTTGGTCTTTGTTTCCTCGCTCATCACGACTTACCCTTCTGTTCGTTCATGACGGTCTTGATCCGCGCGATATCGCGACGCGCGGCACTGACGCGCGCGTTGTTGGCGAGCTGGCCGGTGGCCTTCTGCATGCGCAGGTTGAACATCTCCTTGCGCAGGGCCTCGAGTTCCTCGCGGCGTTTGCCTTCGTCCATGGTACGGATATCTTTCGCGTTCATCGGCGGCGTCCCATTACATTCTGGTCACAAAAGTGGTCCGCAGCGGCAGTTTGGCCGACGCCAAGCGGAAGGCCTCGCGGGCCTCGGATTCGGCAATACCTTCCATTTCGTACAACACGCAGCCGGGCTTGATCTCGGCCACCCAATACTCGACGCTGCCCTTGCCGCTGCCCATGCGCACTTCCAGCGGTTTCTTGGATACCGGCTTGTCCGGGAAGATACGGATCCACACACGCCCACCGCGCTTGATGAAGTGGGTCAGGGCGCGACGTGCCGCCTCGATCTGACGCGAAGTCAGACGCCCACGCGTGGTCGCCTTCAGGCCGTACTGGCCGAAGCTGACCTTGTTTCCGCGCAGGGCCATGCCGCGATTGCGGCCCTTCATGGCCTTGCGGTATTTCGTGCGCTTGGGTTGCATCATGACTCGTTCTGCTCCTGTCTATGCGTCTCAGGCCGTCGCCGCCTTGGCGGCTTCGCTGTCTACGGCCTTCGGCAGGTTCTGATCGAAGATCTCGCCCTTGAAGATCCAGACCTTGACGCCGATCGTGCCGTAGGTCGTGTGGGCCTCAGAAAATCCATAATCGATATCGGCGCGCAGGGTGTGCAACGGCACGCGGCCTTCACGGTACCACTCGGTACGGGCGATTTCCGCGCCGTTCAGGCGGCCCGCGACCATGATCTTGATGCCCAGCGCGCGCAGGCGCATGGTGTTCTGCACGGCGCGCTTCATGGCGCGGCGGAACATAATGCGCTTTTCGAGCTGCTGGGCGATGTTCTCGGCCACCAGCTGTGCATCCAGCTCCGGCTGGCGAACCTCTTCGACCGACAGCTGCACCGGCTGGCCGGCGAGCTTGGTCAATTCCTGGCGCAACCGCTCAATGTCCTCGCCCTTCTTGCCGATCACGATGCCGGGGCGGGCGGTGTGCACGGTCACGCTGATCTTCTGGGTCGGCCGCTCGATGATGATATGGCTGACGGCGGCGCCCTTGAGCTTTTCCTTGATGTAATCGCGCAGGCGCATGTCGGCCAGCAGATGGCGCGCATACTGTCGGCCGCCGGAATACCACTTGGCGCTCCAGTCGCGGATGACGCCGAGGCGGAATCCGATTGGATGGACTTTCTGGCCCATTAGCTCTTCCCCTTGCTCTTGGCCGCCACACGGGCGGATTGCTTCTTCTGATCGCTGACCGTCACGCGGAAGTGACTGGTACGCTTGATGATGCGCGCGCCACGCCCCTTGGCACGTGGCATCATCCGTTTGATCTGCGGGCCGTTGTCGACCTCGACCGACAGTATGCGCAGCTCATCGACATCGGCGCCCTCGTTGTTCTCGGCATTGGCGATGGCCGATTCGAGAACCTTCTTGAGCGGGCGGGCGGCCTTCTTGTCGCTGAACTCGAGCAACTCCAACGCACGCGCCACGGTCAGGCCGCGAATCTGGTCGGCCACCAGCCGACCCTTCTGCGGCGAAATCCGGATGAACTTGAGAATGGCAGTCGCTTGCATGATCAGGTGGTCCCTTCCGCGGCTGCCTTCTTCACACCCGTGTGCCCCTTGAAGGTGCGGGTGGCGGCGAATTCACCCAGCTTGTGTCCGACCATGTTTTCGGTCACCAGGATGGGCACGTGCTGACGGCCGTTGTGGACGGCGATGGTCAGGCCGACAAAATCCGGCAGCACCACCGAGCGGCGCGACCAGGTCTTGATCGGCTTCTTGGAATTTTCATTGCGCGCCTTCTCGACCTTGCCAAGCAGGTGGGCGTCAACGAACGGGCCTTTGCGAATCGAACGTGGCACGGTTCAGTTCCTCATTACTTGCGCTTGCGCCGCTGCACGATCAGGTGATCGGTGCGCTTGTTGTGACGCGTCTTGTAGCCCTTGGTCGGCGTTCCCCACGGACTGACCGGGTGTTTGCCGCCCTTGCTGCGGCCTTCGCCACCGCCGTGCGGGTGATCCACCGGGTTCATACACATGCCGCGCACCGTCGGGCGGATACCGCGCCAACGCTTGGCGCCGGCCTTGCCGTACTTGCGCAGGCTGTTCTCGCTGTTGCCGACCTCGCCGATGACGGCGCGGCACTCCACGTGCACCATGCGCACTTCACCGCTCTTCAGGCGCAGTTGCGCATAGTCACCGTCGCGCGCCACCAGTTCTGCGGCCGCGCCGGCGGCGCGTGCCATCTGCGCACCGGCACCGGGCTTGAGTTCGATGCAGTGAATCGTCGTACCGACCGGGATGTTGCGCAGCGGCAGACAGTTGCCCGTCTTGATCGGCGATTCCGGTCCGGAGATCACGGTATCGCCGGCGTGCAGATCCTTGGGTGAGATCATGTAGCGGCGCTCGCCGTCGGCGTACAGCACCAGCGCAATGTGCGCGCTGCGGTTCGGATCGTGTTCCAGGCGCTCGACGCGGCCGCTGATGCCGTCCTTGTCGCGCCGGAAATCGATGATCCGGTAGTGATGCTTGTGACCGCCGCCCTGGTGACGCATGGTGATGCGACCGGCGTTATTGCGGCCACTGCCGCGCTTCATCGGCTCGACCAGCGCCGAATGCGGCTGACCCTTGTGCAGATCGGGATGGACCACCTTGACGACGCTACGGCGTCCGGGCGATGTTGGTTTGACCTTGACGAGCATGATGGCTGATCCGTTCGTTACTTGGCGCCGAGGAAGTCGATGTCCTGACCCGGCTTGAGGGTCACGTACGCCTTCTTCCAGTCTTGCTGCCGGCCGGTGCGCTTGCGTTTGCCCAGGACATTGGCCACCGCTACGCGCTCGACCTGCACGTTAAACATCTTTTCCACCGCCGCCCTGATCTCGGGTTTGGTGGCGGTCGGCAGGACTTCAAAAACCATCTGCCGAAACTTGTCGGCCGCGCGCGTGCTCTTTTCCGAGACGTGCGGCCCGCGGATGATCTGATAGAGGCGGTCCGTGTTCATGCCAGCATCTCCTCGAAGCGCTTGGCCACGGCCGGCGTGAAGATGACCTTCTCGTGACGGATCAGGTTGACCGGGTTGGCGGCGCTGACCGTGCACACCTCGACGTTCGGCAGGTTGCGGGCGGCAAGCTGCAGATTGCGGTCGACGGCATCGGACACGATCAGCACGTCGTGAGCACCGAGCTTGCCGAGTTTGCTGATGAGCGCCTGGGTCTTGGGTTCGGTCATGGCAAAATCGCTGACCGCCAGCAGGCGATCCTGACGCGCCAGCTCGGACAGGATCGAGCGCAGGGCCGCGCGGTGCATCTTGCGATTGACCTTCTGCGTGAAGTTTTCGTTCGTGTCGGACGGAAACACCTTGCCGCCACCGCGCCACAGCGGGCTGCGAATGGTGCCGGCGCGCGCCTGGCCGGTGCCCTTCTGGGCATACGGCTTGCGGCCACCGCCGCGCACTTCGCTGCGGGTCTTCTGCTTGCGCGTACCCTGGCGACCGTTCGCCTGGTAGGCGACCACGGCTTGGTGCACGAGCGCTTCGTTGAAACGCACGCCGAACACGGCGTCGGACAGCTCCAGGGCTGTTCCGGCTTTTCCGCTATCGTTGACGACGTTGATCTTCATGACATCGATTCCTGAATCCGTTACTTCTTGATCACGGCCGGTTTGGCTTTGGTCTTGCCCTTGACGCTTGGACGGATGATCACGTCCTGACCCTTCGGTCCCGGCACGGCGCCCTTCACCAGCAGCAGGTTGCGCTCCAGATCCACGCTCACCACTTCCAGGTTGATGCCCGAGGCGGTGCGATGACCCATGTGCCCGGCCATGCGCTTGCCGGGGAATACACGACCCGGCGTCTGGCGCTGACCGATCGATCCCGGGGCGCGGTGTGACAGCGAGTTACCGTGGCTGGCCCGGCCGCCGCGAAAATGGTGACGCTTCATGACGCCAGCGAAACCCTTGCCAATTGAAGTGCCCTGCACATCGACATACTGACCGGCCTGGAACAGGTCGACCTTTATTTCAGCGCCAGGCTTGAGATCCGCGCCCTCACCAGAGGCGAGGCGGAATTCCCACAACCCGCGGCCCGGCGCGACGCCGGCCTTGGCGTAGTGGCCAGCGAGAGGCTTGCCGACACGGCTGGCACGGCGTTCGCCGAGCGTGACCTGCACGGCCATATAGCCATCGTTGTCGGTATTCTTGACCTGGGTGACGCGGTTGGCGGTCACCTCCAGCACGGTCACCGGCGTGGCGTTGCCGTCCGCGCCAAACACGCGGGTCATGCCGATCTTTCTGCCTACCAGTCCCAGTGCCATGGCATCAGCTCAGTTTGATTTCCACATCGACGCCGGCGGCGAGGTCGAGACGCATGAGCGCGTCCACGGTCTTGTCGGTCGGCTCAATGATGTCCATGATGCGCTTGTGCGTGCGAATCTCGAACTGGTCGCGCGCCTTCTTGTCGGCGTGCGGCGAGCTCTGCAGCGTGTAGCGCTCGATCTTGGTCGGCAGCGGAATCGGACCGTGCACCAGCGCACCAGTGCGCTTGGCGGTCTCGACAATTTCCGCGGCCGATCGGTCGATCAGACGATGATCGAACGCTTTCAGCCGGATACGGATTCTCTGATTAGCCATTGATTCCTGCTCGTTTCGCTGCGGCGACCTATTCCACTACCTTCGCCACCACCCCCGCCCCCACGGTCCGGCCGCCTTCGCGAATGGCGAAGCGCAGGCCTTGTTCCATGGCGATGGGGTTGATGAGGGCGACGACCATCTTGACGTTGTCGCCCGGCATGACCATCTCGGTGCCGGCGGGCAACTCGCACAGGCCGGTCACGTCGGTGGTGCGGAAGTAGAACTGCGGGCGGTAGCCCTGGAAGAAC
>ERZ1292623.706-Hain-H51-01um-R1-706-length-34410-cov-43_pt1 | contig 16897 bp, 16 predicted proteins | sample MGYA00564398_ERZ1292623 | MGnify/ENA primary metagenome ERZ1292623 (study PRJEB36523, sample SAMEA6512633) | groundwater metagenome | collected 2019-01-07 | study: AquaDiva: Metagenomics assemblies of 32 groundwater samples | reverse complement strand
CGGGCGGCTTCGATCTGCTGGTCGTGGCGCCGATCGAAAACATGACCAGCCATGCGGTGCGGCTGCGTGCACCGGATGGGCCGGTTCTCACGCTGTCGGCCCCGCCCTATCCATTCGACACCGGTGTCCCCGTCGGCGGCCACTAACCAGCGGATCAGCGCGGGATGGATAGATTTCATTTTTGAGTTTTGTCGTCTTCAAATAAATAAGCGAGGCCCCACGGCGAAAAAACCGCGCCATGGTTGGCAAATTGATGACTGTGCAAACTTTTTTTATCCCCGAACGGCTTGTCCTGTCCGGTCCCCTGTGCTTGAATAAGCCGGCGTTCGGACTGTGTATTAGCGTTTACTAATGAACATGGCAGTGCTCGAAGGCTGCCGGCAATAATCAACAGGCGTTTTCAACCCACAGGAGGAGTGCACAAATGGTCTATACCAAAAAAACCCCATGGGTGCTGATCATCGGCATCATCATGGCGGCCTATGCGTGGCTGGTGGCATCCGGCACGCTGGCCGGGACACTGGAGTTCCTGCACACCAAAGGAAAAGTCGGCGAGATGGTAACCATGGGTTACATCTTCGGCGGCATCGGCATCGTGGTCGGCCTCTGGCAGCTGTTTATTACCCCCAAGCAGGGACACATCGACTACTACCTCTCCACCATCGGCGGCGCACTGTTGATCCTGCTGTGCGTGTTCCTCGTCAAGTACGGCGCCGAGCCGCTCATGAAGCAGTGGGGCGCGGCCTCGCATAAAGCCATCGGCTGGAACTGGGCCAAGACCCTGGGCGTTAACTACATCCTGCTCGGCATCATCGTCGGCATGGTGGTGGTCAACGTGCTGAAGGTGCCGGACTGGGCGGAAAACGGCGTACGCCTTTCCCGTCTCGGCCTGAAGACCGGCGTCGTCCTCCTGGGCGGTCTGTACAGCGCCGCTGAACTGGCGGAATACTCGCAGTGGTCGATCGGCCTGATCTTCTTCTTCGTTCTCGGCTCGGTCGGCATGACCCTGTGGCTGGGCCGCCTCAAGAAGATCCCGAACTCCATGGGTGGCGTGCTGTCGGCCGGTCTAGGCGTGTGCGGCGTGTCCGCCGCCGTGGCCGCGGCCCCGGTCGTCAATGCCAAGTCGAGCGAAATCGCCTATACGATCGGCACCATCCTGGTGTGGGGCGTGTTGATGATGTTCATCTTCCCGCCGGTCGGTCGTGCGCTGGGCCTGAGCTATGAACAGTTCGGCGCCTGGGCCGGTACCGGCATCCTGAACTCGGCGCAGGTCGCCGCCGCCGCGCTGATCTACCAGCCGGATGGCATCGAGACCCTGAAGGTCGCCGAGATCTTCAACATCACGCGCATCCTGGTCCTGCCGATCATCGTCATGTGGCTGGCGGTCTGGTACGTCGAGCGTGAACAGACCGGCACCAAGGTCAACGTGATGCAGGTCATCATCGGCAAGTTCCCGCTGTTCGTGCTGGGTTTCATCGTCGTGTTCCTGCTCTCGACCACCGGCGTGTTCGCGCCGGCTGACCATTACAAAGGCAAGTACTTTGTCGGCGAAAAGGGCAAGGCACTGGACGACAAAGCCATTGATGCCCTCAAGGGCATCGACGTTAAGTCGATCGAGCGCGACGACCAGAAGGCGGCGCTTGCCCGCCTGATTGAGACCAAGAAAAACTCCACCAAAGCGGACGACGTGCTGATCCGTGGACTCGAGAAGCAGAAGGGTATGAGCAAAGAGGCCAAGAAGGCCTTGGGCGCCGCTCATAAGCACGCCTGGAAGACGGCACCGCGTATCACCTGGTTCCGTAGCCTGATCGTGTGGTTCTTCGCCTTCGGCCTCACCGGCCTCGGCATGCAGATCACCTTCCGTTCGCTCGCCCAGGCCGGCGGTCAACCGCTCGTGATCGGCACCATCGTCGGTACGGTCAAGGCGGTCGGCGCGCTGATCGCGGTACTCATGCTCAAGAACCTGATTGGATAAGGAGAAAACCATGGCAGACAAATTCGATCGCGGTACGGCACTCTCGATCTTCAAGAGCGACCGTCTGGAAGACATCATGGCCCTGCTGGTCTCACTGGTCATCGTGGGAATCGTGCTGGCGATGGTACCCGTCAAGTAAACGCTGTCTACGACCCGGGGTTCGCCGATGGCGGGCCCCGGGTTTTTTATGCCCGGAAAATATGAAACCCCTGAAAAAAATCCTGCTGGCCAGCCACGGCTCGCCCGGCACGCGCGCGGCCGAGCGTGCGGCCATCCGCATGGCCGCCCCCGGCGCCACTCTCTTTCACCTGGTAGTCGTGCCTGAATTCTGGTCTGGCATGCAGGGTGATGACTGGCTCAATAATGCCGCCACCCGCGACGCGTTCGCCCGCCACGTTGAGACTACCCTGGAGCGGGAGGTGCAAAGCGAAATCCGGCGGGTCGAGCGCGCCGCCCGCCGGCGCAAGCTGAAATATCGTTCCCGCACGATATTCGGCAAACCGGACGACTGCCTGCTGGACGCCGTGCGCAGCGCTAAACCACAACTCATCGTCACGGGCAGCCTGCGCCGCAAGGGGAAAACCGGCCTGCGTTCGCGCATGCTGACCGATGACCTGCTGCGGCGTCTGACCGTGCCCCTGCTGGTGGTGCCGTCGAAACCATGACCAGCACCGCGCCGACACCGGCTGCTCCCCGGCTGCCGACTGACTCGAAGGATATCGCCTGGGTCGCCATACCCTGCCGCCAGACACCGGAAACCCTGCGCCGGTACCTCAGTGACCCAGAAATCCTGCTGCGCATCAATCCCTACCTGGTTTTCAAACGCTGGGAGGCGGCCGGACCGGATCGCTACCGGGTGGATTTCCACAATGAAACCAATCAGCTCGAGTATCAGGGCGATATTGCAGCCGAGATGCGTCCGGACGGTGTGCTTGTCCTGCACCACCGAAAGGGACTGAAGCAACGGACATTCTTCTCGATCGAGGCCACACCGAAAGGCAGCCAGCTGATCGTGGTTGATGACTACGAGGGTCCAAGCGAGGCGGAACGCGAATCCCGCAAGAACGAGGTCGATCGCAGCATCGTCGCCTGGGGCGAGGCCCTGCGGCGCTATTTCGTCCGCCAGCGCCGATACGGCTGGCTACCCGGCTGGCGCTGGTACATCCGCCGCGTCTGGATGCCGATGAAGCCCTCACACCGGCGTATCCTGTGGCTGCTCTGGCTGTTCACGCTGTTCGACACGGTCATCGTCGCGCTTGGCTTCGCCATCTGGTTCATCGAGTACGGTGGCTGAACCCCGGACGGCCCATGTTGCTCAATGCCGGCTGACTGGCGCTGGTGGCGTGACAATCCGGTAGTAGGTTTCATTGCGCCGGATCATGCCCAGTTCGTGCCGGGCTCTGGCCTCGATGGCTTCGTATCCCTGCTTGAGGTCGACGACCTCGGCCTCCAGCGCCCGGTTGCGCTCCCGCAGTTTGCGGTTTTCGACCTGTTGCTGGCCGATCTCGTGCTTGAGTTGCCACATGGCGATCAGGCCGCCGCTGCCGAACCACAGGGGAATCTGCAGCAGAACCAGCAGGCCGGCCAAACCATAGGCGATGGGGCGCCGCATACGATCCATTCTAGGGTGTCGCTGCTCGCCCGGTAAAGCACACCTGCGGGTTCGGGCCGGGAGGCGCAGATCGGTCAGCGCAACCGCGGGAAGGCCGCGCGGCCCGGGTAGCGCGCACTCCGGCCAAGTTCTTCCTCGATGCGTAACAGCTGGTTGTACTTGGCCACCCGGTCGGAACGCGATAACGAGCCGGTTTTGATCTGGCCGGTGGCCGTTGCTACCGCCAGATCGGCAATGAAGGTGTCCTCGGTTTCGCCCGAGCGGTGGGAGATAACGGCGGTATAGCCGACCCGGCGGGCCATGTCGATGGCCGCCAGTGTCTCGGTGAGTGTGCCAATCTGGTTCACCTTGATCAGAATCGAATTGGCAACACCCTTTTCGATTCCCTGGGCGAGAATCTTCGTATTGGTCACGAACAGATCGTCGCCGACCAGTTGGACCTGCCCACCGAGACGCTGGGTCAGTTCCGCCCACCCCGCCCAGTCGCCTTCTGCGCAACCATCCTCAATGGTGATGACGGGATATTTCTTCACCCAGCCGGCCAGCACGTCGATAAATTCACTGCCGGACAGCTGGCGTTTTTCCGAGGCCAGATCGTATTTTCCATCCTTGTAAAACTCGGAGCTGGCGGCGTCGATGCCAAGAAAAATATCCTTGCCGGCCTGATAGCCCGCCTTCTCGATACCCTCCAGAATCACCTGCAGGGCCGCTTCGTTCGAGGGCAAGTCCGGTGCAAAACCGCCTTCGTCACCGACGGCCGTGTTGAGTCCACGCCCCTTCAGCACCTTCTTGAGGGCATGGAAAACCTCAGTGCCGTAGCGCAGCGCCTCGGCAAAGGTCGGCGCGCCGACCGGCAGGATCATGAACTCCTGCAGATCCACGCTGTTATCGGCATGCGCGCCGCCGTTGATGATGTTCATCATCGGCACCGGCAGTTGCCAGGGCCCGGCGGGATTGAGGTAACGGTACAGCGGCAACCCGGCGGCGCTGGCCGCCGCGCGCGCCGTGGCCAGTGACACCGCCAGCATGGCATTGGCGCCCAGCCGCGACTTGTTGTCGGTGCCGTCGAGTTCGATCATGGTGCGATCGATGCCCTGCTGATCGCCGGCATCGCGGCCCACCAGCGCCTGGCGAATCTCGCCATTCACGTGCCCCACGGCCAGGGACACGCCCTTGCCACCATAGCGGCGGGCGTCGTGGTCGCGCAGCTCGATGGCCTCGCGGCTGCCGGTCGAGGCGCCGCTGGGAACGGCCGCCCGCCCCAGCGCACCGGTTTTCAGAATCACATCGGCTTCAACGGTAGGGTTGCCGCGGGAGTCGAGGATTTCCCGGGCACGAACATCGGTAATGACAGGCATGGATTCTCTGGATGGGTTAGCTATGACTTACAGCAGGTTAGGAATTATTTCTGATGTGCATTGTCCGCCGGGATTCCGCTACTTTCCAAGCCATTCGCTCTCGGCAAAACCGGATCGTTTGACAGTGGTATCGATCGCCAGCAGCGTTTCGAGAAGAGACTTCATCTTGGCCAACGGCCAGGCGTTGGGTCCGTCCGACAGGGCCTTTTCCGGGTCTGGATGGGTTTCCATGAACAGCCCGGCGACTCCGGTCGCGATCGCGGCGCGGGCCAGGACCGGCACGAACTCGCGTTGCCCGCCGCTGCGGGTGCCCTGCCCGCCCGGCAATTGCACCGAATGGGTGGCATCGAAAACCACCGGGCAGCCGGTATCGCGCATGATGGCCAGCGAGCGCATGTCCGACACCAGGTTGTTGTAGCCAAAGGACACGCCGCGTTCGCAGACCATGACGCGGTCACGGCCGCCGGCCGCCACCGCCTTGTCGACCACGTTCTTCATGTCCTGCGGGGCCAGGAACTGGCCCTTCTTGATATTGACCGGCTTGCCGGCGGCCACCACCGCCTGGATGAAATCCGTCTGGCGGCAAAGAAAGGCCGGGGTCTGCAGCACGTCGACCACGGCCGCGACCGGTCCGATCTCCGGTATATCGTGCACATCGGTAATGACCGGCACGCCGATCTCGCGGCGCACCCGGGCCAGGATCTCCAGACCCTTCTCCATGCCCAGGCCGCGGAAGGACTGATGCGAGCTGCGGTTGGCCTTGTCAAACGATGACTTGTAGATAAACGGGATGCCGAGTGAGCCGGTGATTTCCTTCAGCCGGCCGGCGGTATCGAGGGCGAGCTGTTCCGACTCGATCACACAGGGACCGGCAATAAGAAAAAACGGCCGGTGGAGGCCGGCTTCGAATCCGCAAAGCTTCATGGGCAGCAGTTCTGAAACGGGATCGGGAGTATATCAGCCGGCGGTCGCCTGTACCGGCGTCAGCCGGGCCGCCTTCTGCTGCCGCGCGGCCTCGATGTAACCGCTGAACAAGGGGTGGCCGTCGCGCGGGTTGGAGGTGAATTCGGGATGAAATTGCACACCCACAAACCAGGGGTGGTCGCGCAGCTCGATGATTTCCACCAGCTTGTCGTCGGCCGAGGTGCCCGCGATCACCAGCCCCTTGCCGGTCAGCAGGTCGCGGTAATTGTTGTTGAATTCGTAGCGATGCCGATGGCGCTCGCGCGCCGTCTCGCGCCCGTACAGCGCGCGTGCGCGGGTGCCTTCGATCAGCCGGCAATCCTGGCCACCCAGACGCATGGTGCCACCGAGATCGCCGCCGGCCACACGCCGTTCGGTTTTCCCATCCGCGGTCATCCACTCGGTGATCATGGCAATCACCGGATGGGGCGTGCGCGGATCGAACTCGGAGCTGTGCGCGCGCTCGCAACCGGCCACGTGCCGCGCGAAGTCGATGACTGCCACCTGCATGCCGAGACAGATGCCGAGGTAGGGGATGCCGTGCTCGCGGGCATAGCGGGCGGTGCGGATCTTGCCTTCGATGCCGCGGTTGCCGAACCCACCGGGGACCAGGATGGCGTCGTAGCCTTTCAACATCCCCTCGCCTTCGGTCTCCACCCGTTCGGAATCGACGTAGTGAATATTGACCTGGGTGCGGGTGTGAGCGCCGGCGTGCTTGAGTGCCTCCGACAGTGACTTGTACGACTCGGTCAGGTCGACATACTTGCCGACCAGGGCGATGTCGACCTCGGCCGTCGGGTGCTCCTGCGCATAGATAACCTTGTCCCACTCGGACAGGTCGGCGCGTCGGGTGTTGAAGTGCAGCCGCTCGCAGACGATTTCGTCCAGGCCCTGCTCGTGCAGCAAGCGGGGAATCTTGTAGATATTGTCGACATCGGTCGCCGAGATGACGGCGCGCACCGGGACATTGGTGAAGAGCGCGATCTTGCGGCGCAGATCCTCGGGCAACAAGCGGTCGGTGCGGCACAGCAGCACATCCGGCTGGATGCCGAGCGACAGCAGCTCCTTGACCGAGTGCTGGGTGGGCTTGCTCTTGAGTTCGCCGGCCGCGGCAATGTACGGGACCAGCGTCAGGTGCATGTACAGGCAGCTGCTCGAACCGAGTTCGGCACCCATCTGCCGGATCGCCTCCAGAAAGGGTTGCGACTCGATATCACCGACGGTACCGCCGATCTCAACAATGGCGACATCCACGCCGCCGGCGCCCTCCTGGATGCGGCGCTTGATCTCGTCGGTGATGTGCGGGATCACCTGCACGGTCGCGCCGAGATAATCGCCCCGTCGTTCCTTCTGGATGACGCTCTCGTAGACCTTGCCGGTGGTGAAATTGTTGCGCTTCGACATGGTCGTGCGCACGAACCGTTCGTAGTGACCCAGGTCGAGATCGGTCTCGGCGCCGTCCTCGGTCACGTACACCTCGCCGTGCTGAAACGGGCTCATGGTGCCGGGATCGACGTTGATGTAGGGATCGAGCTTGAGGAGGGTGGCGCGCAGGCCGCGGGCCTCGAGGATGGCCGCCAGCGACGCGGCGGCGATGCCCTTGCCCAACGAGGACACCACGCCGCCGGTGACAAAGACGTACTTGGTCATATCTGGCCAGACTCCCCGGGTGGTCTGTCGTCCGGCCACAGGGCACGGTGGCAGCACCACGTTCAGTTGGCCTGAAGTGCTGGAAAAACAGTGGGGTACATGGGGGAAGCCCCGTCCCGGCAACTGCCGATCCACAACATCAGGACGGGATCGCACGTTACCAGATGAGGGCATCGGGCTCAATAGAAAAATTTTCTCTCACGTCGATGGAAACGTCAGCGATGCGCAGCAAATAGCCCGGTTCGTGCGCCCGAGCGGCAAACGGTTCACAGATCCAGCGATCGCCGATAGCGGCAAGTTGGCCGTCCACGCGCACCAGCGGCACCAGATGACGCTCCCAGGGCGGAATGGCCGAGGACTGTAAAAGCTTCTTGAGAGTCTGCCGGTGAGCCTGGCCTGCCAGGCGACAGCACTCACCACCCTGTCTCCAGTCGACTGTCAGCTGTCGGCCATCGATCTTCGCCCTGGCGATCCCGGCCCCAATAGTGTCAACCGCCAACAGGCGACGGTCGTGCGGAAGAAGCAGCGGTCGCGCTGGATCCCAATCCAGCAGCGACGTCGGCGGGTCCGGCCGATCCGTCACGAGATGAAAATGATGCTGATAGAGATAGATACGGTAGTGACCGATCGACATCTGGGAGTAGCCTGTCCTGGGTCTGCGCCTGAGATACGCCAACAGGCCGTCGATGGCCCGCGCCGGGGGTGCCGGCAAACCTCGTTGCCGGATCCATTGCCGTAATACATTCCGCTGTTGCGGGGTGGTCAGGCAGCCCAGTGTCGTCAGATCGATGGCATCGCCAGTCCGGCGACAGCGGCGCAGATCTTCGGCAGCCGAACAAGCGAGCAGGAACGACGCCTCGGCGGCATGATCGGCCGCGCGGGCCAAGCGGGTCGCCACCGACGGCCAGCGGCTTTCCAGGAGTGGCAGCGCACGATGGCGGAGAAAATTTCGGCCCAGGCGCGTATCGAGATTGCTGCTGTCCTCGGTCCAAACCAGCCCCTCGGCCCGGGCGTAGGCCAGCAATGCGACACGCCGGAAACCGAGCAACGGCCGTGCGTGCCGACCTTCGCCCAGGTGTGCATCGGCCGGCATGGCGGCCAGTCCCTCGACCCCCGCCCCGCGCAGGAGTTGCAGAAGCAGGGTCTCCGCCTGATCGTCCAGATGATGAGCGGTCAACAACACATCCGTTGGGCCGATCTGCGCGGCCAGGCAGGCATAACGGGCGTGGCGAGCGGCGGCCTCCAGCCCGGTATCCGCTGTAGACCCGATCCGGGCACGCTCCACCCTCAGGGGCACGGACAGCACCTGGCAGAAGCGGCGGCATTGGTCCAGCCACGCCTCGGCCTGGGGGTGCAGCCCGTGCTGGATATGCACGGCCTCAAGCCGCCAGCCGTGCGCCGGACGCAGCCCGGCCAGGGCGTGCAGAAGGACAGTGGAATCGAGACCGCCGCTGTAGGCCACCTTGAGGGTGGTGGCGGATGCCCAGCCGGACCGGATCAGGATACCGGACAGGGCCTCCGGGCTGAAAGGCGCCCCCGTGGCGAGCGTGATCTGATGGAGATCGCTATCAATTTTCCTCAAGCTCCCCATAGCGCATCAGGCGCGCGTAGCGTTGTTCGAGCAGACGCTCCGTCGGAATCTCGGAGAGTTCCTGGACGACCCGCTGCAAATGCTCGCGTAACCGGCCGGCCATGGCATCGACATTGCGATGCGCGCCGCCCGGCGGTTCCGGCACAATCTGGTCGACCAGACCGAGGCGGTTCAGCGACTCGGCGGTGATGCCCATGGCCTCGGCCGCCTCGCTGGCCTTGTCGGCCGATCGCCACAGAATCGAGGCGCAGCCTTCCGGCGAGATCACCGAATAGGTCGAGTACTGAAGCATGAGCAATCGGTCACAGACGCCGATGGCGAGCGCGCCGCCGGAACCGCCTTCGCCGATGACCACGGAGACGATCGGCGTGCGCAGGCGCGCCATGACAAAAAGATTGCGGGCGATGGCCTCGCTCTGGCCGCGCTCCTCGGCGCCGACGCCGGGATAGGCACCGGGGGTGTCAATGAGGGTAATCACTGGCAGACGGAAGCGCTCCGCCAGGCGCATCAGGCGCATGGCCTTGCGGTACCCTTCCGGACGCGACATGCCGAAATTGCGGCGCACCTTCTCGCGCGTGTCACGTCCTTTCTGGTGACCGATGACGACCACCGGCCGATCGTCGAGCCGGGCCACGCCGCCAACGATCGACGGGTCATCGCCGTAGGCGCGATCGCCGTGCAGTTCCTCGAAGTCGGTGAACAGGCGGGACGTGTAGTCCAGCGTATAGGGTCGCAGCGGATGACGGGCGAGCTGCGAGATCTGCCACGGTGTCAGCGCGGTAAAGATCGACTCGGTGAGTTTGCGGCTCCTGGCCTCGAGACGGCGGATCTCCTCGCTGATGTTGACATCGCTGTCACGCGACGCATAGCGCAGGGCCTCGATCTTGGCCTCCAGATCGGCGATGGACTGTTCGAATTCGAGATAATTCTGATTCATGGAAGAAGCCGCTAATGATAGTCCAGTTGCACGTTCCGGTCGCCGGCCAGTTCGGCCAGGCTGTCCATCACCGTCCGCGTCGGTTCGATGCGCCAGGCGTCACCCAGCTCGATGTCGGCCGCGGCATCACCATTCCGGTAACGCAGCCACACCGGGCAGCGGCCGCGGGACCCTCCGGCCAGGATCGATTTGAGCTGTCCGACAAAGCCATTCCCGGCCTGCGCCTGGCTCACCTCGATCACGATGCGTTTGCCAAAGGCGGCGCGGGCCTGGTCGATAGTATAAATCCGGTCGGCCGACATTTTAAATCCGCCGGTGTATTCGTCCACGCTGACCTGCCCTTCCACGACCAGCAGGTTGTCCTTGGCAATCTGTTCCCGGGAACGCTGGTAGATGTCGGCAAAGACCGCCAGTTCCAGCCGCCCGCTGCGGTCGTCGAGGGTGACAAAAGCCATGCGGTCACCGCGTCGCGTCTGCATGGTGCGGATGGCCACCACCAGACCAGCGACCACCACGTTACGATCCTGAGTGGGCCGCAACTCGGCGATGTTGGTGCCGGTAATGGCCGCCAGCTCCTCCGCGTAACGGGCAATCGGGTGGCCGGTGAGGTACAGGCCGAGCGTATCCTTCTCGCCTTCCAGCCGCTGATCCTCGCTCCACGGTTCGATTTCCGGATAGCTCTCCACGGCCGCGACGACCGGTTGGTGTTCACCGAACAGACTGCCCTGACCGGCGCTCTGATCGCGCGTGGCGCGTTCCGCAGAAGCCAGTGCCGGGATGAGCGCTGCCATGACGGAGGCGCGATGTGGTCCAATTTCGTCCAGGGCACCGGCCCGAATCAGCGATTCCATCACCCGCCGGTTCACTCGCCGGGGATCCAACCGGCGGCAAAGGTCGAATACATCCTGAAACGGGCCGCCGGCCGCCCGCGCCTCGAGAACCGCGTCGATGGCCGAACGGCCGAGCCCCTTGATCGCACCCAGACCGTAAAGAATGGTGTCCGCGCCGACCGGAACGAATTCGTAATCGCAACGGTTAATGTCCGGTGGCAACAACTGGATGTGCATGTCGCGACACTCGGCCGCCATGGTCACCACCTTGTCGGTCTTTTCCATATCGGCCGACAGCACGGCGGCCATGAACGGGGCTGGGTAGTGCGCCTTGAGCCAGGCCGTCTGGTAAGCGATCATGGCATAGGCTGCCGAATGCGAGCGGTTGAAGCCGTAACCAGCGAACTTTTCGATCATGTCGAAGATGTGGGTGGCGAGGCTTTCGGCCACGCCGTTGAGCTTCGCGCCATCGACAAACACGGCGCGTTGCTGGGCCATCTCCTCGGGCTTTTTCTTGCCCATGGCGCGGCGCAGCAGATCGGCGCTGCCCAGCGTGTAGTTCGACAGCACGCGCGCGATTTGCATGACCTGTTCCTGGTACAGGATCACGCCGTAGGTCGGCCGCAGAATCGGTTCCAGACTCGGATGCATGTACTTGACGGCGGTGCGCCCATGCTTGCGGTTGATGTAGTCGTCGACCATGCCGGACTGCAACGGGCCGGGACGGAACAGCGCCACCAGGGCGATGATCTCCTCGAAGCGATCCGGCTTCAGGCGCTGGATGAGATCTTTCATGCCGCGGGATTCAAGCTGGAACAGGGCCGTGGTGCGCGCCGACTTGATCTGCGCGTAGGTTTGCACGTCGTCCAGCGGAATCTCGTCAATGCGGATGGGCGATTCCTGGCGCGTGGCGCGTTCCGCGTTGATCCGCTTGATGGCCTTGTCGATCACCGTCAGGTTGCGCAGACCGAGGAAATCGAACTTGACGAGTCCGATGGCCTCGATGTCCTGCATGTCAAACTGCGTGACCGCGGTCGTGCTGCCCGGTTCCGTGTACAACGGCATGTAATCGGTCAACGGTCCCGGCGCAATCACCACGCCGGCCGCGTGCTTGCCCGCGCTGCGCGCCAACCCCTCCAGGACCCGCGCCGCATCGATCAGGTCGCGCACGTCCTCTTCTTTTTCGTAGCGCTCGCGCAGCAACGGTTCCTGTTCCAGGGCGTCGTCCAGTGAAATATCCTGGCCGGGCGCATGCGGAATCAGCTTGGCCAGCTTGTCGACGTAACCGTAGGGGTGATCCATGACGCGGCCGACGTCGCGCAGTACGGCGCGCGCAGCCATGGTGCCATGAGTAATGATCTGCGCCACGCGGTCAGCGCCGTAGCGGCTCTTGACGTAGTCAATCACACGGTCGCGGCGCTCCATGCAGAAATCGATGTCAAAATCGGGCAGCGACACGCGCTCCGGGTTCAGAAAACGCTCGAACAGCAGTTCGTAACGGATCGGATCGAGTTCGGTGATGCCCAGACAGAAGGCCACCAGCGATCCGGCTCCGGATCCGCGCCCGGGGCCGACCGGCACGTCATTTTTCTTGGCCCAGCGGATGAAATCCGCCACGATCAGGAAGTAGCCGGAGAACCCCATGCGAATGATCACATCGAGCTCCGTTTCGAGGCGCTGGCTATACGCGGTCCGATCCTGGATGCCCGGCTGACGGTCGAGCCAGGTGTTCAGGCCGGCGGCGGCTTCCGCGCGCAACACGTCGTCGATGCCCATCCCCTCCGGAACCGGAAAATCCGGAAGAAAGTAACGGCCGAACTCAAGACGGAAGTTGCAACGCTGAGCGATCGCCAACGTGTTGGCGATCGCCTCCGGAATATCGGCGAACAGCTCGGCCATTTCGTCGGCCGAGCGCAAGTACTGTTGGGGCGTGAAATGACGCGGGCGACGCGGGTCGTTCAACACGCGTCCATCCTGGATACAAACCCGGATCTCGTGAGCTTCATACTCATCGGGGCGCAGGAACATGACCGGCTGGGTGGCTACTACCGGTAAACCGAGGCGCGTGGCCAGCGCCACCGAGGCGTGGACACAACCCTCCTGGTGCGGATGTCCGGTGCGCTGCAGCTCGATATAAAACCGCCCCGGGAACCAGGCCTGGTATTCGGTCGCCAGCCGATCAGCCTGGGCGGTGTTATCGCCCAGCAGGGCCTGGCCGATATCGCCGTCCTGCGCTCCCGACAGGGCCAGCAGGTCGTCAGTACCGTCCGCCAACCAGGCGCGGTCGATACAGGGCCTGCCGGTGTGTTGCCCTTCCTGATGGGCGCGGGTCAGCAAACGGCAAAGACGCCGGTAACCGTCCGTACCCTGACACAGCAACAGAAGGCGATGGGGTTTATTGACGTCAGTGGGGTTGAGCAGCCAGACATCCGCGCCAATGATGGGCTTGATGCCACGACCGACTGCCTGACGGAAGAACTTGACCGCGCCGAACACATTGGCCAGGTCGGTCAGCGCCACCGCCGGCATGCCCAGTTCGTGCACGCGATTCACCAGGGCATCGAGCCGGACAATGCTGTCGGAGAGCGAATACTCCGAATGGACGCGAAGATGGACGAAGCGCTGGGAGGAGCTCATGTGATTGACTGACAGCACCGGAAGAACATCGATTATAAGCTCCTTCCAAGCCCGGCCGGCCTGAAATTAGCCCTAGATCAAGTATTAAATATAATTCATAACTTATTGTTATAACTATCTTTTATTCAGTATTTTTGCCACGGGGGCAAAACTTAGCCGGTGGATCGGGCTGACCCCCTGACGTTCCAGTGCCTGCAGGTGGACGCGGGTTGGGTACCCCTTGTGTTGAAGAAATCCGTATCCGGGATAGCGCGAATCGAGTTCAGTCATTATATGGTCGCGATGCACCTTGGCGATGATCGATGCCGCCGAGATCGCGGGCACGGTAGCATCGCCTTTTACGATGGCCTCGGCGGGACAGGACAGACGAGGGCAGCGGTTGCCGTCGATTAGCACCTTGTCCGGTGCCCGGACAAGCGCCGCCACCGCACGCTGCATGGCCAACAGGGTGGCCTGCAATATGTTCAGTCGGTCAATTTCCTCAGCCTCGGCCAGTCCAAGCGCCCAGCACAGAGACTGCTCCCGGATGGCCTCAGCCAACGATTCGCGTCTTGCCGCTGATAACACCTTGGAGTCGGCCAGACCCTCAATGGGTCTGTCGGGGTCAAGAATGACGGCTCCTGCCACCACCGGACCGGCCAGCGGACCGCGCCCGGCCTCATCCACGCCAGCGATCAGCAGGAAACCGGTCATTCCGGCAATCGACGGCGTCCGATCAAGGCGCTCACCGCCCGCGCCGCCGACTGGCTGGCGTTACGGCGCAGGCTGAGATGAATCCGGTCTAGCGTGCGCCCCAGCACCCTGACTTCGTGAGGATTGTTGAGGTAACGATCCACCGCCTGCACAATATTTTCCACGGTGGCATCCGCCTGGATCAACTCGGGGACGATCTGCCGCCCAGCCAGGTGGTTGGGCATGGAATAGAGGTCAACGTGCGCAAACAGGCGGATGAGCCGGTAGGACAGCCAGGAAAGTCGGTAGACCACCACCATGGGTTTGCGGAACAGCGCCGCTTCCAGCGCCGCCGTTCCTGAGGCCAGCAGCACCGCATCGCAAGCGGCCAACACCTCGCGCGAGTGCCTGTCGATCAACGTGATCGGCAGTGACTTCCCGGTGCGCACCAGCGCGCCCTCGAATATCCGGCGGGTCTCGGTATTCACGAATGGGGCCACGAAGCGCAGATTCGGATGTCGCTTGCGGAGCTCCAGCGCGCAACCAACAAAAAGTTCCGCGTGGCGCTCCACCTCGCTCACCCGGCTCCCGGGCATCAGTGCCAGCAACGGGCTATCGGCCGTTAACCCAAGTCGTTTGCGATAGCGTTTAGGGTCGTAGCGCAACGGGATGATATCGGCCAGCGGATGCCCGACGCAGGTCACCGGCACGTTGTGGGTTCGGTAGAACTCCACCTCGAACGGAAACAGTGTCAGCATGCGATCCACGGCGCGACGAATGCGCCGCAGCCGATAACGACGCCAGGCCCAGACCGTCGGGCTCACATAATGGACAGTGCGAATTCCCCGGCGATGCAACCGGGCCTCCAGCGAAAGATTGAAATCCGGCACGTCCACGCCGATGAACACGTCCGGCGGATGGTCGAGAAAATACCGGGCCAGCTGACGGCGATGACGCAGGATGCTGAACAACCGGCCCAGGCCGCCCCACCCCATCATGGTGATTTCGTCCATGGGCAGGCGAATGACAAACCCCTGTTCCGCCATCAACGGCCCGCCGATACCCTCGAACACGGCCTCGGGCCAGCGATGACGGAGCTCGCGGATCAGGCCGGCGCCGAGCAGATCGCCGGACGCCTCGCCAGCGACCATCCCGATCCGCAGCGGGCGCCGATCGGCGATGGGGCGTGCTTTCAATGGCGGACGCCGTCGGCTCCCGCGGGAGTGCTGGCGAACGGCCACGGGTCAGCGAATCAGGCCGCGTTGCGAGCCGGCGATAAAATCCACCAGTCGCTGAAGCTCGCCGTGGGTGGCGGCCAGCGCGCGAAGTTCGATCAGGGCTTCCTCCAGGGTCGAGCCTGACTTGTATAGAATTTTGTAGGCACGGCGAATGGTGGCGATGGCTTCGTCGGTGAAACCGTTGCGCCGAAGGCCGCGCAGATTGATGCCACCCGGGCCGGCCGGGTTCCCGGCCGCGATAAAGTACGGCGGGATGTCCTTGAATGTCACCGCTCCGAGTGCCGTGATGACAAAGGCGCCGATGCGGCAAAACTGGTGGGCGATGGTAAAACCGCCGAGTATCGCGCGGTCGCCGACCGTAACGTGGCCGGCCAGGCTGGTGGCGTTGGCGAAGATGACGTGATCGCCGATCCGGCAATCGTGCGCCAGGTGGCAGTAAGCCATGAGAAATCCGTCATGGCCCAGCCGCGTCTCGCCGCCACCGGCCACGGTACCGCGGTTCATGGTGCAGTATTCGCGGATAATATTACGGTCGCCGATGACCAGCCGCGTGGGCTCGCCCTTGTAGCCGGTGTGCTGCGGCGCCTCGCCGAGCGAGCAGAACTGGTAAATGCGGTTTTCGCGACCGATGACGGTCGGGCCATTGATGATCACGTGCGGCCCGATCCACGTGCCTTCCCCGATCTCGACCTCAGGCCCGACGACACTGAAGGCGCCGACCTGGACACCGGCCGCCAGTCGCGCCTTGGGATCGACAATCGCCTGGGGGTGGATCACGACGTCGCCTTGCTCACGAGCCGATGGTCTTGTAGGCGCACATCAGGTCGGCACTGGCCGCGGTCTCGTCCCCAACCTTGGCCTTGGTTTCGAATATCCACATACCGCGCATGCGCCGCTTGAGACGGGTATGCAGCATCAGTTGATCGCCGGGTTCCACCGGCCGCTTGAAGCGGGCCTTGTCGATGCCGACAAAATAGTAGACCGAGTCGTCGCCCGGCAGGATATCGAGGCATTTGAAGGCCAGGATGGCGCTGGCCTGGGCCAGCGCCTCCAGGATCAGCACCCCGGGCATCACCGGGCGATGCGGGAAATGACCATTGAAGAACGGCTCATTGATCGTGACATTCTTGATGGCCGTGAGGAACTCATCCTTCTTGTAGTCGAGCACGCGGTCGACCAGCAGGATGGGATAACGGTGTGGCAGGTGTTTCATCACCTGGTGAATATCGAGCGTGTTCAAACAGATTTCTCCCCGACCAGTTTACGTAATCTTTCTTCCAGTTCGGCCACGCGCCGCACCAGCGCATCGAGCTGGTGCAGACGGGCGACGTTGCGGCGCCAGCCGGCGACCGGCATGGCCTTGAGGCTGGATGAGTAGGCGCCGGGTTCGTCGATGGATTTCGTCACCAGCGAGGTGGCGGTCACGTGCACATC
>ERZ1292623.1721-Hain-H51-01um-R1-1721-length-20598-cov-13_pt2 | contig 16900 bp, 28 predicted proteins | sample MGYA00564398_ERZ1292623 | MGnify/ENA primary metagenome ERZ1292623 (study PRJEB36523, sample SAMEA6512633) | groundwater metagenome | collected 2019-01-07 | study: AquaDiva: Metagenomics assemblies of 32 groundwater samples | reverse complement strand
ATTTGTGTGAGTGAGGGCTCGAGTAGATTAATGAGCAATTAATTATTTCTCCTCTTTCCCCTGCGCTTCTTCAATCAACTCTCTCATCTCTTCATCAATTTTTTCTAAACTATCCTGGAGTTCTTTCTTCACTTGCTCTAATTTTTCAATTTGCTCTTCAATCATTTTTTGGGTTTCAGGAATTGATTTTTTAACAAAATTCTTCCCTCCAACATCAACTGTCAGCTCTTCTGAAGTTAATTCTGCTTTAGCAAATATCCCTCTTCCAACAGGAGCAAGAATTTCTTTGCCGCTTCCGCCTTCAAGATCATCAAGTCCAAGAATTAATGAGTCAAGTTCAACAATTCCGCTTTCAACTAACTGCAACTGCTGCTGTAATTGCTGAATCTGCTGTTCAAACATACTCAGCTTAAATATTAATTCTTGCTGTTCTTTTTCCATGTTTTCTCAAAAAGAAAGAGGTTTTTAATTGTTTTTATTCCTCTGGCCAAAATTTCTCGTCTATCTCATCTAAGATTTTTTGAGTTGATTTTCTAGATTTTCTTTTTAATACTCCAAAGATGTCCCCAACAATAATCTTTTTTAATTTTATTAGGAAATTTCCCATGAAAATCCCCAATAGCTAAAATTCTCATTTTAAACAACATCAAAAACTTTTCTTAAGATTATGCTAGATATTATGGCACTTCCTATATACCACCAAATCCAGCCAGCCAAAATACCTGTATAGACAGTTCTAATCCACCAGAATATTAAAAGAATTGGTATAAATGTTATCAGCATTGGTTTAAAAGAATGTTTCATTAATTCCATAGAACACTCCATCATTTGCTTGTTGATTTTTGTCATCTCATCAGCATTTCCCCTAGCATCTTTTAATTTAATCTGGCAGGCTTTTTGAATTCCCTTCAATTCTTTCATTCTGTTTTGGTCAGTAGATTTCTTTGTAACTAGAGTCATAACTAAAGTGATTAAAAAGGATATTAATATTATGCTCGTTCTTGGATATAAAACAATCAATTCTTTTATTGCCATGGTTGAGAAAAGAACAATTAGTTTTTAAAAGCTTCTGAGGGTTGAATAAATATAGAATCACGAAGATTACTCGCTCCGCATCAGAACAAGTTCATGATGCTCCGCTAAAACTCTTTTAGTCCTATAACTCCTTTTCGTAGCTTAAAAATTGTTATCGTATTAAAAATCTTCTAAGCGAGAAACAGGATGGAATCTGTTTCGAGCAGTCATCAATCAAACTTTTCACCCCCCCATAAACTTTCTCAATGCAGGATTCATGTCAGTCGTATGTTGCTGTGCAATGTTTTGATAGAACTGGAACATAATCATAATTACTAATAGCATTGCTGTCCCGCTTACAATAGCACCGAATAAGTCTGTTGTTGCAGCAAGCAAACCAATTGCAGCCCCGCCCATAACAGTCAAAGGCATTATATATCTGTCCAAAATACTTTCTAAAATTCTATTGTCCTGCCTAAAACCAGCTACTTGCAAGCCAGAAGAGGAGATTTTTTCAGCCTGGCTTCTCGCATCCATACCAGATGTTTTAACCCAAAACACAGAAAATATAGTTGCAAAAACAACAAAGAATAATATGTGTATTAATCCCTGCAATAAAAAGATGCTTCTAAAACCGCCCCTAATAAATAAATCAACTAAATTTGTAGAGCCAATCCAGAATGAAAAACCAGAAACTGGCTGGCCATCAATAAATTTTCCCATCCATCCAAAATAAGAAGCAATTTTTGCACTTCCAGTACAGCCCTCTGCAGTTCTGTTTAAAATTCCATCGGCAAAACACGGCTGGCTGGCATTTTCAAACAAACCTCCAAACAATTGAAAATTTGCAACTAAAGCAGCAACTAAAATAACAGGAATAACAGAAGCATAAAAAAAGGACAATGGCCACTTAATACCATAACCTCTAAGTCTTCCAAAAGATAAAGGAACTTCAACTTTTAATGACTGAGCCCAGACAACAATTAAAAATATAATTGTTGTAGCAATAATCGCTCCTAAAGCAGAATATGCTTCTGGAGGAGTTTTGTTAATTATTGCCTGAATAAAAACAAAGATTTTTCCTGAACATGCAGTATTGGTGAAATCAAGAAGACAATTTTTTCCCTGAGCGTTTATAAACTGAAAGGCTGAAGTAAATAACCTCCATGCAACTCCTGCAGCAATAAACATACTAACACCAGAGCCAAATCCCCATTTTTGAGTCACTTCATCCATATAAAATATAACAAGTCCGCCAAGAACTAATTGAAATATTACAAGCCATCCTAATCCAGGCATTGCTTGAAGCCCTTGCATTAAAACATAAACCATTGCTTCAAAGATTATAAAAAAGAAAACCAGTAATTTTTGAACTCCTTGAAAAAATTTCCTTCCTTCTTCACTAGTTGTATCAATTTTAATAATTCCTGATCCACTAAGCAGCTGCAATATAATCGAAGCCATTACAATCGGGCCAATACCAAGAGATATGATACTTCCAAAATCCGTTCCAAGGATTATAGCAAGGTACTCAAATCTTTCCAGAGCATTTTCACTAAGGCCAAACAAAGGAATATTTGCAAGGACAAAAAAACTTCCAAGAATAATAAGAGTCCATTTTAACTTTGTATTAAAATCCAGCTTCTTTTCAGATGGTTTTCTAACTTCTGGAATAAAACTGAATATGTTTGTCAAATGTACCATGTTAAATTTGTTATCCCCGCCCACCCATTTATCAAATGAGCAGATATTATTATTAATTATTTTTATCGTTTCATTAACTTTATTCCTGCGAAGAGCCTTAGCTTGGCTCGGAGCTATTTTTCTTCTTCGCTGTTTTCTTCACTTTAACTTTTCCCTTACCCCTTTCTTCACTAATTTTCTCAGATAATATAATTTCACCACCAGCTTTTTTTATCTTCTCCAATGCTGATTTAGAAGCATTTTTAGCTTTTATAATTAACTTTTCCTTTAATTCTCCATCTCCTAAAATTTTATAACTACCAAGATTAATTTCATATCCCTTTGTAGTTTTTTTAGCAATTCCTTTTTTAACAAAATTTTCAATGTTGTCTTGAATTTGCTGGAGATTTATTCTTTTTCTTTTGTCTCTTTCTGTTCCTTTGCTGGTAATTCCCTGTTTTCCAAAATAACCATGACCATAAAGTTTTGTTACTAAAGTTTTTTTGTGGTCTGCTCTCTTACCGCTTCCAGCCATTCCCTTTCCACCTCTATGTCCAGAACCTTTTCCTTTTTTTCTAAATCCCCTGCCATGGCCTCCCATCCCCTTTCCTCTCAATCTTCCGGATTTTCTTCTTTTGTGTGTTTTTTTAAGCGGCATTTTTACAACATCCTCTCAATTAATTCATTTATTTTTTCTCCATTATCTCCCAAAACTCCCCTCTTTTTTCCAAAATGTAGCTTGCTGTCTATGCCTCCTCTAGGTGGATGCAGCCTAAAGAAATTTTTTATTCTTGTTTTTCTTTTCTCATTCAGCTTTTTGTAAGTTTCTTCATTAATATTTCCATAAGCAGCAAAATTTCTGACTTTTTCTATCATTCCAATCTGCTCTTTGTTTGGATTTTCCAACACAACACACGAATATTTTTTTCTTAATTTAAGCCTGTTAAATGTTTCAGCTACTATTTTTCCTATATCTACCATTCCCTTTATTCTTATTACTGCTATTTTCATTTTATACTCTCCCTCGAAGTTGTTTCCCTTAGAGCATTAAATCCAGCCTTAATTAAATTAAAAGTAGTTCTTTTTTTTCCAGAAGTTCTTGAATAAATATCTTTAATACCAACCATCCTCAAAAGTTTTTTCAATTCTCCTCCAGCAACCAAACCAGTTCCTTGCGGGGCAGGGATAAGTTTAACTCTCAAACTTCCAGATTTCCCCTCTACAACAAATGGGACAGTATGCTTTTCTAAACATGAACAATCAAAAGATGCACATCCCCTGTTAATTTTGATAATATTTAATTTTGCTTTTCTTATTGCCTTGTCTCTTGCAGGTAGAGTTTCTTTTGCCTTGCCATCACCAACTCCAATGTGCCCTTTCTCATCTCCAACAATCGCCATAGTCGAAAAAGTAGGAATATTTCCTTCTTCTGTTTTTCTCTGTGTTTGTCTCCATGCTCTTCTTTTTCCGCCTCCAAATTTTCCCTTGCTCTGCCCTATGGAAATTAAATCAGATTTGAGATTAACTAAAGAATCAACAATTTCTGGCTCAAGTATTTTTTTATTGCCTTCAAGAATCTCATCAATATTCTTAATCTTTCCTGCTTTTACCTCTCGTCCAAGTTTGGTTTTAGGCTCCCATGCAACAATCCTCTCTTTTTGTTCTGCAGTTTTCATCGCTTCTTCTAAAACTTCTTTTTCTTTAATAGCTTCGGCTATTTGAATCATTTTTTTAGTTTCATCTTCAATCTCCTTGATTTTTTCTTTACTACGCATTATTTATTTTTCCTTTTCTATTTCAGATTTAATTTCATTGAAAGGAATTTTATTTTTAAGTTGTTTCCCTTCTATTCTTTCTTTTTCTGGAAAAAACTCCTTATCACATTCTATTTCTAATCCAGCATCAATTAAGCCTTTGATAAACGCAAAAACTTTTCCCTTATGAAGTGCTCTTATCATTCCAACATCGAGTATTGGATTTTCCTTTTTTTCTTTGATAACTTTTTTTCCAAACAATAATCCAGTAAGATATGATGCTGTGATTGATTTTAGGCTTCCTTCTGCCTCTTTTGGCCAACCATACTTCATCAAAATCTTTGAAGTAATGCTAAACTCAACTTTATCCTGAGCCTCCTCGCTTGTAATATATTGTGAAATAATATATCTGTTTGTCTTTCTAAAAACGACTCTTGGTTTTTTTCCTTTTAATAAACCGAGTCTTTTATTATAGTCTGTCTTTCCTTCTTTCCTTCTTCGTTTTGGAACCTTCATTTTTTATTGAAAACCCCCTATATGTTCCTTTAAATGCGCCCTGCTTCTGAATTCTTTGTTTCTTATTTTTTTTCTTATTTCTTTTATATTTCTTTTGGATAATTTCCCTTGTTTTTTCATTTCTTGAATATAATCTCTTAATTTTCTCGTTAAGATTACATAATCTTGTTTTCTCTTATTAACCATTTTCCTTATGTTTTTAACTCCTTTCCCTTTCTTAATTCTCTTTCTTCCTCCAATATTCCTGAGGATTATCGCCCCCTCTTTTTGTAAATCTCTCATATCCTGCTTTGTAATCGCTTCTTTAATCTCATCTAATCTTGATTTTACAAATACTATTCTTTCTTTTCCAACTCCAAAAGCTCTTACAGCTAATTTTTTCTTTTTTCCGAGATTCATTTTTTAACCACTCCTGAAAGTTTTTCCTTTATTTTGCTATTCTTTTTCAGGAATTTTTTTATATTCAAATTTAAAATTTTAATTTTCTTTTCTTCTGCTATCCTTACGATTTCTAATTTTTTCTTTTTTCCGATATTGCCTATAATCGCTGTTTCATTTTCTCCCATTCTTTTCAAATCATTTATACTTCTGATAATTACGGGTATTTTTCCTCCTATCAGCCCCTTTTCTTTTTTATCTGAAGAATACCCAACACTGACAACCGGAGGATATCCTCTTCTCTTTTCTCTCATTTTATTGTGCCTTCCAGTAGGCTTTTTCCACTTCTGCTTTTTCTTTCTTCTTAATCCGAGTTTTGAATATCTGTCATGGCTCCTTCTAATGAATTTTTTCATTTTTACATTTTCTTTCCAGCTTTATCTGTAATATAAATCCCGTCTTGGAAAACTCTTTTATCTCTCGCTCTAATCCTTGTTATCATCTCAAAATTTGCCGCAGCCTGCCCTGCAAGCTCTTTATCAGAAGATTTTATTGTTATAATTTCTCCATTAATTTCAATTTCTACTCCTTCGGGAATTTTAACTTTACGGGGAATTTTCTCTCCAAGAAAATTTTTGATCTCTGCCTCTTTTCCTTTCATACTAACATTTATTGGGAAATGGCTTGAGCAAATCTTTAATTTATACTCAAATTTCTCTTGAACCCCCCCAATCATGTTAATTATATGGGAAGCAATGGTATTCATCATCTTTTTTTCTTTTTTTGACGCCCTTTTGTTCCCAATTTTTATTTTTCCATCTTTAATTTCAAATTCCAACCCAGCTAGATTAAGCCTCTTTTTGTTTTCTCCCTTAACTCCCTTGACAGAAAATACATTTCTATCTAACTTCACTTCCACTCCTTCTGGAATTTCAATCTCTTGATAAAGTTCTTTTTTCATGTTTTAGTAAAAATATGCTATTAAGCAACCTCCTATTCCTTCTTCTTGAGCTTCTTCATGAGTTAAAAGCCCCTTGTTTGTTGATACTATAATTGTTCCGATATTTCTTGCAGGAAGATATCTTCTCCTATATCTTTCAATCTGCTCGCCTTTAACAGTAAATCTTGGCTTTATTGCTCTGCACTCAACTAAATCTCCAATAGTTACTTCTAAACTCTTTTCCTTGCTGTCAATTTTGTATTTCTTTATTGCGCCTTTTTGTTTCATTATTTTTAATACCTCAACAAGCAGGTTGGAAATAGTTTTAATCTTGACTGTTTCCTTCCCAACTTTCTTTGCATTTTTTATCATGTTCAATGCATCAGCAACGACATCCCGTAACATTTTGTATCTTGTCTCCTTATGAATATTTAGTAAAACCGATTTCTTTAGCAATTTCCCTAAAGCAATGTCGGCACAAATTTAATCCGTATGATTTTATATGGGCGCCAAATCTTCCGCATCTTTCACATTTTCTTGCAGCAATTCCTATTTTTCTTTCTTTTGGTTTGTTATATTTGAGGAATTTCTCTCTAATTACGGGTTTATTTTTCAACTGTTTCAAAGTTTTTTTCCAATCTGATGCCGTCATTTTATTCCTCTGTAAATTTTGTTTGGAAGTTCTCTTCCATAAATTTAATTATTTCTTTTTTTGTAATTATCTGCCTTTTTGGAATTCTTCCTCTTTTTATTTTTCTCAGTCCTACTCTTCTCCCAATTCTCTTAAATACTATCGTGACATCCAACCCCCTTATACCGATATCTCTCTGGTATTCTACTCCAGGAATTTCAATATATTCTTTTATTCCAAATGAAAAATTATTTTCAGAGACCTGTTTTTCTTTTAATGTATCGTTTTCAGCTGTTAGCATTCTTTTCAAAATTTCCTCAGGTTTTTTTCTTATTGTAACAACAGCTCCAACTTCCAGCCCAGGCCTTACATTTAGAGTAGGAATTCTCTTCCTCGATTTCATTTTCGCAGGTTTTCTCCCAGTCAGGTATTTTAAAAGTCTTACTCCCTTCTCAAGCTCCTCTCCAGTTGCTCCTACGCTTAAAACAACTTTGTCTATTTTTATTTTTCTAGTTACGTTTTCTGTTTTTGATTTTTGTTTCTCTTTAGTTTTCATTTTAATTTTACTCAACCACTATCATTTGTTTAATTAAAACATTAATTGAATCTTTTCCAATATTTAATTTTGCCATTTTTCTCTCTTCTTTTAATTTTTCAATAATTCCTTTTTTACCCGCGTGTTTACCGGCAACAACAACAACACTAGCATTTTCTTTTAAAGGCAGGCATTTCTCAATCTTTTTGTTTTTTAAATTAATTAGAACAGAATCATTAACATTGCATTTAACATTAGATAGGTAGTTTGCTCCATCACTTAAATTCAACTGTATTTTTTTACCAGCCAAGATCTTTTTTCCTGTTATTTTTGAAATCTTTTTTCCAGCTTCAGTTTCTTTTATCTCATTTAATGCAAATTTTCCAATTTCACTTAATTCAAGCCTATAATTTTTCCTTGAAGGTATTAAACATATGCTGTCAAAAAGCACAATATGATTTTTATCATCTCTTGCTGGTTTAGTGTTGATTAGTATAATTTTATCGTGAACTGCTTTTTTGACTTCTTTTCTGTTTTGAACAATTTTTAGCATATCTCTTAGAGCAACCAATATTGGGACGCTATCTTTCAAATTTGAGAGGGGTCTTACTACATAAGCTGTTCCTTTTCTTGGAATAGGCCATTTCTTTGGAACTCTTTGTCTTTTTAGGTAACTCATTTCTTTTCCTCTGAAGTTTTTTGGTTTGATTTTTCCATAATTTCTCTATTGAATCTCCTATTATCATCAGTATTTAATTCTATTATCTGAAGGTTTGAAGCTCTTAATGGGAAAACTGCCTTGCTTCCATCCATTTTTTTAATCTGAATGCCATCCACAATTATTTTTCCAAATTTTGTTCTAACTTCTAAAACTTTTCCTTGTTTTTTCTTGAATTTTCCTCTCATGATTTTTATAGTATCGCCTTTTCTTGCAGGTATACTTCTTTTTCCATATTTTTTTCTTAACTCTTTTGATAGATTTACACCTATGAATTTTCTTTTAATATGCAATGGAGCATTTGCTCTGTATTTCCTCTGCTTTCTCGGCTGTTTGCTCGCATTCCAATGTTTGTTAAATTTTTGATTCATTTTTTTAATATATGTTTATTTTGGTATTCAAAATATTTATTCTTAATATCTTCTATTTCTTGAATTTTATCATACTTCATAATTTTTAATATATCGACAGCATTGTTAAGTATCCTTATCTCGCTCAACATCTCTCCTGGACGAATACCCATCATCAAATTTTCTTCTAATTTAATTATTGTAGTTCTAACTAAACCATCAATTAATTTTTGCATTTCTTCATTATAATGTATAGTTAATTCTGCCATCTTAATACACCACGCTCGCCAGTTTTGCAACTGTCGGCCATCTTTCCATGACTTCTCTTGCAATTGGTCCTTTAATTTGTGTTCCTTTTGGATTTCCTTTTTCATCCTTGAGGATTGCAACAGCATTATCCTCAAATGCAACTCTTTCTCCAGTTAATCTTCTCCATGATTTTTTTTGTCTTACAACAACAGCATCAAAAACTTTCCCCCTCATATCAGGAATACCTTTTCTTACTGAAACTTTTACCCAGTCTGCAACTTTCGCAGCTGTTTGTTTCCCCTTTTTTGCTTTAGATTTTTTTACCCCAACTATTCTGACAATTTTTGCCCCGCTATTATCTGCTGCAACAGCTTGTGCTCCTAAATTCAAACCATTTGATATTCTTGCTGAAATTGCTTTCATCTTGAAAATCTCCTATTTTTGAGATGTAAAAAATTTCCTATTTTTTTCATTTTTTCTTCTCCTCTTTATCTTTAATTTTTTGAATCACAACAAAATGTATGATCTTGCTTAAAGGCCTGCATTCCTGCACCATAATTAAGTCTCCAATTTTAACTTCATCAGCCATATCATCCGACAGTCTTGCATGGATTTTTGTCTTTGATTTTAGATATCTCTCATATTTTCTAATATATATCCTTCGTTCAAATTCTATTACAACTCTCTTTGGAAATTTTTTGATAACTGTTCCTTCAAAGATTCTTCCCCTTGGATTTATTCTGTTTTTTACAGCGACAGCTATATTTTTCTTTCTCATTTTTTCTACTTTTTCTTTTTCCATCTTTGTTTCCATTCTCTTTTTCGTGTATGTTTTTATCGGGTGCGACTTTGTTTCCTTTTATAAGGAATTTCCTTTATTCTTCTATTGATTCTCCATCAAAACCCAATTCAACAAGGATTGATTTTATCTTGTTTCTATGGTCTCCTTGGAGCTCGACACTGTCTTCATGAAAAGTTCCTCCGCAAGCAAGCTCATTTTTCAGGGCTTTTGCGATTTTTTTCACATCAATGCCTTTTTCAAACCCAGATACGATAGTTACTATCTTACCGTACCTTTTCTTATCTGTCGTCACTTTTATTCTTTGTCCGCTCTTGACGATTTGTTCACACACACAGGCTTGCATGGGCAAGCCGCATTTTGGACATATTTCCATGTTTACTTATTTTTCAACTCCTCTTCAGATTTTTTATCTTTGGATTTGTTGATTGTCAAGATTCTTGCAATAATTTTTCTAATTTGTTTTGACTTAGCGCCCCCGCCTTTTGCAGCAGCTGCTTTTGATCTTACAAGTTCCAGTTTAAGTTCTTTAAGCTTCTTCTCTCTATCTTCTTTGCTCATTTTTATTATTTCTTTTGGTTTTAATGTTGGCATTTTTTATTTCTCCTCAGTTTTCTTTTTTGTTTTTCTTTCTTTCTTAACTTCCTCTATAATTTTTTCATTTTCTTTTATTGAATTATTTTTTAATCTCGACAAGAGTGCTTCATCAATTATTATTTTATCACTCAATATAGCATCAGGTCTTAATATAGCAACTTTAATTCCGACTGTTCCTGGTTTTGTCTCTGCTCTTGCTTGAGCTCTGTCAACAACTTTTGCACTATCTCCTGTTTTTCTTAAATAACCTTGGGCAAATCTCCAATGTTTTGCTCTGCTTGATGGAAGCTTTCCATTTAATCTTATTTCAACACCCATTGCACCAGCATGCATAATTTTCTGCAATGTTCTGTATGAAATGACTTTGAATTTTAAAGGCCCGAATCTTTCCAAACCAAGAGCAATTTCATCTGCCATTAACTGAGAGTCAAATTCCGGCTTCATTATTTCATCAATTTCAATATGGGGATTTTCAAGTTTGAATCTTTTTTTCAGGGTAGTTGTCAACTCAGCTATTTTCTCTCCTCTTCTTCCTATAACTAAACCTGGCTTGTTTGTTGAAATAACAATTTTTTCTCCAATAGGAGTATATTCAATTCTAACTTTGCTGACCTTTCCCTTTCCAAGTGCTTTTTTAACATACTCTCTCATAGAAAATTCATCTTTCTTGAACTGAACTGTTTTTCTTTCTTCCATTTTTATTTCTTCTCTCCTTTTTTGTTTAATTTTTCAACTGCCTTGATTGTTATGTGACTTCTCTTTTTTCTGACTCTTCCAAACTTACTAAAGGGTCTTGATGCAATATTTGCAAAAGCTTCTGAAATTACGGGATTTTCTAAGTTATTGACAACTGCATTTGCCCGCAAGCTTTTTATAAGTTTTAAAAAATATTCTGCTGTTTTATCTGAATAAATTCCAGAAGCCATCCCCCTTTTATGAGGAATCTCTCCTTTTGAAGGAACTGCTTTTCTGTGTTTTAGCACATCTTCTAAATCAGCAATAGCTCTTTCTATTTCTTTATTCTTGATAAACTTGCAGAAAGCAGAAGATTTTTTTGTTGACAATGGAAGGTCTCTTGCTCTGATTATTGCATTATCTCTTTTTATCTTTGGTTTTTCTTGCTTTTTGGTTTCTTTTTTCTCTACAACTGTTTCAATATTTTCCCCTTTTTTTCCTTCAATTTTCTCTTCCTGTTTTTTATTTTCTTCTTTTACTGGAGCTTCAGCTATTTCTATTTTTTTCTTCTCACCTGGAACTTCTTGATTTTTTTCTGAAGTTTTAAGGACAGAAATTTTCTTGATTTCTGTAGTTTTTCCCATTTGTCTCATTGCCTTTCTTTCTCTTTGTTCTGGGTTGTAGTTTTTTTCTGTCATTTTATTTTTATTTCTTAGCCTTAGCCTTTGTTCCTTTTGTTGCTCCGATACCAGCGCTTCCATGCTTTACTCTTCCTCTTGTTAATGCAAATTCTCCAAGTATGTGCCCTAGCATGTCTCCGGTAATATCAACAGGAGTAAATTTATTTCCCATATGAACAAAAATTTTCATTCCAACAAGTTCAGGAACTATAATCATTTTTCTTGAATGTGTTCTGATAGGTTTATCCATCGCAATTTTTTCTCTGGCTCTATTAACAAATTTTTCAATTTCCTGAAATTGCCTTAAAATTGTTCTTCTCCTTCGCGAGGTAACATATTTTGCAAATTCTCTTACATCTAACTTTTTCAGCTCTTCAAGTGTCTTTCCTCTGTATGTGAATTGTTTTTTTGTTGTTTCTTCCATATGCTTATTTCCTCTTACCAGTTCTTTTTGGCCTTATTAATCCTACTCTTTTTCCAGGTGGAGCATTTCTTTTTGCTGTCTTTGACTTAATTCTCTTTCCTCTACCAGATCCAAATGGATGATCAACCACATTCATCTTAACTGCAGAGGTTCTAGGCCACAATTTATTTTTAGCTCTTTTAATATGATATCTCTTTCCCGCTTTTACAATTGGTTTGTCTAATCTGCCTTCTCCGGCAATAGTTCCTATAACTGCCCTGCAGTTTTTATTAAACTTTTTTTCTTTTTTAGACGGCATTAAAACAAATATATCTTCTTCAATTACCTTGTTTATAGATGCAGAATTTCCTCCAGATTTGATGAATTTTCCCCCATCACCCGGCCTTGATTCTATGCAATAAAGCGGAGTTTTTACAGGAATTTTTCCCAAAGCAAGAATATTTCCGTCTTTTATTTCTTTTCCTTCAAAACTTATTTTTTGTCCTTCAACCATGCCTCTAAAAGCAGGAATATAAAAAATTCCTCCACTGTATTTTATTTTTGCAAGCGGAGCACTGTGTCCCGGAGAGTTAATCAGCTTAATCACTTCCCCCTCTCCCTTTAATTCTCGAGGATATTGCAGTCTGTATCTAAATGCTCTTTTTCTGACTCTATAAGTAAAACTTCCGTGTCCTCTAGCCTGTTGAATTATTCTTTTTCCCATTTACATCAATCCTAATTTCGTTGCTAAATCAATAGCTGGAAATTCCTTTTTTAGTTTAACATAAGCGATTTTCTTATTTCCTTTAACCAAGGTTCTAATTGAGTCAACCTTTACACCAAATATCTCTTCAATTTCTTTCTTAATATCAGATTTGCTTTTTTCTTTTTCAAGTCTAAAAGTAAGAATATTTTCTCTTTCAATCATCATCACAGATTTTTCAGTTGTTATGGGCTTCATTTTTCTCCTTCAATTCTTTTTCCTAAATCTTTAATTGCATTTTCAGTGTAAATTACGAGTCTTCCAGGCCCGCCTTTTGCAAGGTCAGTTACAGAAAGCTCTCGAGCATTTTTAACATCAAATAATTTTGTCTTTAATTTTTCATTATCTCCTAACACTATCAGAATTCCAGCACTATTTTTATACCTTCTTCCTCTTAATTTTCCCTTGCCAGCTCTTCTGCTTTTTTTCTTAAGAGCAACAACAAAAACTTCTTCGCCGAGAATTTTCTTTAATAATCCCAACAAATTTTTTGTTTTTAATTTAGTTATTTTATCCTCAACAATGAACGGAAGATTTTCTAATTTTTTTTCTTTTAGTCTTTCATATTTTTCTGAAATCTTTTTAGGATTTGCACTAGCGCTTAAAGCAGAAGCTAAAGCAACCCTCATTTCTTTTTTATTTATTTTCTTTGTATTTATTCTTGAAATTGGCTTTGGTGGATGAGCTCTCATTCCTCCTCTTGCTTGAGGAACTTCTGCCCCCTCCCAGTTAAACTGCGACCCTTTTTGTGAGAAAATTTTTCTAGGAACTCTGCTAATTCCCCTGCCATATCCACTTCTCCAGACATGTCTTCTATGAACCATTTTTCCTTTTGCAGCATGTTGCCTTCCAGCAACAGGGCTTGGTCCATATGGCTGTTGATTTTTTTCAACTTCTAAAACTTTTGAAATAATGTCTTCTCTTACATTTTCAGAGAAGAAACTCGGAAGTGTAATTTCCTTGGATTTTTTTCCTTCTATAGAATAAATTTGTGTTTTCATTTTAATTCTAAAACCTCAAAATCTTTTTTAATTTGTTTTTTAGTAGGCCTTAGGGCAGTTGTCATAATCAGCTGTCTTTTTGCAGGACCCTGAACACTGCCATAAACAGCGACATAATCTGTTTTTATATCACCATAATTTTTTATATTCCTTAAATTTTCTTTTGTGTCTTCAGAAACTTTTCCCAAGTCAATTATTTTGCTATTATAAACAATTCTTGTATACATTCCCATCTGCCCTGCCATCGGAGTTCTAAAGGTAACTCTTGCAGGATGCCATGGCCCTATACTGCCGGCTTTTCTTAAACCCTTTTCAGCTTTATGACTCCTTAATGTAATTCCAAATCTCTTGACCGGCCCTTGAAAACCTTTTCCTTTAGTTAATCCGCGAAAATCAACCAGCTGGCCTTTATTAAAAAAATCAGAAATATTTAATTCCTTATTCCAATTTTCTTTAACAAATTTAATTTTATTTTCAACGCTTCCTGAAAGCCCGATTTCAATCAGATCAGGACTCTTTTTTATTTCGCTTTTTTTAACTTGAGAATAAACAATTATTGTAACATCATCGTATTCTCCCTGCTTAACTTCTTCAATATTCTTGCTCTTTTTCTTCGGCAATTTGACTTTTTTCTTTAATTCTTTGTCAAGATTTTCAGCAAGAATATCTTCTGCAACTTTATTGCTCTTGTAAAATCTTACACAAAAAATTTTCATAGAGGGGCATTCAAGAATTGTGCATGGAATAGCAATCTTTTTTCCCTTTGTCATAGAATCAGGTGTTTTATCCTTGACAATAGCAGAAGACATACCTGCCTTGTAGCATATAAACCCATTTAATTTGTTAGAATCATCAGTAATAGCATCCCAGTTTACACTAGGTAAGATTTTAGTGGCTCTCTTCCTCGGCCAAAACTGCAAACTCCCTTTTCTTGGTGATTTTCTTGTAGACATTTCTTAATAATGCGGAAATTATCATTTTATTTACCCTGGATATAAATCAGAGAAAAATGCGCTTTAAAAAGCTTGTGGCGAGGACAGTATCTCCGATACTTATAAATGCTATGATAGAACTATCTCTTCTTTAATTTATTAGATATTAGATTATTAGAGGCAAAATTCACTCCTCACTTACACTAGTCGGATTATATTAATTGTTATACAAATCTGCAAAGTTCATGAGCAGCTATTGACTTGCCTTTTTAAAAGGACTAAGACTCATCAGAGATACTCAAGGAAAATGAACGCCCCCACTCAGAATTGAACTGAGGTTTGATCGACCGCAACGACCTGTTCTATCCACTGAACTATGAGGGCATACAAAAAAGAAACCTAAATATTTTATAAACTTTTAAACCTCAAATTCACACTCTTTTTTCTCTTGTTTTTTATCTACTTCTAAAAATCTTGTAAGTTTTCCCTGCCTTTTAGCAAGAAGCCTCATTTGCTCAAAATCTTTTATTCCATCTTGAACCTTTATATTCTCAATTTCAATAGTATGCCTTACAACAGCCTTTTTTGCATTTTCTGAAACATCTGGGAAAAATTCATCTCTAATTTTTGGCCAGTATTTTAAATCAGCTCTTAAAACACAAAATTTGCCATCTACTTTTGCATTCCCCTTTCCTGGTTTTGGAAGTTTTTTTTTGCACTTAAATTCAATGCCGTCTGCTTTTGCATCCAAAAGAAAATAATATACCTTATCTTTAATTTCATTTATTATTTTACTTTCTATTTCGTTAACATTATGCACATACAAGCCAGCTTTCTTGCTTTCCAACACTTCTCTATCTCTGCTCTTAAAGAATTCCCCAAGGTTTTCTTTACTTAATATCACTCCAGTAAATCTTGCATCACTAATTTCTGCTATTAGCTCAACAAAGTCATTTGCATATTCAAACGTTGAAGATACTTTGATATCCTTGCTCTTTTGCAGTTTTATTACTGCTCTATTCTCATAGATTCCTTTGCCGAATCTCACAAATTGGTTGCGAGTTTTTTTATCTACCTCGCCATTAAAGATATTTTTTATAAAACTCATAAGATTATTTGTTATACATTGCTTTTAAATTTTTTCTAAATATTACTGTAGCTATTTTGACCACAAATATTTTAGAAGGCTTACAAACCTTTATAAATTTAAACTACTTCCAACAAGTAAATATTTAATGTAAAATGGAAGAAGAATATTCAAGAAAAGTTATGATTTCAATAATACTCCTGGTTTTATTAGTGTCGTCTTTTTTTATTTTAAAACCAATTTTAATGGCAATAATAATGGGGCTTGTTCTTGCATTCGTTTTGAATCCATTCTATAACTGGATTTTTAGAAAGACAAAATCAGCAAATCTTTCAGCAAGCATAATATCTGTTCTATTAGTTTTAATAATAGGCATTTCTTTTTATTTCTTAGTCCCGTTATTGATTAAGCAGTCATTTAAGATATTTGTAGCATCACAGCAAATTGATATTATACCTATATTCAAACAGCTTTTTCCATCTTTTTTTTCATCTGAACAGTTTACATCAGAATTTGCAACAATAATCCATTCTTTTATTACTAAATCAACTAATTATTTTATGAATTCTTTATCAGACCTGATTTTAAATTTTCCAACATTGTCTTTACAGTTTTTGGTAGTTGCATTTACTTTTTTCTTTGTACTAAGAGATAAAGACCACTTAATTCACTACATAGAAAGCCTTTCACCATTCCCCAAAGATATTGAGAAAAAATTCTTTGATTCTTCAAGGGTGATTACTGCTTCAGTGCTCTATGGCCAGGTTGTAACTGGTATTATTCAGGGTATTATTGCTGGTATTGGTTTTTTCATATTCAATGTTCCTAATGCATTGCTTTTGACATTACTTGCTGTTATGATGGGAGTTTTGCCGATTTTAGGAACACCTGTTGTCTGGGTTCCTGTAGCAATATATTTCTTTGTTGCTGCTAATAATGTTTCAGCATTTGGAGTTATTATATTCGGTGTAATCTCTTCTACTGTAGATAACCTAATACGGCCTATAATTATTTCAAGAAGAACAAACATGCATTCAGGCCTGATTTTGATAGGAATGATTGGAGGATTCCTTTTATTCGGAATTTTAGGATTTATCATAGGTCCACTAATATTAGCTTATCTTTTGATAATTTTAGAGCTTTATAAAAGCAAGAAAACACCAGGGCTAATAGTTCCTCCAGAAGAATCTCATAA
>ERZ1292623.2385-Hain-H51-01um-R1-2385-length-16902-cov-5_pt1 | contig 16902 bp, 14 predicted proteins | sample MGYA00564398_ERZ1292623 | MGnify/ENA primary metagenome ERZ1292623 (study PRJEB36523, sample SAMEA6512633) | groundwater metagenome | collected 2019-01-07 | study: AquaDiva: Metagenomics assemblies of 32 groundwater samples | reverse complement strand
TCACCCCCGGAACGGTGATTGAATCTTCCTTATTGAATGAGAAAGAAAACAATTACATCATGTCCCTTATTGCGCACGATGAAAAGTTTGCAATTTCTTTGTCAGATCTTTCTACCGGAGAATTTTTAGTCATGCAGGTTTATTCCTTATCACATTTGCTGAGCTTGCTGGTCCGCTACAACCCCACTGAATGCCTTATCCCCGAAAGCCTCAAAGTAAATGCTGAATTAGTGGAAAAAATAAAATCATACGGTTGTTTTCTTACTTCGCTTGATGATTATTTCTTTAAATCAGAAAAAGCAAAAGAAACCATCTGCAGTCACTTTAATATTACATCATTGCATCAGTTTGGATTGGAGGAAGAGAAAAAACTTATCAGCGTATCCGGAGCATTACTAAAATATCTGCACGATACCCAGAAAAATTCATTAACACATCTGAAAACCATTTCCATCCGCAGCAATGAAACCATCATGTTATTAGATTCCAGCACCATCAGAAATTTAGAATTGCTCAAGAATATCCGCGATGGATCAAGTAGGGGAACATTATTGTCGGTCCTTGACAAGACCGTCACTGCTCCAGGATCAAGACTATTAAAAAAATGGATCAAGGAACCGCTTTTAGTTAAAGATGCTATTCTACAACGCCTAGATGCAGTTGAAGCATTACATAAAACAGTCATCGCCAGGGAAGAGATAATTTCTTTACTCCAAGAAACATACGATATAGAACGTTTGATCAGCAGAGTCAATTACGGCAACGCTAATCCCAGAGATTTACTGGCATTAGCAAAATCATTGCAGCAGATCCCATTATTGAAAGAAAAAATGAGACCCTTATCCAGTTCCTTGCTGCAACAGATCTCATCTATGAATGATTCTCAGGCTGTTGCAGTCTTGATCAACACCAGTATCAAAGAAGAAGCACCAATTACCATACGTGAAGGAGGCATCATCAAGTCTGGTTACAATCAAGAACTTGATTCTCTACGTGATATAAAGAACAACAGTAAAAAATATCTGCAGCAGTTAGAAGAAAGAGAAAAAGCCAAGACCGGCATCAGCACCCTTAAAATTGGTTACACTAATGTCTTTGGTTATTTTATTGAAGTGACAAAAAAGAATATCCATCTCGTTCCAGAAAAATACATTCGAAAACAAACTACTGCCAATTCTGAACGCTATATCACGGAAGAACTAAAGATTGAAGAAGAAAAAATACTCGGCGCAGAGGAGAAGATCAATGAGTTGGAATACAACCTTTTGCAAGACGTACTAAAACAAGTAGCAGCGCAAACTACTATCATCCAAGACACAGCGCAGAAATTATCTGTGCTCGATGTTCTCTGTTCACTAGCAAAAGTCGCTGCAGAAAACAATTATGTCCGTCCGGAATTAGTAGAACATAAAGTATTGCAGATCAAAAATGGCCGTCATCCAGTAGTAGAGCAATTAGAAAAATCCTTCATCGCTAATGACGTTATGCTCCATGACGGGGAGATTATGATTTTGACTGGGCCGAATATGGCGGGTAAATCTACTATCATGCGTCAAACCGCGCTGATCGTCTTAATGGCACAAATGGGGAGCTTTGTACCGGCAGAAGCAACCATCTTAAGCATTGCAGACAGAATCTTTACTCGCGTAGGAGCATACGACGATTTAAGTTCAGGACAATCCACCTTCATGGTAGAAATGCACGAGACTGCTTCTATTCTGCATAATGCTACTGAACATAGTTTGATCATTCTTGATGAAATCGGCAGGGGAACCAGCACTTTTGACGGCGTTTCCATCGCCTGGAGTGTGGCTGAATTTATTTACAATCACACTAAAGCAAAAACTCTTTTTGCAACCCATTATCATGTCATGAACAAGTTAGCGGAGAAATTTTCCAGAATCAGAAACTATAACATCGCGGTCAAAGAAAAGAATGGTGAAGTGATCTTCCTGCACAAACTAATTGAAGGTGGCACCGACCAGAGTTACGGAATCCACGTCGCTAAATTGGCAGGATTGCCATTACAAGTGGTGGAACGGGCAAAAGAGATTCAGGCCGTGCTGGAGAAAGATGACGAGATGATCCGTAAGATCAAAGCTAAAAAACTAGAAGAACAGAAAAGCCTTGAATTTTTTAATTGATTTAAGAATATTTAATTGATTTTTAATTTTCCTAACGGTTCTACGAATATTATATTTGTATCAGTAAAGGTAGCAATGGTAAAGTAACAAGTAAAAACATCAACCACTTCCGCCGCCGGGATTAGTACTCTGGAAGGGTAATCATAGAAAACATACGGAGAGCAGGAGGTAGAGAGCGCATCTTCCTTGAAATAAAACTCATTCAGGAAATAACAAGTGTAGTTGCCATGCCTAAACCCATGCTCGGCCTGCAGATGATGCTCCTGCTTTTTCAAAGAGAGCTCCCTGGTTTCTTTTTTGAAGAGCGGTATTTTCAGCATCGGATACCTATGTTCATCCCGTGATCTTTTGTATGCTTCCCGCAACGTTTGTCCTTCTTCAGGGATAGGAAGAAGAGAATAACGATAAAATAAGCCGTACTGTTTTGCCTCATCCTGCATCTCAATCTCGTCCCAGGAGAATGGCTCGACTCGTGCGGGAGAAACGGTAACATCATACAAAGCCCAGCCGTACCACTTTAAGATATCGGCTAAATTTCGATCTCCAGGAAATCGTTTATTCATAAGGATCATTTTTAGAGAATTTATTTATAAACCTTTGCGAGCAAGAATTCACCAACACAAGCTTTTTAATGTACCATCTTAAATATACCGTAATGGATGCAAAAGCAAAGCATATAGCCATAATTCTTGACGGCAACAGAAGATATGCTAAAAAGGCCCTGAAGGAGCCCTGGAAAGGCCACGATTCCGGCGCAGAAAAAGTAGAGAGACTCTTTGACTGGTGCCAGGAGCTGGAGATCAAGGAATTGACCTTGTACGTCTTTTCCATGCAGAATTTTAACCGGGATAAAAAGGAAGTTGACTATTTAATGAATCTGTTCTGCAAGTTTTTTGAAAAGAAAGAGACCAAAGAGAAGATCCATCAGAATAAAATTAAGATTCATTTTATGGGCAGAACTCATTTACTTCCGGAAAAAGTCCAACAGATTATATACCGGTTACAAGAAGAAACCAAAGATTATAGCGCTTTTCAAGTTAACTTTGCCGTGGCTTATGGCGGCAGGGAAGAGATAGTTGATGCAATTAACGCCATCTTGAGAGAAGGAAAAATAAAAGAAGTAAATGAAAAAATATTGTCACAATATTTGTCTCTTCAAAATGAGCCTGACCTAATTATCCGTACTGGCGGCGAGCATAGAACTTCTAATTTCTTAGTATGGCAGTCCTGGTACAGCGAATGGTTTTTCTTAGACCGGCTCTGGCCGGATTTTGAAAAGGAAGATTTGATCAAAGTAATAAAAGAATTTTCTCAGCGGGAAAGGCGGTTCGGAAAATAACTTTCTATCAGCTGCTTGAATCTATGGCATTGCTCCTGTAATTCTACATCAGCCTGGACAAACATTTCTTTTTTTAATTCACCATCTTTGCTGCGTTGATAATGCAATGGCTCTCCGGTGCCTAGAAATCCATATCGAGTGATAATTTCATCGACAGAAGAGCAGCCATTATAACCAATGTATGTTCTGGAACTGTTCCAGGTATTGCGATCCAGCTGAACAAAATCTTTTCCGTGTTGGGCATCACCTTGGGTAAGAATGGTATGCGCATAGACATCATCTACTTTACGGTACTGCACTCCTTTATGTGGAAGAACATTGGCCTGATTTCCATTGTAGGCAAAATTGAAGAGATATGCAACACCCATCACGGTTGCAGATAGCAACCCTACCAGGATCCCGCCTCTGATGAACAGCGGTGTGCGCAGCGTATTGCTGGAAGGAATGGGCTCATCAAGCAGACTTATTCTTCCCGGATCTGAGGAGAAACTGTCTGGTGGCACCGGAACTGTTTTCTCTTCTTGTTTTTGTTCCGTTTGCTTTTTTGTTTGTTGCTCTGCCTTTACCTGCGCCTTGATCAGTTCTGCTAAGAGGTATTGATTGTACATAGTCATTTACTAGACTCGTATATTTTTAAAGCTTTTTATCCACTCCAGCATCTAAATCATTAAATAACAATATTTCCCCATTTTTCCCATGTCCAAGATAGTCCTTCTGCCCGAAGATCTGATCAACAAGATCGCTGCCGGAGAGGTCATAGAAAGACCTGCTTCGGTCATAAAGGAACTGATTGAAAATTCCCTCGATGCGGGAGCTACCAAGATTACCGTAGAATTAGAAGATTACGGCAAGAAGCGCATCAAGATCACTGACAACGGTGAAGGAATGTCTGCAGAGGATGCAGAAAGATCCATACTACGGCATGCTACCAGCAAGATCCATTCGGCAGAAGATTTATTCTCCATCAAAACCTTAGGATTCAGGGGGGAAGCCTTGGCCAGCATTGCCGCCGTGTCAAAATTACATATAACTACCAAACAGAAAAATGTGCTGGAAGGTTTTGCCTTACAGATCGAAGCTGGCCAGATCATAAACAGAAACATCACTGCGGCAGAGCAGGGAACAATCCTGGATGTGCAAGATATCTTCTTCAACACTCCGGCGCGAAAAAAGTTTCTTAAGACTGACGCGGTAGAATTGAAACACTGCCTGGATGTAGTCACCCATTATGCTTTAGCTAATCCTGCTGCATATTTCAAATTTATTCACAATCATTACACACTCTTGCATTCCCCGGCGCTGAATGATGCGCGCAGCACCATCGCTTCCATTTACGGAGTGCAGACTGCCAAAGAATTGCTGGAAGTTGAATATGAAGATGAAAAAGTAAAAATGAGTGGATTCATTTCCAAACCGTATCATGTACGCAATGATAAAAATCAACAAGTCTTATTTGTAAATGGACGATGGATCAAAAATTCAGATATAACCGGCGCAGTGTATGATGGATATCATTCTACTCTCTTTGTAAACAAGCATCCCGTCTTTGTGCTGCATCTGCAATTGGATCCGGAAACGATTGATGTGAATGTGCATCCTCAAAAGCAGGAGATTAAAATTGAGCAGAAAGAAGAAGTTGCAAAGGCTGTCTCTTTGGCAGTGCAGGAAGCTCTGCAGAACAATCAATTGATGCCGACGGCGGATATAAACACAGAACAGCAGATCACTTTTGGAACTCCTATTCCTCGAAAGGAAGTAAAAGCTACAGTAAAGTATCCATTTGAACCAAGTGCGCAGACGGTGTTTGCAGTAGAAGAAACCGCCGCAGAGTATGGCGATAACAGCAGGATTGAAAATGAACCAGTAGTTGCAGAACAATATCAAAGCAACGAACTAGCACCTGAAAAATTACCGGCCATGAAACTGCTCGGCCAGGTGCATAAGACCTATTTTTTAGCAGAAACGGAAGGAGGATTGTTTTATATCGACCAGCATGCTGCTCATGAGCGAGTCATGTACGAATCGTTATTGAAGCAATTCCTGTATGGAAAAATAGAAGTGCAGCAGTTATTGCAGGGAGAAGTCATCGACGTTTCCCTTAGTGAAAAAATACTGCTGAAAGAAAAACAGCAAGAATTGAAGCAGCTTGGTTTTGAGCTAGAGTACTTTGGAGGGAATGCCTTTGCAGTCAAAACTATACCGTTGGTGTTTGGGAAAGTAAAAGTCAAAGAACTACTACATGACTTGCTAAGTATGTTAGAAAACAAAAAAAGCATTCTTGAAAAGAAAGAAGAGATTTTGACGAGAATGGCTTGCCGGGCAGCAGTGATGGCCGGGGATATAGTGACTATTCCACAGATGGAGAAAATATTAAAGGAGCTCAATCAAACTAAACTTCCATACACCTGCCCGCATGGCCGGCCGACCTTGATGAAGGTTACTGTAGATGAATTAGAAAAGAAATTTAGGAGAAAATGACCGCAGAATCTAGCTTCTATCAGATATAGTCATAAAATATATAAAGAGTTGAATTCCAAACCCTAAAATGGCAGGACTAGCCAACTCTTATATCGAATTTAAACCAAGGGATTTCTGTTATATTGTAGTGTATACGCCTATGGCAAACCAAGAGGTAGTGGAATTTCTGGAAGGAATGGTTACCGAAGCGCATCATGCCCCTAAAAACATACCCCACGATCATCCTATCTGGAGATATTACCAAGAACCACCCCAGAAAGTCCGGTCTATCCGCGCCATAGTGACGGATTCCAGAGCTAACTTGCACAGCCCGAAAGATCCCATCCGGTGTTATCAGGAGCCAGGACGGCATTATCTGGTGGTCCAACCTCAAGAGTGCGCACGCTATTTAACTAAGGTTGTAGAGATGCAACAGCAAAGGATCAGTACATTGGAAGGGATGCTGCAGCGAAAATGATGATTTATATTCTTAAGTAATATTTAAATAACCAGCTTCTTTAATTCTAGTGATCATGAAATTCAAGAATTTTACCTTAGATCCCTTCCAGGAAGAAGCAGTCAAGGCTATCGAAGAGAACAATTCGGTGATGGTTTCTGCACCTACTGGTTCAGGTAAAACACTTATCGCTGATTTTATCATTGAGAAGCACAAGGATGATAAGAAGCGAATTGTCTATACTGCGCCGATTAAAGCCTTATCCAACCAGAAGTACAAGGATTTTTGTAAAGAGTATGGGGATGATAAAATTGGCTTGATGACCGGTGACGTAGTCATTAATCCCCAGGCGAAAATCGTGATCATGACTACCGAGATTTACCGGAACATGGTAGTGAGCCAGGATTCCGATGTCGGTGATATCGCGTACGTTATTTTTGATGAGATCCATTATATCAATGATATCGAACGAGGCTATGTTTGGGAGGAATCAATCATTTATTCTCCTGCTTCGGTACGCTTTTTGTGTTTATCTGCTACTATTCCTAATGCCCAAGAATTTAGCAACTGGATTCAGGCCATCAAAAAGCATCCGGTCAAGACCGTCATTTCTACCAAGCGTAACGTTCCCTTAGAGCATTTGTTCTATGATGAAGAGCTGGGTATAACGACATTGGAGAAAATTCGCGAAGCAAAATCTATTCCCCAATATCATCATGTTATCAGAGGAAAGCCCTCGAAGGAACAACGATTCCTTCGGGGCACAAATGGGAGGGAACCATCCCATTTTGTGAAAGGACAGAAAGTAAAAGCTCCAGAACCGAATCATTTAGAATTGATCAAAGAAATCGGTAGAGAGAATATGCCGGCCTTGTTCTTTTCTTTTTCCCGCAGAGATTGCCAGGTCAAGGCTAAAGAATTGACCAAATTGAATTTATTTCAGAGAGATCCTGAATTAGTGCAGTACATGAATCAGAAATTGACTGAAGTGCCCAGTGAAGTGAATCGATTAAGCTCTACTGGATTGCTGAAGGAAACACTTGCACAGGGGATTGCTTTTCACCACGCCGGGTTGCTTCCGGTAATTAAAGGAATTGTTGAGGATTTGTTTGGCATGGGGAAAATAAAAGTATTGTATACTACGGAAACCTTTGCCGTAGGCATTAACATGCCGGCTAAAACGGTGGTGTTTAACAGTTTACGGAAGTATGACGGGTATAATTTCAGGTATCTGAATTCCAAGGAATATTTCCAGATCGCCGGTAGAGCAGGTAGACGAGGGATAGATGTTAAGGGGACAGTTGTGAGCATGATCTATCGGCCAACTTTTAATTATCAGGAGATTCAGAAAATCACTTCTAAGGATGTTGAGCCCATCAAGTCGCAGTTCAAATTGTCTATCAACACTGTCTTGAATTTGATCAATTTACACGAGCCGGCGCAGATCGAACGGATATTGCGGATGAGCTTCTACTCTTATCAGCAGTTCGGGGAGAATTATGCTAAGGTGCCGACTAAAGTATTGTTATATCGATATAACAGCATTATCAAGATGCTGGTGAAGTATGGCTATGTAGAAAATGAGACTTTAACAGTGAAAGGACATTTCGCCTCCAAAATCTTTGCTGATGAAATTACCATCGGAGAGATATTTGCTACAGACTTTATTGAGAAGCTGGATGAATATCAGGTGTTGTTGTTAGTATGTGGGTTAGCGTATGAATCAAGGATCGGGCATGAGTTCAAGCAGGTGTTCAAGGACCAGAAGTTCCAGGAGTTGATTGGGGTAATTAGGGATAATGCCTACTTGTCAAAAGAGAAGAAGTTTGAGGATATGCAGTTTCTGACTACTTTCATTCATCCAATCTATCATGGGAAGAGCTTTTTTGAAGTGTTGAAGTTGTGTAATTTGCTGGAAGGGGATTTGATACGATTGTATAGTCAGATTAATGATAGATTGGGGCAGATACGGAAAGCTTCTACTGATTATAAGGTGCTGAATAAGGTGGGGAACTGTAGGCGGATAATTGATCAGGCGCTGGAAGGGATATATTTGGTGTAGGTGGAGGAGAGACTTTTGAGTTCTATTCTTTAAAATTTGGTAGTATTGACAAATGACTGACTACATTAATTTTATTTAGAATTATTTGTTTCAAATTGTTTTAAATTATCTCGAATCCAATCATAAAAATCAATTTCCAAATAGTTGACAAATCTTTCAAACTCTTTTTCCGTGAATGCGGTATTGCTATCAGCGCATTTTTCTTTGTAAACTTTACGAATTTCCTGTTTGTTTAGAATTGTAATTTCATCTTTCATGTGTATCACCTTTTTCTTAAAAACTATCTTTTCCAAACAATGTGGCCATTAATATTATTCTTCTCGAACACTTCTAGAACTTCAGCACAAAATTTCAGGAGTAATTTGTTATTTTCTTTCTTAGCTAGCTCGTATAATCTTATGAATAGCTTTTTCCCTGTTTCTGTTTGCTTCAGGTTTTTCTTAAGAAAATTATGCTGACTACAAAGAGTTTGTCCATTTTCAAGTGTAGCTTCTCCGCCAAAGTCTTTTGGTTTTATGTGATCGGCATGAAGTTCAAACCCCTCTTTTTTTCCTCTTCCACAGATAACACACCTATAGTCGTCTCGCTTAAATATTGCTTCTTTTACTGCTGGTGTAAAGTCTTCTAAATCTCTTGTCTCAACATGTTTTGGATCATATCTATAAACTCCTTTCCTAATCTTCTGTAAGTAACCATCTTGATGAAGTTTACGAATTCCCCTATCAGGATCACGAAATACTTTTCCAGTACGCTTGAGATATTCTGTAGTAACCCAGTCAACTATTTCTGGATGGGGAATATCACGCTTAGGATTTTTCTTGAAGAATTCCATTAAAAGTTCTGACTGTACAATCTCGTTTTTATTATCTTTGGATTGCGACAAGAGGTTCACCTATTCTTTTTATGAGAATATTTTTATTTGGGACAATATCTAATTTTACTTGTGACAATTTTTCTTTTTCAATCGTCAGTCTTTTTTCGGCTATTTTACAATATTCTTTTGAGATATCAATATGTACAAAATTACGATTATTTTTTTTGGCAACTGCAGCAACTGTTCCTGTTCCACCAAACATATCTAACACAGTGTTTCCTTTAAAACTGTAAAATTTAATTAATCGGTAAATTAAATCTTCTGGAAACGGTGCAGGATGACCATTTCTTTGTCTTTCTGGTGGAATATACCACATTCCATCAGAGAATTTCATAAATTCTTCTTTAGTAATATCTGCATTTTCTTCAGTACCAATCAACTTATTTTGATCTTTTGAGAATATTAAAACGTATTCCCATGAGGGAACTATATGGGGATTTGATGGACTCTTGAAGCTACCCCAAGCTGTCCTCTTTAACATAGTTTGTTTATACCAAATAATCTCTGTTCTAAAAAGCATTCCTAATTTTCTTAATTGAGTTGTAAAATCATGATGAACTGGAAGAAATTCTTTAATTCCAGTAGGTGCTATATTTAAACAAAATCTTCCACCGGGCACTAAAACTCTTTTTGTTTCAGCCCATACTTTATTTAGCCAATCTAAATAATCATCATAATTCATCTGGTCATTATGGGAATCATAATCTTTACCAACATTATATGGTGGAGAAGTTATGGCTAAATGGATACTATTATCTGGCAGTTTCTTCATTACGTCGAGAACATCACCTTTAATAACTTTGTTTTGATATTGCATTCCCTATTCACCTTTTTACTAATCTTCTGTAGCACAATAGTTTATAAACATTATGCCATTTTTAAAGTTAGATTTACCATGCCCTACAAACTCTCCCCCTCATCCCTACACTTGCTCAAAGACTGCCCGCGCTGCTTCTGGCTGCATTTCAATAAGAAGATAAAAAGGCCAGACACCATCTTTCCTTCCCTGCCTAGCGGGATGGATAAAGTTCTCAAGGAACACTTTGATTCTTTCCTGGACCGAAAGCAGCTTCCGCCACCATTAAAGGCATTAAAAGAAGTGCAGCTCTTTGATGATCAAGAATTGCTCAAAATATGGAGAAGCAACCTTAAAGGGATACAATGGGCCGACAAGAAAGGAAATATTCTCCGCGGCGCAGTTGACAACATCCTGCAGAAAGGAAGTAAATTGATCGTATTGGATTATAAGACTAGAGGATTTCCCTTAAAAGAAGATACGGCTGAGAAATACCAAGACCAATTAGACATCTATAATCTTCTGTTAAGAAAAAACGGCTATGAAACCGAAGATTATGCTTATCTTTTGTTCTACTACCCTAATAAAGTTCATGATAACGGCGATGTAGATTTCCATGCTGAGCTGATAACCATGAAAATAAGCGTCAAGAATGCTGAGAAAGTATTCAAGGATGCCTTGAAAGTGTTAGAAGGGGAGATGCCTCCTCCTTCAGAAGAGTGCGGGTTTTGTAAGTGGTGTGAGGAGTGTAAACAGTAAGTGTTACTTTAGTTATTAAAATAAAGTATTATTAAGTTCTGGTTTCTTATGGGTAGAAGTTAATTTAAATTTTATCATCGTATGCGGAGAAATATTTACTTTCATTATCGATCTTACAACCACATCATAACCCTCTTTAACCCTATTTATATCTATAAAAAGATCATTTTTATCTACTTTTTTGTATATACTTTCTAGTTTATCACGCTCGTATACAATTAGAGAATTATCCAACAAGCTACTATTTACTGTAACAATCTGCATACCACTCCCTTTAATGAACTCCTTCAATAACCCATCTTCATAATAGTAGTTGATTAATTCAAACATATTCAGATGATATTTTACTTGTGGCGTAACGATTATAACTACTCTTGCAAAATTAGGATTCAATTTATTTATTTTCTCTTTAATTTGACTCAAATCATCTAAACTTATAAGATATTCGTTCTCCGAGGCAATTTCTTCATTAATCTTTTCTACAAAAAATTTTATTTCACCAATAGCTATTGATCTGCCCATACCTAAATGCAACATAGAAACAAGATTTTTTAAATCAAATATTTCTTCTTCTATTAATTGTCTAAGCCCGATTTGGATAAAAGAACCGTCAGTCTCCTTAACGTATTTAACATTACACAATTCTTCAGAAATAATTTTATTATTAGTATATTCCTTTACCACCGCTTCAATAAATTCTTTTTCAGTTTCTTTATTCATTTTTTCCTTGCAAATGGTTTTCCTTCTGCAGCTTTTGTTACTGGTAGGCATGGAAGAGTTTCATCTACTTTTTTAGGAAGAGAAAATATCCTTAATTTATCAAGAGAATCAGATATTATAACCGTGCCAGAAATTGTCAAGGCAATTAACAGCATATAACTATCTACATGATCCGTAAGGTAATTTATAGTAAAGAATTTACCTGTTGTATACAATAATATAACAACACCGGAATTTAAGGTCACAGCATCGGTAATTGAATTGTATGTTAAGTCTTTAATTGTGTCATCTCTCCTTTGTTTACGACGAATAAAACAAATTATTAAAAAGAACAAAACGAAAAGAGCTATGCTTAGGTGAATAAATGTAAATGTAAAGTTCTCCATCAAAATTTCCACCTCCATAATCCAAGCAAAAATCCTAGTAGAGCCCCAAACAGGGCTCCCTTCTCTTGATATAACATATATCCAACCAGAAGTCCTAATGAAGTTAAACCAACTTGAATATTTTTATGAGGAATCATACTCTACAATCCCCTCTCCCTAACCTCTTCTACCACATCCCTCACAAATCCCTGCACAGAAACATCAAACTTCACTTCCCCATCTCTACCTCTAACAGCAAGTACTTTCTTCTCCACTTCTTTATCACCAACAGTAACAATATATCCTACTCGCTCCATTTGCGCATCGCGAACTTTCCGCCCAATCGATTCCGTCCGATCATCCAGTTCCACTCTAATACCTTCAGCACGCAATAACTTCACCACCTCTGAAGCAAAATGAACGTTCCGATCATTCACCGTCACTATCTTTACCTGCACCGGACTCAGCCAAAGCGGAAACTTTCCCGCAAAGTGTTCAATCAGCACACTCATAAACCGTTCCAATGAACCAGAGATAGCTCTATGAATGACAACAGGCCTTTCCCGTTTGCTTTCTTCGTTCATATAACCCAGATTAAACCGTTCCGGCAAATTAAAATCACATTGAATCGTCGCCAACTGCCATTCCCGACCTAATGAATCTTTAAAGAGAAAATCCAACTTCGGACCGTAAAAGGCAGCTTCACCCTCAATTCGTTTATACGGAAGCTTATTTTCCTTAGCCGCTTGCTCCAGTGACTTCTCGGCAGTCACCCAAGCCTCTTCAGTTCCTAAATACTTACTCTTATCCTCTCCCCGTACAGATAATGATACCCAATACTCCTTATCCATGCCTAACGTAGCATAAAATTCCCTGATCACCGATACAATCGTCGCCACTTCTTGTTTTATCTGCGAAACCCGACAAAATAAATGTCCATCGTCCTGCGTTATAGCCCGAACCCGACTCAATCCTAACAACTGCCCAGACTTTTCATCCCGATAAATAGTAGCCGGCTCAAAATACCTTACTGGCAAATCCCGATACGAAAAAGAAAACGAATCAAAGATCTGCATGTGATGCGGACAATTCATCGGCTTTAAAATAAAATTATCAGTCTTCCCTTTCACTTTGAACAGTTCATCACCGAACTTATCCCAGTGTCCGGACGTCTTATACAACTGTTCCTTCGCTATGTGCGGCGTCCAGACTTTTTGATAGCCTTTATCCTGATGCAGTTCCCATAAATAATTGATAATCTCTTCGCGGATGATCATCCCCTTCGGCGCGAGTAATGGCAATCCCGGACCAACTAGCTCAGAGGTCACGAACAAGCCCATCTCTTTCCCGATCTTCAGATGCGATCTATTTTCAGCCTCTTCCTTCTTCTTGAGGAACTCTTCTAACTTCGCAGCATTATCAAATCCAACCACATACACTCTGGTTAACTGCGTATTATTCGCATTATTCTTCCAATATACTTTAGACTGATTCAATACTTTCAACGCTTTAATTTTCTCCAGACTGACGAAAGGATCTTTATACAACGGAACAACTTTCATCCCATCCAGATCATATCCAACTGCGCTCTTGCCGATATCCTGCACCATGCTTTTCTGCAAAGCATTGGTGATCTGCTGCACCGCAATCTTTTCTACCGGAAAATGCTTAGCTAGTTCAGACCTAGCTTGTTCTTCTACTGAAGCGACCTCATCCACCTGAAGCTCCGCCCCAGCAATATCAACATAGGCCTGATGATGATAAAATCCCAGTGCCGTAACTTCAGCTTTAGGATGCAGGTTCTTGATGGCTTTTCCTACCAACAAAGCCGAAGTTAACAAGATTTTCTCATCATTGGTTAACTTCTTCTCATCAAAGACAAACGGCTCATCTTTTCCTTCCTTCTTCAATGACAAAGTCTCTTCCGGGCCAAACTGCCGGCTTAACTCCGACAGCGGATGTCCTTTGCAAGCAATATTGAAACTCTTATACCAGCCGAAGGGCGCTCTATAAACAACAAACTTTTCTGCATGCAACTTCTGCTGCGCTTGTTTCAGAAAATCCTCCGCTACATGAGGATCAGCTAACGTCGAACTCAGATGCGCATAAGGATATAATACTAAGGTCTTGGCATTGACCTGCTGTGAAATATTTTTAATTTCCTGCAGATACTTCTGTAAAACGAGAGAAACATTGTCCTCATCCTTCTTTTCTACCGCAGAAAATACCACTAAACATTCTTCCACTCTGACTTTATGGCCTTTCTCCACACCTTCCTCGGCCGCTGCAAAGGCTTTCTTCTTGGCTTCAAATTCAATAAAATCAGCATGAATGGTGAGGATTTTCATAGAGAATGAGAATTACTCTTGGCTTTTTAAATATTGTTCTGGTGAAAGAGCTAAAAATAATCTTCTAACTTACATCCTTCTCATGAAATTAGGAAACTACCTAATTTCAGAGCTGAAATGAAGTCATTGCTTCATTTCATGCTCCACAAACAAATCATCCTTGATAAACAAAGTCGAAATAAACCCAAACGAATACTCAATCAAAAATCCTAGCACATATCTTGTCCCAGTTATAACTGGACTTACCCCGATCGCGCTAAATACATACACTCCAATCGCTTGTTTAATTCCTAAACCATTCACGGTTAGGGGAATAGAGTTACTCAATGTTTCCAGGCCACTGACTAATATCAAAGTCAGTAAAGAAATATCTGTTTCCAATGCTAAAAACATAGCCTTGGCAGAAAGAGCAAGAACAATCATGCGCACTAAGGTAAAAAGCATATTGAGCATGACCATCCCTTTATGTTCCTGTTCATACCCAAAAAGGGTCTTGCTGAATCCGGCAAAATGCCCCGCATACCCACGTAAAATCCATTTCTTGATAAAATCTCGAGAGCGTGAACTTAACAACAGCACAAAGAGCATCATCATCAGAAAGATATACAACACAAAGGCAGTAATATGCTGGCCTTTCATAAAAATAGAGACTGCGATCATCCCCAACACCATGGAGATGGTAACCGTAATCAACTTATCCGTCACTACCGCGGCCATGCCTTGCCCTAAGTTGATATTCTCTCCTTTTAGATAATAAGAAAGAGAAAACTCCCCTAATCGTCCGGGAAAGATCAGCGAGGTTACCCGGCTGGCAAAAAAATATTGTACAAACCTGGTAGGATCAATCTGCCGCAAGGGATAAAACAACACATACAGATTCATCACCGCAATAAATACAGCAAGAACAAAGAAAAGGTATGCCAATACAAAATATTTTAAGTGGGTGGTGGTTAATAATAGCCAGATCTGCTTGAGTCCGATAGTCCAGAAAAGGATCACTAACAACAATGGCCCTAAAAAGTATTTTATAACTCTGGGCCAGAACTTTAAACCATAGTAAATATACTTTTGCATCTCCAATCACACTTTCTCTACTACGACTGCTTCCGTACCTAAATACAGTAAGGCATAGGTTTTATCGCCAGCCAGTTTTGCTTCCATCTTTTTTCTGATCTTCCAATACTCAGAAGGATCTACCGGCATGCGCAAAATCACTTTTCCTGCCTCATGCTTCTGCAATGCCGCAATAATCTCATGCTCCTCCTGAGCGCACATCTCCACTACCTTAAATATATTTTTAAAAAAAGGGCTCTTCACTTTCTTATCGCTGGTAAAAAATACTGCTTTTCCATCTTCATATAATTCTACATTTGCCTCTTCAGACAACTCGGCCAGCAAGCCTGCTTTCACCACCGCCGGATCTGCTTCATACAGATACTCGCCAATCATTTCCGTCTCTTTCAAAGTTGCTTCTTCAGCAGGGCATAATCTTTCCTTCCCAGGAAGAATGACAGCACTCCGTTCACATTTCTTTACATCACCAAAGTACAAGGTCAAGCGATTTAGCGCACCATCGATAGACAGATATTCCTTTTCACAATCAAAAGGAATTTCGGCAATCTGCGGGGGAAATTCAATCGCGATATTTTCAGTAAGAGCTCCATATTTTCGTAACAGCTCAGGAATACTCGGCTTGATGGTCGCTACATTACGTTTCTTCTCTTCCGGCGACCGTTCCGGATCGCAAAAGACGATCTCCACATCCTTCAATTGCTTCAACACTTTCTCGGAGAGCGCATCCCCATGAATAAATTCAATATTCTTCCAACCTAGAATAACCGCATTCTTCTTAGCTAACTTGATCTTTTCTTCATCGATCTCAACCGCATACACTTTCTTGCAGGTTTTGGCAAAGGCAAAACTTTGGAAGCCAATACCACATCCGATATCGACAATAGTTTTACACTTGAGTCGTTGCGCCCGGTATTCAGCGGCCAGCTCATGGGTAGCCCAGCGAATATCTTCATCCCGATAGTGCAGTTTTGCTGCTTTGGAATGTTTGGACAACGCTTTCTTGTTCTTGTTCATGTAAGAGCAATTATAATGATGTTTTTAAGGATTTCCAAAATAGATAGCTTTATGTAGTAACTCATTGTAAAACCTTAAAATAAGTTTGGAGGTTACACATGAAATTAGAAACAAAGTATAAAGATGATCTCTACACCGTGTTTCGTGTAGGTATTGGGTTGTTATTTTTTATGTTTGGAGTACAAAAGATATTCGGCTTATGGGGCATGCCTGGCGGAGCTGCGCCGTTTGGAACATTAGTATGGGCTGCTGGCGCAGGCGAACTGTTAATAGGATTAGCTGTAACCTTGGGCGTCTTCACTCGGCTTGCCTCCCTCTTCGGCGTGATTGAGATGGCTGTTGCCTACGTCATGGGACATGCTTTAGTAGTCGGTTGGAATCCTATGGTTAACATGGGAACGCCTGCCTTGTTGTTTCTCTTAGCGTTCTTAGTGACCTTAGCTTACGGCGCAGGAAAGGCTAGTTTAGAAAGAAAGTTGCTGGGAAAGGAAAT
>ERZ1292623.2384-Hain-H51-01um-R1-2384-length-16903-cov-5_pt1 | contig 16903 bp, 16 predicted proteins | sample MGYA00564398_ERZ1292623 | MGnify/ENA primary metagenome ERZ1292623 (study PRJEB36523, sample SAMEA6512633) | groundwater metagenome | collected 2019-01-07 | study: AquaDiva: Metagenomics assemblies of 32 groundwater samples | reverse complement strand
AATCGCTACTACCGGAAGTTCTTTATTTTCTAATCTAAGCGGTTCTAATGGTTTGTTATGGTTCTTTAAAGCGTAGGCGGCGTCCACCAGACTTTCATGGGTACCAGCATCAAACCAGAAGCCACGCACAAAGCCAGCCGACATTTCACCGGCACGGACATAGCGATTGTTCAGGTCAGTAATTTCAAGCTCCCCTCTTTCTGATAGTTGGAGCGTTTTGATCTGTTGAAAGGCCGATGAATCGTAGATGTAGACACCGATTGATGCCCAATTACTTTTTGGTTCTTTTGGTTTCTCTACAATATTAATCACTTTGTCTCCGACCAACTCAGCAATTCCAAATCGTTCTGGATCTGATACTTGTTTAAGGAAAATTTTGGCGCCACTTTTAAAATCTTGAACATCTTGAATGATATTATCCTCTAAAATATTGTCCCCAAATAAAACTACAAAATTGTCATCACCAACAAAGTTCTCGGCCAGGCCAACGGCGTATGCTAGCCCGCCAGCATGATCTTGAACCTTGAAGGAAAATTGGGCATTAAAATCTTGCCCCGAGCCCAACAATTTAGCGAAATCACCGGCATGATCTTTTCCGGGAAGAATTAAAATCTCATCAATACCGGCCTTCAATAAGGTCTGAATTGGATAGTAAATCATCGGTTGATTATAGACCGGCAAGAGGTGTTTATTGGTAACCTTGGTGTTGGGAAAAACCCGAGGGCCACTCCCCCCCGCCAAAATCACCCCTTTCATCTTTTTCATACTAGCTCCAGCTTAATTCAACCACCTAAAAATGGCAATTCCACATTTACGGCCTGACCTCGTGCTAGCAAATTCTACATTCCCGACCTAACCCCAGTTTGACCATAATGCTGACCGTAATAGGTTTTAAAACGGTCGGCAGATTTCAGCGGTCGCCACCAGCTCTCATTTTCTTGGTACCAGCGGACGGTTGCTGCTAGTCCGGTGGTGAGGTCTAAAGTTGGTTTCCAACCAAGCTCTGATGTTAGTTTGCTGTAATTTAGATCGTAGCGAAGGTCGTGGCCTAAACGATCAGTGACTAAAGTGATTAGCGACTCTGGTTTATTGAGAATAGCGAGGAGTCGATGAAGGATCTGGAGATTACTCTCTTGGTTGTCGCCGCCCACACAATAGGTCTCGCCGTAAGTACCGTTGCGGACGATCAGGTCAATGGCTCGGCAATGGTCGGTAACAAAGAGCCAGTCACGGATATTCTCCCCCGCACCATAAAGAGGAACCGGTTGATCGTCCATTAAATTAGTAATGGCAAGGGGGATAAATTTTTCTGGAAAACAGTATGGGCCGTAGTTGTTGGAGCAGTTGGAAATCGTCACCGGCAAACCGTAAGTGTGGTGCCAAGCCTTAACGGCATGATCGGCGGCGGCTTTGCTGGCGCTATAGGGACTGCGCGGATTGTAAGGGGTGCCTTCATTGGCGGAGGGATCAGTGGGAGAAAGCGAACCGTAGACTTCATCGGTGGAAACTTGGTGAAAAGGAATATCGGCGAGGCGACAGGCTTCAAGCAAAGTGATGGTACCTAAGACATTGGTTTCAAAAAAGGTCACCGGACCGGTGATTGAGCGATCAACATGGCTCTCGGCGGCAAAGTTGACTACAAGGTCAACGGTGGGAAGGTCAACGGCGGGAAGGTCAACGGTGGGACGGTTGGTTTTGGAATTGAGAGCGGTGGTAACCCCGACCTGGTCGCGGATGTCTCCTTGAATAAAGCGGTAACGGGGATTGATAGCTAAATCAGTCAAAGAGGCCGGATTGCCGGCGTAAGTTAAGAGGTCGTAATTAGTGACGAAGATATTGGGGTAAGTGGTCAACAAATACCTAATAAAATTAGAACCTATAAAACCGGCGCCACCGGTTACTAAAATATGATTAAAATTTCTGGGGTTAGTTGGCATATAATATTCAATGGTTTGCTGAGGATAGAGTGATATAAGGTGGCTGGTCCTGTTTGGCTGAACGCAAATCTGATCGACAAAAAAACTTTATGTTTGTGGTTCTAAATTAACTCTAAGTAAGGCTTCAAAACCGGCCGGTAGGCTAAGCTTTACATCATGGGCGCCAAGTTCGGTTAACTTAACTACCCCAAGAATAGATTTTGAGATTTTAATTCCCAACTCTTTTAGCGCCGATCTGATTTCTGTGGCGCCCACTGGGGTTTTGATTTCTCCGTTTTTTACAAGCACCGGAATATTTACTTCTAAGCCGTCAAGTTCACTCATCAGTGTTTGCGCGACTTTGATCTCTGGAGGGACGGCGCCAGTTTCAGCGACGATGGGGGTAAGTTGTTCAATCTGTTCCCGCTCGGTTGATCTTACTGCCAAAAACTGGGGAAATAAAAAACTGGTAGCATAGAGATCCGGAACGGTTACAATCGCTCCTTTTGTTCCTAAAGCGGGGAGATCTTCTAAGAGAGTGACGAGCATAGTCTTAAGCCCTTCTTAATTATTCCGATCATATCCTTGTAGCTTGATCTTCGCAAGAGTTCATTAGCCGGAACCCAAGCAACACCTCTAATAGTTTCACCGCCTTCAATACCTACCGGAATGATGAGTTCAGAATCAACGGCGGTTTCAAAGAGAAAATAATGAATGTACTTGTGAATTATTTGCCCACGGAAGTGATATTTATCCTTGAACCAAATATCAATCGATCCAAGACGAGAGATGAAATGAATTTGGTCTAATCCAAGCTCTTCATGAATTTCTCTAATGGCGGCGTCACGGAATTTCTCCCCCGGCTTTACATGTCCTTTAGGAAAAGCCCACTTGCCGTATGAGTCCATCACCATGGCAAAATCAAGACCGGTAACGGTGCGCCTTAATACCAAGCCACCAGCAGAAACTTCAGTTCTGTGCTTTGATTTCTTATTTAATCCAGAGAGGCGGGACGGATTTTGCGAATGACTAGCGCTTGTTTTTACCGCCGATTTATTTGAGGAGCTCCAAGGCTTTGGAAAGTTGGGGGTCGAGTTTTGCATGTACATCTTCAATAGTCATTTGAATTAGATAGTCTGGAGTAACGCCAACCTGGTCAATAACGGACCGATTGGGAGTGAGCCATTTTGCAACGGTAAGTTTCACTGCACTGCCGTCCTCTAGGTTGTGATACTCCTGCACCGAACCCTTGCCAAAGCTTTGTTCTCCCACAATTTTGGCAAGACCATGATCACGGAGAGCGCCGGCCAAAATTTCTGAAGCAGAGGCGGAGCCTTGATTGAGTAAAATGATAGTGGGGAAATCTTTGAGGGTAGCCGAACCGTGTCCGTTTAAAACATCTTCAGCTTCTCCAAAGTCTTCAATCACCACCGGAGCGGTTCCAACCCAGTAACCGGCCAGATCAATCGCCGCTTCTAAAATTCCGCCGGGATTATTTCTAAGGTCTAATATGATTCCCGTTGGTTTATCTTTCAAAACTTGGGCAACAATCTGGGCAAATAATGCCGGAGTTTCTTCATTGAATAGATTTAGTTCTATTAGCCCGATATTGTCTGACCTTAATTCATACTTCACGCTATTTACTTTAATTTCCGCTCTTTCAATGGGAATCAACTGAGGCGGATTTTCTCCACGCACAATCATTAAGGTAACGATGGTACCTAATTCACCGCGAATATTAAAAACCGCCTCATTGACTGATATTCCCTCGGTGACCAGATCATTGATACCGATAATTAAATCACCGGGTTGAAGCCCTGCTATAAAAGCGGGCGTGCCTTCTAGAGGAGAGATCACTACGATCCGGCCAAACTCATCTAACCCGATCTCGGCACCAATGCCGAAAAACTTACCTTCCAACTCTTGGGTGAATTCCTCTGCCATGGTGGGCGTGAAGTATACAGAATACGGGTCTCCCAATCCCCACACCAAACCTTGAAGGGCACCGTAATACAGCTCCGTGTCATTAATGGTTTGGTCATAATAATCTCCTCTAATCAAGTTCCAAACGGTCCAGAAATTCTCAAAATCAACTTCCTCATGTATAAAATCCGGAATGGTGGTGTAACGACCCTTACCGCCAGAGACCCAACTCCCACCGGCGGGATTTTTAAATAATGCTTCCCAACCCTCTCCATAGGCAAACCCTCCCAAAAACCCAGTCGTGATTAAAATCAAACTAGCTAAAATCAAGAGGGGTGCCCGGAATGGCGCACCATTTTTATTTTTCACCATAGATAGAGCTCAGTTTAGCATGCTAGCCATTGATCCGGCAATCTGATATGATTGGCGCTATGCCGTATTGGATTAGAAATCTTATTTTTTTGGGGTTTGTTGGGGCATTTTTGCTCATAACGCCCATAGTTTTGTTATACACACTGGGGTATAGGATCAATCCCAAAAATCAAAAAATAAGTTTGACAGCGGCGATTGCCGTTAGCACGCAACCTCGGGGTGCTAGTCTGCTCTTAAATGGAACACCGCGACTAGAGCTCTCACCTACAATCATCAACCAGCTGGGAGCGGGAGAGTATAAACTTATAATCAACCGAGACGGGTTTTTAACGGTTGAAGAACGGATCAACTTAACTTCGGGAGAGACTAATCTGATTGAACATAAGCTCATCAAGAATTCCGTCTGGCAGAATGTGGCTCAACCAGAATTAACCGAGTTACTTTCTAGAGCTTTCACGGAATCACCAGCTAAAAAACTTACTGATGATTCAGTTTTATTTAGCACGGTGGCTGATTCTCAAGTAGCGGTTAGTTTCAACACCGCTCCAGACAATATTTTGGCCCTATTGCCAGAAGGACAATATGAGCTTCTGGAAATATCCCCAAATTGGATCCTGATTAGCACCAATCAGAATCACCTGCTTTTTGTCTCCTTGATAGGTAATGATAATTTGGTTCTACCAAAAACCGGAATAATTTACGATTGGAATATAGATGAAGAGTTGCTATATTGGTCTGATGGGGTTGAGATAAATCTCTTTAATCTAACTAATCAATCTTCTTGGTTGGTTGCAAGACCAGGAGTACCGATTCTCGCTCTCACCACGGATGAAACCGGAGACTGGATTTATTCATTTCAAGAGAATGGGGTCTGGGCGTATAACCAAAATACTGCAGTTAAAACGATTGAATTAACTGATCTGCCAGCGCTTGAACTTGGGAATTCAGAAATAAATCAAGGTTGGAAATTATTGATTGAAAACAAAGATCTCTATCTAATCAATCCTTATCACAAGCTGACAACCGGAGTGAGCTACCAACTTTATTAGGAGATCGTTGCAAGACACGGTCTGAGTAAAACCGTTTGATCACCAATCAATCACTGGAGGGATTTGGTAACAGATGGATAAATTCTGAAAGTCCTTGATCTAATGACGGGAGTTTTGGTCCGCGGGTTTGTATTAAAGTGACATTGCCGGGACGGCTCGCAGGACGGGAATAGACCGTGCCAGGGACTGATTCAATCGGGGTGGTGATTCCGGCGAGCGCAAAGATTTTTTTTGCAAAGTCATACCAAGTGAGACCGCCGCCGGCATTAACAAGGTGATAAATTCCGAAGGGGTACGGTTTGGTGAGGAGTGATAAAAGGGCGGTTGCTAAGTGAGGGGTGTAAGTGGGACAACCCCACTCATCGTTGACTAGTTTTAATAGTGGTCGCTCTCTAGCCACTCGCAACATTAAATGCACAAAACTTTCCTTGACATCGGGTGATGAACCGAGGGGACCAAAAAGGCGCGAACTTCTAACTAAATAATACTCCCCACCGACCTCCTTTACCGCTTCTTCTCCTAAAAATTTTGTTCTGGCGTAGGCGTTAATTGGGTCGGGATTGGCTGTTTCTTTATAACCGATCGTGGCGATCTCCCCAACCGTGACGGGGTTGCTAACCCCAGAGAAAACATAATCGGTGCTTAGATGAATAAGTTTGGCACCGTATTTTTTGGCAGTGAGGGCGAGATTGGTTGGACCAGTGGCGTTAACCGCGAGCGCGATTTGGTAAAGGGCGGGATCCTCGGCGCCATCAACATTATTGTAAGCGGCGGCGTTTACGATCACGGCCGGTTTTAGTTCAGCCACCAACTTGTCCACCAGCTCTAAATTGGTGATGTCAAGCTCAGCGCGATCAGTGGCGATAATTTTGATTCTAGTGGCGGACCAAATCTCTTGAATCTGCTCTCCTAAACTCCCCCGAGCACCGGTTAGCAAAATTGGTCCTTCTAATGGCATAGAATTTTCAAATGAATTTATTCCCACTTGGCGGGCAAGTTTAATTGAGCAAGTAGCGGGGCCTCTTGGTCTTTTTGAGAGAGTAATGGAACCGAATGATCCGTCACCGGCCAATTAATTTTTAACTCCGGATCATTCCAAATCACCGCCCCCTCTAATTCTTTAGAAAAAGTGGCGGTACATTTGTACAGGACTTCCGCGTCTTCAATGGTGTAAAAGCCATGAGCGAATCCCGGAGGGAGATAAAGTTGACGCTTATTTTCTCCCGAAAGCTCAATGCCAAACCAATGTTTATAAGTAATTGAATCAACCCGTAAATCAACGGCAACATCCCAGATTTTCCCGCTAGTGCACCGTACCAGCTTGCCCATCCCTTTGGGGGGGAGTTGAAAGTGAAGCCCGCGCAAAACCCCTTTTTTAGAAAAGGTGTGATTGTCTTGAATAAAGGCGACCGCTAGACCTTGGGCCGAAAGCTTATCAAAATTATAAGATTCGTAAAAATAACCGCGATCATCTTGATAAACGGTTGGTTCTAGAATATAGAGACCGAAAAATGGTTGACTAACTTGCATAGCAACAACCGTACAAAATTAATAGACCTAAGTCAAGAACATCAATAAGAATTACAAATCCCTCCGGCGCTTTGAGCGGGCGGAGGGACGAAGAAAGTGAACGACTCAAAATATGGTACAGACCACACCGCGGTATGGACCAGAGAGCAGACATTCACCTTTTAACCGGGCAGCGTCTGATAGCTAACAATCAGGCAAGTGGCGGCGATGATCGCTACCACCATTCCGAAAACCACTATCCAGAACTGCTCCGAACGCACGCAGTGAGCTAGACTTCTTACACTGAAAAGTCTCCGGTTTGACATGTCGAACTCCTGTGGGTGAAGCGATGATCAAGGTTGATCGATCAACTAAATACTAGCTCAATTGCTAATAAAAGTCAATGTTTACTGAGTAGTTTTCTGATAATTGAAGCGCTTTTTGGTCAAAACTAAATTCCTCACCGAACTAACCCTTGGCAAGTTATCTGATCTATGCTATAGTTGAATTGATTTTTGTCAGAGATTAGGCAAAATCTTTAATCTCTCTCCTCCGCTCTGCCACTTGCGTAGACGCGACGCTTTAGACTAGATCTTCAGCCCGAGGCGCGAGTCTAACCAATTTTTATGGCAGAGTTAACTTTTAGTGATTTAGGATTGCATCCTAAACTGGTTGAGTTGTTAGCAGGAAAAAACTTTACTATCCCCTCCCCCATTCAGGCGCAGGCGATCCCACCGGGATTGTTAGGGCAGGATGTGGTGGGCATTGCCCAAACCGGCACCGGTAAAACGCTGGCGTTTGGTTTGCCAATGTTAGAGCGAATGGGCAAACTTAAATGTCAGTCTTTAATTTTGGCGCCAACCCGAGAGTTAGCGCTTCAGATTGAGGAGGAGCTGATGAAGATTGGTAAAGGGCTAGGGTTGCGAACGGCAGTAATCATTGGCGGAGAAAAACAATTGTGGCAAGAGCGTCAATTGCGCGCCAAACCGCACTTGATCATTGCCACTCCGGGCAGATTAATTGATCTTGCCAAGCAACGCTTGGTGCGCCTAGATCAAGTGAAGATTTTAATTTTAGATGAGGCCGACCGGATGCTTGATATGGGCTTCTGGCCTCAGATTTCCGAGATCTTAGCGCTGGTGCCGGAAGACAGACAGACAATGTTATTCTCCGCCACGATGCCGAGTGAAATTAGAAACGCGGTCGCCAAACATATGAAGCGACCGGTTAAGATTGAGATCGCTCCTTCCGGAACGGCCGCTGCCAATGTGGCCCAAGAAATTATTCTTCTCAATAAAGATCATAAGCGTGATGCTTTGCTTGAAATCTTAAAAGCGGAAACTGGAACAGCGTTGGTCTTTACCAGAACAAAATTCTTGGCTGGTAAATTGCGCTTATTTTTGGAGAAAGGTGGTATTAATGCCGGAGAGATCCATTCTGATAGAAGTTTAGCTCAGAGAAAGCGCGCCTTGTCTGATTTCAAATTAGGCCGTACTAAAGTATTGGTGGCTACAGACATTGCCGCTCGTGGAATTGATGTTAAATCAATCGGAGTGGTGATAAATTTTGATCCACCGGATCAAGTGGATGATTATGTGCACCGGATTGGCCGGACTGGCCGAGCCGGTGAATCGGGAAAAGCAATCACTTTCATTACCCCAGATCAAAGACGCCAAGTAAAAGAAATTGAACGGTTAATTAAAATTGTTTTGCCAACCAAGAGCTTCCGCGGGGGGGCGAATATGATTTCAATGCCGGCCTCGGCGCCCAGTAGACACCGGGCGGAAGAGGTGCGATATGACTCCAAACCAACGGCCAGAGTGCCGGTTCCAGTCAGACCGAGTACCTTACCGCCCCCTCATAGACCAATGAGTGTGTTGGCTGGTAAATCAACAAGCCGACCAACTAGTAGACCACTTAGGTCACCAACTAGCCGACCGCTTAGTAGCGCATCAAGCCGAACAACAAGCCGACCGATCGGCCGACTAGCTGCTGGCTCAACCGGGAGACAGTTCCCACCACGCTCTTCACGGCCGATCACAAATGATGAAGATGATCAACCGGGCTATAGATTTGAACCAAAACGGTAACGATCGTTTGTAAGAGATTAAGAGAAATTAACTGGTCGGTTGACTGGTCGGTTGAAAAGGGCTTTATGCCCTTTTCTGATTTGTATTTGTTCCTCCATTGGGAGCGCGACGATTTTTTGGCAAGCAAGAGTACAAGTGCCAAGGGTGTTAGCCCGACATTGATCGCACTGAATAATTAAATTATGGCAAGTATCATTTTTGCAATTATCGTAAGTATCGGCCGGAGTTTGGCAAGTGTAACATTGGCCGATAATTTCCGCCGTTACCGCCTCGGCCAACCGAGCGTCAAAGACAAAGTTTTTGCCGTGGAATTTACTTTCTAGACCGGTAGTTTTTACGGCTTGAGCGTAATTGATAATCCCGCCCGCAAGTTGTTTAACTTTGGTAAAGCCTTGAGCCAACAAAAATGCACTGGCTTTTTCACATCTAATTCCGCCGGTGCAATACAGAAGCAGAGGCTCTGATTTTTTTTCTTTGAAAAGTTCTGCCACCTCTCTTAATTCCTCGCTGAATGTTTGGGAGTGTGGAGTAATCGCGTTAGCAAATTTTCCAATCACACTCTCATACTGATTGCGCATATCCACCACCACCCCACCATTTTCAAGCGCTTGATTAAATTCTTGGGGAGAGAGATGCTCTCCGACCTGTTTAAGATCGTAACTACCCTTGGGTAAATTATCCGCCACCACCTGAGAGCGAATTTTGATGATCAACTTCCAAAATGAGGGCGCGCTTTGATCTAGTGCAAAGTTGAGTCTGATCGGTTGAGGAGTGGCGACCGGATTAAGTTCCTCTACAGAATTGAGCTGGGCAGTAAATTCTTCTAAGTTTGGAATAGGAACGGATATTTGGGCGTTGATTCCCTCTTTAGCTAAATAAATCCGACCGAGTATCCCTAGTTTCTCCCAAGCCACATACAGTTTGTCTCTTAAATCCGCGGGAGAGTCAATTTCAATATATCTATAAAAAGATAAAGTTTTACGACCAAACGGCTCCAAAGCTACTTTAGCTTGAGCATCTTCTTTGGATAGTTTATTGGCAAGGGCACGCATAATTGGTTTTCATTTGGCGACTAACCGACAGAATAGACCAACCAAAGAAAATTGAACAGACTTACTTTTATCCACAGCTGGTGGTTGTGTTCGGGTTTTGTTCGGGTATGATGGGGATATAAAATAAAGCGACCGGTTTCAACAATTGGTCGATAAAAATGGTTGATAAAAAATATGCTCCCCCCATTAACCAAGAAGCAACGTGCGGTGTTAGATTGCGTGGAAAAGTTTGTTAGAAAACATGGCTATACCCCTTCTTACCGAGAGATCGCTGAAAACTTGGGTTTATCCTCCCCCGCCACTGTTCACCAACATATTCAAGCACTCTGTGATAAAGGGGTAATCAATACCGGTGAGCACGGTACGGCGCGATCAATTGAAGTGGTGGAGGCTAGTCCGCTGTCAGCGCTCGCCATCATGTTACCGCTCGCAGGATTAATTACGGCCGGTGCGCCTATTGAAGCGGTGGAAGAGAAGGAGACCATGGCCGTACCAGCCAACTTTGTGATGGATCCAATTAATTCTTATGTGCTCAAAGTTAAAGGAGAGTCAATGATTGAAGATGGGATTTTAAATGGTGATTATGTGGTGATTGAAAGAAACCCCTCGCCTAAAAATGGCGACATCGTGGTAGCACTGCTTGATAATGCATATGCAACTCTAAAACGATTCTATCGAGAGAAGGGACAAATTAGATTGCAACCGGCTAATAAAAGTATGAAGCCGATTATTATTAAAGGGGATTTGAATATACAGGGGGTGGTGCGAGCGGTGTTAAGACAGTTTTGAGAATATGCAACATCAATATTTAGATGAACCTGTGGATGTAACCGTACTATTCTCGGGACGGCGAGTGAGACCGATTAAGGTTATTTGGGGTAGAACGGTTTTTGTGGTGGATAAACTAAATTTAGTTCACTCCGCCAGAGAAGGCTTGGATAAAGTATTCTTTTTCTCGGTTTCAAGTCGAGATAGTTTTATGCAGTTAAGGTTAAATTGTAAAAACTTAGAGTGGCGGTTGATTGAATCATTTGTGCCATAGTTTGTTTATGTATGACGGCTACATCGGGAAAAATTATTTTGCACTTAGATTTTAATACTTATTTTGCTTCCGTAGAACAACAGGCCAATCCGTTTTTACGAGGGAAGCCAATTGGCATCGCTGGCAAAGGTAGAGAAAATTTGCAGGGTGGCTTTGGCAGAGTAACGGTGAATGGATTAAATCCGGAACGATTTAAACGATCGGTGATCACCACCGCCTCCAGACAAGCAAAACGATCTGGCGTAAAAACAGCAATGGCCACTTGGGAAGCATTAAAAATATGTCCCGATCTAATTATTATCCCTGGTGATCCTAGAAAATATGCCCAGATCACCAAACGGTTTTTACAAATCCTACAGAGTAATTGTGATGAAGTGGAACAATTTAGCACTGATGAAGCGTTTGCTGATATCACCACTGCCTCTGGTGGTGATTATTTTGGTGCAACCTTATTAGCAGAAAGAATAAGAAATCAAGTACGGGATGATTGCGGTGAAGTGGCGACCGTTTCTATTGGCGTTGGTCCTAATAAATTAGTGGCTAAATTGGCATCAGAATCGGTGAAACCAAATGGCTTGACGGTGATTACTCCGGAAGCGGTGGAAGAATTTGTGTTAGGTCGATCTTTGGCCGATGTTTGTGGAATTGGCCCGAGATTAGAAAGTAGATTAGGCGCGATGGGCGTAACTTCAATGGCGACCCTGAAAAAAGTGGCTTTGCCGGTTTTGTTAAGAGAGTTTAAGCAATACGGTTTATTTTTATATCAGGCCGTCCGAGGGATTGGTCCTGATTATTTAGAAGATGATCAAGCTGATCCCCTTTCGATTGGTCAGTCTTATACTTTTCCGTACAATTTAACTAATGAGTTGGAAGTTAAGACCAACCTTTTGGCATTGGCTGATAGAGTGGCTTGGCGACTACGCAAACAAAGTTTCGCCGCAAAAAAAATTTCAGTATTTGTACGATGGGATAGTTTTTCTGGTTGGAGTGGGAGCAGGGCGATTAAAGACCCAATCTATGACGGTCGCGAATTAACCGATGTCGGCTGGAGCATGATCCTCCCCCGCCTACGATCGGGAACGATCAATACCAAACCGGGAGCGATGTCATTTGAGTTAGCAGTTAGACAGCTCGGTATTAGTGTTAGCGATCTAATTCAACTTGATACCGCCGAACCTTTACTTAAAAAAGATCAGAAAAAGAAAAATGCCCTACTAGCTCTGGACAAAGTAAGTGCTAAATTCGGAACCGGTAGTTGGCAAAGGTTGAGTACTTTGTGTACCGTTTTTAAAGAACGGGTGAGTGGTTGGCATTATGACCACGAGGATTAAGATCGCCTTTTTTAAAAATCACTAAAATACTTGGGTTGCTAAAGTTCTTCCTCAATTTCCAACAGTCGGTTGTATTTACAGAGCCGTTCTGATCTAGCGGGGGCGCCAGATTTTATGTATTGGGCATTGATAGCTACCGCAAGATCAGCAATAAAAGTGTCTGTGGTTTCGCCGGATCGGTGAGAGATGATCACTTTATAACGATTGGCTTGGGCCATGAGGATGGTGTCCATGGTTTCCGAGAGGGTACCAACTTGGTTGGGCTTAATCAGAACGGCGTTGCCAACCCCGAGTTCAATGCCCCGCTGTAAACGGTCGGCTTGAGTAACAAAGAGGTCGTCGCCGACTAACATTAGATCCCCGCCTAAGCGACGCGTTAGAGATTGCCAATCACTCCAAGCATCCTCTGACAATCCGTCCTCAATTGAGATCAAGGGATATTTTTTTTGCCAACTAATAAATAGTTCAATCATTTGAGTGGCGGTGTAACGGCGACGATCGGTGGTCATTAGATACTTTTCCTGCCGCTCATCATAAAATTCAGAGGCGGCGACATCTAAACCGATTCCTACTGATTTTGGAGAGTAGCCGGATTTTTTTATAGCCTTAACTAAGTATTCTAGAACTTTTTCCGATGCTCCAATTCTTGGAGCGTAACCGCCTTCATTGCCAACATCGGTATCAAGGCCGTCGGCATGTAGAATTTCACCCAAAGTGTGATAAATCTCAGTGCCCACCTGAAGTCTTTTTGCAAAAGTGGAAAAATTGTGCGGGATTACCAAAAATTCTTGAATATCTAAATTGGTATCAGCGTGCCGGCCACCATTAAAAACATTTAAGAGTGGGGTGGGAAGTTTATATCCTCTAAGAGTTGGTGCGAAAATTTGTCTCAGGTGTCGATAGAGCGGAATGCCGGCGGATTTTGCGGCGGCAACGGCGGTGGCGAGAGAGATACCTAGGATTGCATTGGCACCGAGTTTACTCTTATGGGGAGTGCCGTCGGCGATTCTTAATTGGTCATCAAGCTCTCTTTGCTTAAAAGGATCTAATCCGATGGTAACCAACGCGAGCGATGAGTTAGTATTCTTTACTGCTTTCAAAACCCCCAATCCACGATAACGCTTTTGATCACCGTCTCTCAATTCATGCGCTTCATGAGAACCGGTTGAGGCACCGGAAGGAACGGCCGCAACCCCACGCGCTCCGCTTTTAAGAATCACGGTGGTACTCAAAGTGGGATTGCCGCGGGAATCTAAAATTTCATGGGCATGGACGGCTACGATTCGGTCCACCATAATCATCGTTAGACACTGCTAAAATTCTCACCGAATTAGAGGGGTGAATTATTTGTTAGCGAAAGTTAAATTCTAGATGCACAGTGAGACTAACCTCTTCCTCACCGGCTGGTAGTTCTGAAGTGGCGACGCTCGATTCAAACCGCGCGTAAACCGGATAATCAGTTGGGTAATCATATTCACTATAGCTCACAACTGATCCTAAATTTACTCCAAGGGTCTTAGCAATCGCCACCGCTTGCGCACTAGCCTTAGCAATAGCGACGACTCTTGCCTCAGCTTGGGCCACCTCTTTATCCGTGGCTTCAAAAGTTAAGCTCCCAATGTTGGTGGCGCCAAGAGTGCCGGCGGTATCTACAATCTTTGGCCCCCACTCACCTTGCCTAATTGTTAGAATGAGGGATTGAGTGGCTTCATAGCCAATAATCGCCGGTGGTGTGGCTTCATAATCGTACTGGGGATAAACGTTATAACTAGCGGTCTTAATATCAGCAGTGGTAAGACCAACCGCCTTGAAAGCGGCGATGAGAGGATTGATGATGGTGGCAGTATTGGCGGTGGCTTCAGCGGAAGTGGTTCCAGAGCGAGAAACCCCCACTTCAAGTTTAGCTAATTTGGCAGTAGAAGTTGCTTCTCCGGTGGCTTCAACCACAATGGTGGGTGGTAGTCTGTCACCAACTCCGAGGAGTTGATTTTCTAGCAACGATCCTTTAATTTCTGTTCCCAAAAAAACAATTCCATAGGATAGTAAAATTCCAAGGAGGAGAGCGAAGCCTTTTTGTTCTTGCCACCTTGGCCAAAATGACGGAGTGAGTGCGGGCATAAAAAATATTTTTATAATTTTAATGAGATCAGTTGTAATTAGTATACTACAAATTAAATGGTGCAAGACCGGGGAGAGAGGCGCCGCTCAAGTACATAAGCATCGCTCCGCCTCCACTTGAAACATGAGTGATGTTTTTCAAAAGATCATTATTATCTAACAGAGTGGTGGTGGAGCCACCGCCAATGGTGGCGTAAGATACGGGGTGATTGTTTAGATGTTTTCCAATAGCAATGGTGCTTGCCTGACCAGATAGATTCTCTACTTGTCCGAGCGGTCCGTTCCAGATCACCGTCCGATGCTGATCAATTAAGGATTTTATTATGGCGATTGATTCTGGCCCGATGTCTAGAATCTCTCCTGAAGTTTCTAGCTCCACAAAATCGGTGGGAAGAATTAATCTATTCCCCCAAGCGCCGACCAACTGGGACGCCGCCAGTGCTTCAGCTTTAGATGATTGAAATTCAGGCGTGATGCCCAAACCACGATTGGCGAGCATGGGCAGGCAGAGATTACCGGCTAGAAAAAGACGGCTTTGATGGGAGGCAAGCGCAATGAGGGCGGGAAGTTTTGGTAGAAGTTGATTACCACCTACCACAACCAGTGAATGATCAGGAGCGGATTTTAAGGCATCAACTTCAGCGAGAGTGAGTTGACCAAGAAATGATGGTAACAGAGTGGGAATAAGCGCAATCGAGGCGTGATTGCGGTGCGATACCGAGAAAGCATTATTAACATAGATCGACTGACCTTGAATGAGAGTGGTGGCGAAGGCTAGATCATTGGCGGTCTCGCCGGGGGAAAAACGTAGATTTTCTAGGAGTCTGATTTCACCGCTGGTGGACTTGGTGACAGAGGTGGTGGTGGACGTGGTGGTAATTGGCTCCGCAATAAACCTGACGGGATGATTTAAGGCGGTGGCGAGAAGTGGCGCGAGGCGGGCGGTGGAGAGCTGGCGGTTTGGTTGGTTTGGCTTGCCCCAGTGAGTAATCAAGGTAATGGGTGAGCCAAGCTCCAGCCAAAATTTTATTTCTCTCAAAGCTAATGCCAACCGAGAATGTGCACCGCCACTGATAATCTCTCCGGTTTTGGTTAGAGGTAGATTAAGATCAATCCGGATTAACACCGGTTGACCGGCAAATTTGGATTTATTAGGAATGTCCATATTTATTTTCAATTAGGAAAAATCTCACACCTTTGAGCCAGATTTTTAGCGCACGAAAAACGGACCAACTAAATAGAAAATAGCGGAGGTCGGCCAGACATCTGAGACTAAAGCCCAACCGGCTAGAAAATGACCACCCCCAAAGATTACCGCAAGCATAATTTCCTCCAGTGGTGCAAATCAACGACCAAATAATTTTCTTAGGAACCGAACTCAGAGGTCGATGAAGTAAATAAGCGGTTAAGTTAAATCCGGCGATGCGGGAGAATGAATGGGCGGCCTGGGCAGTGGGAGGATTGCTGATCCCGCCGTCCCATGAAACCACCGCCGTGTCCCCCACCGCGAAGATCCCACTGATGCTGGTTTGCAGATGCTCATTCACCTTGATCCGTCCGCGTTCATCAAGTGCTAAGCCGAGGGTATTGGTGATTGGCCACGGTTTTACACCGGCCGACCAAATAAATAGATCGGCTGAGATTTTTTCTTGGTGGCCGTTTGGGAGAGTGAAGTTTCCAGTAGCATTCTTAAATCCCACCAAACGCCGACCCAAAAGTAAATCAATTTTTAATTGAGTTAATCTGGTTTCAAAATTCTGGCTTAATTTTGGAGATAAGAATCTTCCAATGGTACTGGCGGGATCAAGCAGTTGTAACTTAATTGAGCCCAAACAGTTTGCTCCTAAATAATGGGGCAAAACATGAGCGAGTTTGGTGATGAATTCAATCCCGTTGGGACCAGCACCAATCACCGCCACTGTGAGCTGTTCTCCGGCTTGAGCCCTGACAACTAGTTTTGAGAGGGAGGTTCTTATTTTTAAAGCGTCCTCAAGATTTTTTAATGGGATTGAATTGTCGGTGAGGCCCGGTATTGAGAAGTCTTGATGAGTGGAACCGATGGCGAGTAATAGGGTGTCAAAATAAAAAGACCTACCGGAGGCGGTGAGAACTGTCCGGCGATCCTGGTCGATACCAACTAATTCTTCCCGATAGTGGTTAGTGTTTTTATATCCGCTCCAATTTGAATAATCAAAAGTGGTTAAGGTGGTGAGAGCGGCTTCAAAGTTGGGATCAGTTGAAGTTAAACCGGCGGAGGCCACTTGATAAACCCAAGGGTAATATAGTTGGTGATCAGCCGGATCTAAAAGAGTAACCTGAATTTTTAAATGTTTGGGGAATGATTGATATAAAGCTTTCAAGCTACCTAAGCCCCCAAATCCACCACCAACTATCACCACCTGACGGGTAGACATACCGCTAAAATTTATAATCCTAGACCAAATTTATGAGCTAACTCCGCCAAACGGTTAGCATAACCCCACTCGTTATCATACCAAGCG
>ERZ1292623.2383-Hain-H51-01um-R1-2383-length-16905-cov-4_pt1 | contig 16905 bp, 17 predicted proteins | sample MGYA00564398_ERZ1292623 | MGnify/ENA primary metagenome ERZ1292623 (study PRJEB36523, sample SAMEA6512633) | groundwater metagenome | collected 2019-01-07 | study: AquaDiva: Metagenomics assemblies of 32 groundwater samples | reverse complement strand
TGCGGGAAATATTGCGCATAGAATTGCCTTGGTTATTAAAAATTTTTGGCAAAAACTAAATAAGCCCTTTTTTGTTTTAGCTCCAATGGCGGACGTTACAGACGCTTCGTTTCGTCGTGTTATTGCTAAATATGGGAAACCGGATGTCATGTGGACGGAGTTTGTTTCTGCAGATGGTTTAGTAAGAGCCAAGGATGAAGGAAAGAAAAAACTTTTAAAAGATTTGGAATATGGAGATATAGAAAGGCCGATTGTAGCTCAACTTTTTTCATCAAAACCAGAATATATGTTTCAAGCGGCAAAAATTATAAAAGAATTAGGATTTGATGGTTTGGATATAAATATGGGGTGCCCCGATAAGGGGGTTGAAAAACAAGGTGCTGGTGCAGCTTTAATTAAAAACCCTAAATTGGCTAGGAAAGTTATAAGGTCTGCAAAGGAAGGTTTTGGAGGACCTGTGTCCGTAAAGACTCGTATTGGTTATAACAAAGATGAATTAGATACTTGGCTTCCAGAGATTTTGAAAGAGGGAATTTCTGCAGTAACTGTTCATGCGCGTACCAGAAAAGAAATGTCTAAAGTTCCCGCTAAATGGGACACAGTTGAGAGAGCAGTAAAAATTAGAAATGAAATTTCTCCCGGGACTTTGATAATTGGAAATGGAGATGTCGTAGATATTAATGATGCTAGAAGAAAATGTCTTGAGGTTGGTTGCGATGGGGCAATGCTTGGGCGTGCAATTTTTGGCAATCCATTTTTATTTGCCAATTTGACCCAGATAAAATCTGGTAATCAAATTGAGCATCCTGATGAGTCTTTGACGAAGAAGGACGCATCAGTAGAAGAGAAACTTCTTGTGCTTATGGAGCACACAGAACTTTTTGATAAAATTTTGAGCGGTGTTAAGAATTTTTCAGTTATGAAGAAACATTTTAAAGCGTATGTGCAGGGTTTCAATGGGGCAGTAGAGTTAAGACAAAAATTAATGGAGACCGAAAACCATAAAGATGTTGATAAGGTGGTAGTTGACTTTTTGAAAAATAAAGCGCTATAATGATATTTCCATCGGGTACTGATCACACTCGATAGGAGCGCGAAAACCTTTCACCAGGTATCGCAATGGTCCGTTCCAGCAAGTGTCGCAAGACCGGTGGGAGCCATCCGCCCTAGCGTTCCCGTTGGAATGCTTCGGTGGATGATGATGGGCCAACAATCGTAGTACCAAGAAGTACGGCTTTCGGGGAACCTTAGGCTTTACCCATGGGCCGCACACACACAGCGTCAGATTTGACGCTACGGGAGCCGAGTCTCCCTCCCCACAAAGGGGCGACAGGACCTAGTCCTCGTCGCCCCTTTACTCTTTATTTTTTATACCATTGAACTGTTTAGTGAATGAGAGAAATCAAGATTTAAGTATTCTGTGAGTGTAGTTTTAAAAAATAAGCTTGTTTATTTTTTAAAACTGACGAGCAGAAAAATACGAAAGTATTTCAAAGATTGATTTCCGAACGAACGACGACAGCAAGTTATTAAATTCTGTAGAATTTAATAACTTGACTTTTTCAAAACAAGAGATTATAATGTTTTATAGAAAGTGGTGTCCATAGGAGAGTTCTGGAGTTCCCCGGCTTCCACTCCAGTTCCTCCTGTGGCGCCACGATTTTGAGAAGTGTTAGGTGTGAGGCTCCGGCAAAGTATCGCCCGAAACGTCGGCCCGGAACGGCTTTAGGCGAAATATATGATTGCGGACAAGCGGTAGCTTGTGGGGGTATCGCCCCGCCAATCAGGTGTCTCGCACCTACACCTCAAGGGCGCTCCAAAACGGAGCGCCCTTTGACTTTTTATATAAATGTTGTAATACTAGTAATAGAGTATCAGTTCCCACGGCAATTAATGCTAGAACCTAAACGGAGGAGAAATGCGTACCAGAGTTTTGGCATGCCTCGCAGTGCTCGCAGTAGCGGCCTGCAAGGAAAACGTAAACGTCATCGTTGGCCCGCAACCAGATACGCCAACCCATCCACAGATGCCTTTGGCACCGGTGGGAGTGTCGTCTGTTCAGGTTAACGTTCTGTCAGTTACCCTGAAGGTTAGCGACACCCTGAAGGTTATCGGTGTTGCTGTGCCCACACGGCAGGATGCCAACTTCAATCCCGCTGTGACGTGGATGTCGTCGGACCCATCAAGGGTGGCAGTTTCTTCGGTGGGTGTCATCAAGGGCATCTTTCAGGGAACGGCACAAGTACGTGCACGATCAGTGGCTGACACCTTGAAGTATGCGACAATCGGAGTGACGGTTGTAGCGAAGTAAGCGGAGACGAGCGAAGATAATGGGGCGCATCAACCAGTCGGTTGGTGCGCCCTTATTTTTTTGTATTGAACCTAAAAGCTAGAAGCTGTAAGCTAGTAACTAATTAAATGCAAACTCTCTATAGAAAATATCGTCCTTCAAAATTTTCTGAAATTGTAGGACAAGACCACATTGTGACGGTTCTTGAGGCATCAATAAAAAAAGAAAGTATTTCTCATGCGTATCTTTTTTCAGGTTCCCGTGGCACAGGTAAAACTTCAATTGCTCGTATTTTTGCAAAAGAAATTGGTACTCATGAAAATGATATTTATGAAATGGACGCCGCTTCCCAAAATAGTGTTGATGATATTCGTGCTCTTACTGATGGTGTGAGTACAATGCCGTTTCAGTCAAAATATAAACTTTATATTTTGGATGAAGTTCATATGTTTTCAAAACAAGCGTGGAATGCACTTTTAAAAACACTAGAAGAGCCACCCGCACATGTTATTTTTATTTTGGCTACAACCGAACTTGAGAAAGTGCCAGAAACAGTGGTGTCTAGATGCCAAACATTTTCGTTCAAAAAGCCATCAGAGAAAGTTTTGAAAGAGGTGATTAATGATGCAGGAAAACTTGAGGGCAAAAAATTGGCAAATGATGCACTGGAACTCATTGCGCTTTTGGGCGATGGTTCATACAGAGATGCTTATGGCATTTTACAAAAAGTCATTACAGTCTCATCTCAAAAAGAAATATCTAGTGAGGACGTTGAAAAAGTAACGGGGGCCCCAAAGCATCAAATTGTAAACGAAGTTGTTTTAGCAATTTCAAAAGGGGATTCGGCCAAAGCACTAGAGGCAATAAGCACAGCGTCAAAAGCGGGAACAGACATAAAAACATTTTTGAAACTGCTTATTTATAAAATGAGAGCAGTTTTACTTTTACGCTTTGATCAAAAATCATCTGCATATTTGGGCGACAGATTTTCAGCAGAAGATTTAGAAATACTTTCTGAAATTGCTAAGGACAAGCAATCAAAAATAAATGCTAGCAGTTTACTTGAGATTTTGAATTCCTATTCTTCAGTAGGCCGATTTATCGTACCAGAGCTTCCTCTAGAGTTGGCCTTGATGAAAATTTTTGGCAAGTAAATTATATTTCGCAACGTATTTGACTAAAAAACAATAGTGTGATATTGTCGCAAAAGAATCCTGCTTAGCAGGATATGGATGGAACCTTAACAATTATGTCCAATAACAGGAGGAAGTCTCATGAAGAAACGGGGTCAAGTAGTCGCCGGTACCAAAAAGCAGGAGAAGCAATCTGCCTACGACATTTTGCAGACAGCAATTGATGGTGGAGCCAAAGTATTAAAGCCACTATTTATTACCAATGCATATGCGGCAGAGAGTTTCTTTGATTCGTTTCGTGAAGCTGGTTTCAACGTCGATACAGTGCAAACCATTGAGTTTGAGGAAAACGATGTTTTGGTCTTCACAGAAACAGAGCTCTCGGCTTTGCTTGAGAGAGCGAGTTTCTATGTGTCGACATCTGAACCAAGTCGTACGGAAAATGTTACGTGGATATGGTTCAAGAAAATACCAGCACTGAGAAAGGAGCTGATCAAGAAGATTGGTAGACCCAGTCTGACAGCTTTTTCTCAATGCAAGGTGGAAACTGCACAAGTTCTCAGATCTCATGAATACGCATACGTGATAGCTGCAATGTTGCAGCCAATCATTAAGCGACCGATTGAGTTAACTGTGCCACACGGCCACAGGCTTCCCTACAAACCAGATGGTCCGTTTCAGATCTATATCTGGTCTTCAACCCCTGCAGGCGTTGCTGTGACGAGGTTTCGTCACTGGTTTAGGAGGGAGATTGTGAGAGATCCCGCCTATACCGCATCACTTCCAGTGGAGCAAATCTTTACGCTCCGCCCACTTCTCACAATGGTCAACTAACAGGAGAAACAAATGACCAAGCAGACGCAGGGAACGGCAGAGGCAACGCCGAAGGTGTTCGTGGTTCGAACGGGTGACGTCGTGGAAGTCGGGTTCGCTGAGGGGCTCACTCTTGGTGAAGCGATCGCTGCGGCAGGCTTCAACACCGACAGGGTCACTGATGTTCGCATCAACAACAAGAAGGTCAAGAACATGGAGATCGTCCCTCGGCCGTAGCCAGTAGGCAACGACCTACGGGCGAGGCTAATGGTAGGACTTTTTATGCAAATAGTTTATGTCTTACAAAGTGCTAAAGATAACAATTTATATATTGGCTGTACTTCAAATTTAAAAAATAGACTAATTAGCCATTTGTCTGGTAGAGTTCTTTCTACAAAATCCCGTTTACCATTAAAACTTGTCTACAAAGAAGAATATACGGATAAGTATGAAGCATATAGAATGGAGAGGTTCTATAAAACAGCAGTTGGTAAACGAGTTTTAAGAAAGAATATAAACAATTGGGAGATCGTCTAATGGTAGGACAACGGATTTTGGATCCGTTTATCTAGGTTCGAATCCTAGTCTCCCAGCCAAGAATTAATGAACGTTCAAGCAACCGACCCAAAGCAATACGACTCTCCGGATTTAAATTGGCAATTAAGTGGCCGTGAGGATGCTTCGTCGCGGAAATGTTTTCGAGAAGCTCTCGATACTGTAATAGAAAATAAGTCACTAGAAGGAAGAAGTGTTTTAGATATTGGGTGCGGTGTTGGTCAACTTTTCAACTGGCTTAAAAACAAAAAAATTTCAAGGATAGTAGGTATTGACCCTTCACATAGAAATGTTGAAACTGCCAAGCAACTGTATCCCTGGGCAAAGGTTTTAAAAACAACCCTTAACGATTTTTCGAAGAATTCTAAAGAAAGGTTTGATGTGGCCTTTGGTGTGATGGTTTTCGAACATATACATAATTTAAAAAGTGCTTTCAAAGAAACTAATTCTCTACTGGCTGAAAACGGGCTTTTTTACCTCATTATAGGTACCAAGGAGTTTCATATAATTGACGATGTCACAATAAGAAAAGGGAAATTTGTAAGTGTAAAAATAATCCAAGAATTTCCAGATGGGCAAGTAGAAACAAAGACAGTTCGTAGAGAAAATGATGGGAGCCAACATATCATGTACGATATTTTCCGCCCAATGGAGAATGTACGTGCAAATGCCAAAGAAGGTGGATTCATTTTGGTTTTAGAAAAACCCATGTTCCGTGAATTGTTCACTTCGAAGTATGATAATGGAGTACCATTTTGTTATTTATTTATCTTTAGAAAAGAATGATTGGAGGATTCTTATAAAAAATGCCACCTTTGTAAACCAATTTCATGTAATACAGCCAGCCTACAAATAGAATCACAATGGAGAGGAAATTCAAAACTAGTTTATAGTAAGCAAGAAGATGAATGAGATAAAAGAAGAGTTTTTAAGACTAAAAAACTGGATATATAGTAATCTTGAGTGTGTGGATAGAAGTAAGTACTCCTATATCCAAAATTACATTTACTTTGCCCATTATCCAATATTTAGCTTTGCAGAATCAGTAATAATGTTGTGTGAAAAGGGTAAACCAAAAGTAGCCAAAGTTCTTTTGCGCACATTATTTGAAGTTCACATAGATGTTATATATCACCAACTTGGTAATAAGAATCAAAGATTGGCCTTGTCTGCAAGACGAGTTTTTGATGAACGCATAACTATACTCAGGGAAATTATAGATTTAATTAAAAAGTGTCCAAACCTGGAATCACAAGACCCAAAAAATCTTTTTAGTAAGAAGTATTTAACCGAGGCTATATTTGAACAAGAAGAGCGAAGGAATGCTGTTGTAAAAGGGAACCCTAGTATGGAAAAGATTAAAAAAGTGCATCTATTTGAGAAAGCTAAAGCATGTGACGACGAACAACTTCAAAATACAGAACCTGGTCACTTTGGGAAAATGTATAGTCTTATTTACCGTCAGCTTTCACCAGTATCACATTTAAACGGAGAGGGATTGGACGAGTTTATGGAAGAAGGAGAAAATGGAAAAATTGTTTTTACTGATGCTGATAGTGGAGAGTTTTTGGCTAGTCAAGCAATAAAAATTTGCATAGCCTTTGCAAAAGACTTATATGGTAATCAATTGTTAACTGAGGAGCGCACGGATTCACTCGTCAATCTGGAGCAAATGCTTCAGACCTTACCTGACTAATGCGCACGAGACGTGTAGCTTAGCAAATAACCCACAAGAGATATAATTAGTTCATGGTTACCACATATAACGTAATTTCAGCAGATGGGTTCATTGCACGGCCAGATGGATCGGAAGATTTTATTCCTCCTGAATTATGGTCAAAAACATTGGGACTTTTTCGTAAGTATGATGTATTGATGATAGGCAGAAAGACCTATGATGCATTACAAAAATATGATCGAGAGTCGTTGGGACCATTTGAGAATTTAAAAATCAGAAAAATTGTGATTTCAAGAGACCCAAATTTCATACCAAAGCAAGGATACGAAACCTTTCAAAGTCCAGAAGAAGCGATTAAAAGTGGATTAAATGTTTTGGTCAGTAGCGGGCCAGAGCTAAATACCTACTTGTTAAGAAAGGAACTAGTAAAAGAAGTAGTATTTTGGAAATTGCCAAATATAGAGATTGGTACGGGAATACGACCATTTTTTGATAAATTGAACGGGGCACATACTAATGAAATTGAAAGATTTGGTTTAATAAAACAACAAGTTTATATACACCCGTATTCTAAAGGAGCCTATGATGAAAAACCCTCAAAATAATTACCTATTAAGGAATGAGTGCTCACAAGACCAGTCGTTTAAGTAGTGTAGAATTACACAAAACATGCAATACATTTCAATAATTGAACCAGCGACAAAAGAAGCAGTAAAAGCATTTGCGGAAAAGCACAATCTTACAGAACACATTGCTGGGGATTATCATCATCCACAAGAAGATTATTTACTTAAATCTGAAACCCCGCCTATTTTTGTTGTTTCGGATGGAGTAACTTTAAACTTTAAAAAATTTATTGAAACCAATACAAAATACCCAGACCCTTCTCCAGCAGGTGATGTGGCTAAAATATTTTGCGAGGCGGTAATTGAAAACGTAAAAGGGAAATATCAATCATTTAACCAAGAGGCTCTAGTTGAAGTTTTCAAAGAAGCCAATAGCAAGGTTGGGGAATACAATCAAAAGCTAGGCAAAAGCGATGTCTCAGGCAACCCAACAGGATTTTATTCTGCAACGGGCTCGTTTGTTGTGATAAAAGATTCAAAGGCATATTGGCTTTCAATCTGCGATGCGTATGTTGCGCACTTTGATAAACAAATGAATAGAAAATTTATTTCTTCCGGAGTTTGTTCGCCTTATGCAGTTATCAATGGGGAAGAGCGAATGGCCAACCATCTAGAAACTGGCATTTTTAATCTTGAGGCAGGAGACAGAATTTTTGTATTTACTGATGGCTTTGAACACTATGTAAAAAACTCAGATTTTTTGAAATTATTTGTTGAATGGGACGAAAGTTTGAATGAGCGTATCCGTGAATTTTCGGTTGAAGCCAATTTGACCAGTCCAGAAAATTATGGCCATGAACGCTCTTTGATAGCGATTAAGTTTTAGTAAAGTTGCTGGAAGCGATATAATCAATGGAAATGAAAGGTCATGTATGTAAACGAATAAGCGCCTTCCCTTTAGAGAAATTTCACCAACTTGGCACAGGCAAAGGGAAAAGAATTCTTATTGTGGGAGAGTCTCCAGCACCTAATGGCTGGATTATTTCTGGGAAGGCTTGTTACCGGGCAGATGGAAAAATCTTACCTACTGGTAAAAGGCTGAACGAGCTCCTCAGCCCATTAGGAACTTCGGTAGAGGAAAGTGGATTTACTGAATTGTCCAAATGCTTTGTTTCCAGTCGGAATGAATTGAATGTCTGTAGCAAGAAATGCTGGCCGATATTTCTTAACCAAATTAAGAGTCAAGATTATAAACTCTTGATTATTTTAGGAGTAAATACCAGTAATATATTTTCTAAACTCATATGTAGAGAGTTAGTAATAGGAGAAATCTCTGACATAGAACTTGAAAGCAGGAAATACAAAGTGTTTCCCATATTCCATCCTTCTCCGATTAATCCGACCGGACAGGCGAAAAACCTACTTTTATTTAAGAATCATTACTCAATTTTGGCAGAAATCTTGGGATAAATTTAAGTTAGGTATAATTATCAAGATACGTTGATTGAGTAGTGTAAAATTAATTTATGGTAGAAATAATTTTTGAAGCACACGGAACAACATTTGATAATGAAGCTCGTCTTTCATCTGGTCACAATGATGTAGAACTTTCTTCATTAGGTATTCAACAATCAAAAGAAATGGGGGAGCGACATACGAATGAACATTTTGATGCGATTTTTTGCTCTGATTTACAAAGAGCATACAAAAGTGCAGAAATTGGTTTTGGTAATAAGTGGCCAATTATAAAAGATACTCGTCTAAGAGAGTGCAATTATGGAGATTTTACACAACACCCCAGTTCTGAGGTAGAGCCAGAAAAAATAAAAAGAATCCATGAGCCGTTTCCAAACGGCGAAAGCTATGAGCAAACCACTGCCAGAATGAAATCATTTTTAGATGACCTATCAAAAAACTATGACGGTAAAAAAGTAATGATTATAGGCCATCGTGCCACCCAGTATGGGTTAGAAAATCTTATCAACGGCAAATCACTAGAAGAGCTAATATCCACTCCCTTCGTATGGCAACCAGGCTGGAGATATAAGTTAATAAAATTAAGCTAAGTAATATAAATAAGAAGAGTAACAACTTGACAAATCTATATAGAGGTGTATAATAATAAGTAAATTGTGTTTAGGGCCCACTCGGGGCTATTTGTACCGTACCAACTACTGGAGACCAGAATAAAATGAAGAAGTTTGCTCTGTTGGTTCCCGTCATTGCCCTGCTCCTCAGCGCCTGTTCGATTGCGTCACCTGACGCTGGACATCAGGTGGTTTGGGTCAAGAAGCCCATCCTGTTCGGTCACGGCGGGATCGATTCGACGCCCGTCACGGCGGGTCTTGAATACGGCGCAATCAGCAGTCAGGCGATCGATGTCGACATGCTTCCTCAGCGCATCGACATGGAGTTCGATGATCTGATGACGAAGTCAGGGGTTCCTGTGGACTTCCATATCGTCGCTACCATCGAGGTGACCAACTCTGTGAAGTTGGTCAGCAAATTCGGTGCGGATCGCAACGAGAAGGGTGATTGGGGGTTCTGGAATCGGAACATGGATCAGCCGATTCGTACGCAGGTTCGTGATGCTGTAAAGAAGCGTGAAATGCAGGCGATGGCCATCGACCAGTCGGCTGCTGACGCTGTCGGCGAGGAAATCACGAAGGCCATGGAGGCAATCATCATTTCGTTGGGAGTGCCGATCAAGCTCAAGGGTCCTGTCAACGTTGGTCGCGTGAACCCACCGGATGCTATCAAGCACCAGCGAATCGCCACAGCCGAGCAGGAGCAACGCAAGATCACCGAGATCCAGCGCAAGCTCGCCGAGGACCAGCGCAAAATGGCGGAGGAATCAAGGGCGGCTGCCGACAACGCGTATAACGCGAAGATGCAGTTGTCGCCTCAGCAGTACGTGCAACTCAAGCAGATCGAGATGTTGCAGACGGTCTGCGCGGGTGGCAAGTGCACCTTCATCATGGGTTCCAACGGGGGTGTTGCGCCGGTCTTGGATATCGGCAAGAAGTAGCACAAAGGTGAGGTGACCAGCCTTCAAATGGTCGCAACAGCGGGATTCGTCCCGCTGTTTTTGTTATATAATTTACTTATAACTGTTAAGTCATAACTTTGTATTACAATAAAACTCAAACAAAATATTAATGGATAGAAAACGGCTATTTCTTTGGTCACTGTATGATTTCGCGAATTCGATTGTTTTAATGGCATCCCTTTTCTATTTCTCTCAATGGCTTGTGATTGATCAAGGAAAGCCTGCTTGGTGGTACAACGTTGCCCTCATTATCTCCTCAATTCTTTTTATTATTTCTGCTCCAGCTATAAGTAAAAAAATCGATAAAACAAAAGCAAAAATTGCTGGGCTTCGTTTTTGGACCCTTCTAACTTTTATTGGATTTATGTCGTTAGCGCTTCTTGTGATGCTTACTGATGGTAGGGAGTTTTTGGCAACAGTTGTTTACACACTTTCTACGTATGCCTATCTTGTATGTTTTATTTATTTCACCCCAATGTTAAATGACATATCGGACAACGAAAACCGATCTTCTAGATCTGGTATTGGACAAAGTGCAAATTCAGTCGGTCAGGTGGTTGGCATTCTCATTACACTGCCGTTTGTAAATGGGATTACATTATTTGGTGATCCTGGACGAGCCCAAGCACTTTTTCCTGCGACAATCATCTTTGGAATATTAGCTCTACCAATGTTGTTGTTTTACAAAGAAGAAAAACAGGTTGTGACCCAATCAATTACAAATAAAGCCGGGCTCAGTCTTGTCTCTTTATTTAAATCAGTTTTTGCCTTTAGGCCTTTAGCATTCCTTTTGTTAGCCTACTTTTTATTTAGCGATGCATTAATTACTTTTGCTAATAACTTCCCACTTTATTTGGAGACAGTGCACCATGTGACTGACACAGTAAAATCGCTTTTGACAGCAAGCATTCTTTTACTTGCGGCTGTCGGCGCAATTATTTTTGGCAAGATTGCCGATAAAAAAGGAAACCTAAAGACACTAAAAATCATTCTTGTTGTTTGGTGTTTCATTTTTTTGAGCATGACATTGATTACGAAATTTAGTGTACTTGTTCCAATTTTCCTACTTGCTGGAATATTGTTTGGACCTGTCTGGGGGATAAGTAGGGCACTTGTCGGACAGCTTGCCCCTCCACATCTGGTCGCTTCCTCGTATAGCTATTATGTTGTTGCCGAGCGATTTGCTACTCTTATTGGCCCTGCAGTGTGGAGCATTGCCCTTATCACTATGGGCGAAGGAGTTCGTGGATATAAAGCGGGAAGTCTTTCACTGATGGTACTTTTGATTATAAGTATATTTGTATTGAATAAAATTAAAAAAACAGAAATTTATACATAGAGCTTGCTTTATCTGTACTCTCTGTTATCTTTTGTAAGTTCCCAAAACTTTATTCTTAATTAATCAAAATGGACGATACAAATACAAACGCAAATCCTATTGTTGATACAACGGTGGATACAAACTCACAAGAGCCAGTTGTAGAGCAGGCACCAGCGCAAACGCCAGAAGTAGCAGAGGCAATGCCAGCAGTAGAAGCAACAGTAGCTCCAGAAGCTTCTGTTGAAGAGAAGCCAGCCGAAGAGCCAGCTCAAGCGTAAAGCAAATAAGAAATCCCGAAAGGGGTTTTTTATTTGATATAATTTTAATATTAAAATTTAATTTGATATATAAATATGGCAAAAGGAAATAGTCATCCTAAAAAGGAGAAGAAGAAAGCGAAAAAAGCAAAAAAGTAAAATAACAAAAACAGCCCAATTGGGCTGTTTTTGTTATTATCAAGTATGAATATGAATAAAAAGATAATTACCGCTTATAAAAACGAAGGAGAAACTTGGAAAAATGCGCTAGACAAAAGGCGTGCTGAGTTGAATATTCCTCCCGAGTCAAAACTATCAATTATGGGTCGTCTTGATGAAATGGCCGAAGGGTTAATTCTTATTGGTGTTGATGTAAGTGAAGAAGAGAAACAAAGTTTTATAAGTTTAGATAAAGAATATGAATGGTCGCTTTTGTTGGGAGCCACCACAGACACCTATGACATTTTAGGAATTGTAGAGAGTGTTTGGGATTTACATGAGTTGCCACACAATTTTATTGAGGTTTGTAAAAATCCCAAAGGAAAATTTGTTTTGCCATATCCAGCATTTTCTTCAAAGAATGTGGGAGGTGTCCCTATGTGGGAGCACACTCGTTTAGAAAATGAAGTTGAGGCACCAGAGAGAGAAATGGAAATCATATCGCACGAGTTTTTAGGAGAAGGAGAGATATCTTCAAAAGATTTACTCGCTCAAATAGTTGAGCGTGTTTTAAAAGTGAAAGGGGACTTTAGGCAAAGAGAAATAATAGAAGCGTGGAAAAAAGCATTAGCAAAAGATTGCACATTAATTGAGGTTAAATTTAGAACAAAAGTTTCTTCTGGTACATACATAAGAGCAATTGCATACTCATGGGGGCAAAAACTTGGATGTGGAGGAATTGCATTGAAAATAAAACGCACTCAAATAGGAAAGTTAAATATTTAAAAAACAGGGTCGCCACTCTGTGGCGACCCTGTTGAACAAGTCAAACCTTGACACAAGAAAGCCTTTGGTATATAATAGGCCAGTAACTCAAGTCTCACTAGTTTTTGTGCGAGGTATACGCCTCACATATACGAGTCTCTAAAAGAGCTTTTATTTGAAAACTTTCGAGAAATAAGTTTTCAACCCGTAGAAATTTTTTAGTAAAAAAGTTCAAGGGTAAAATATATGTCACAAAACTCATTTAATAGTCGTTCTTCATCATCTAGATCTTTTAGACAAGGGTCTAGTGGAAGTTCTAGACACGCTCCATATTCAGCGCCTCGCACAGGTGCTATTTCTCGTGGACCATCATCTGGTGGCTACAGAGGGGGTCGTGGTGGCGGAAGAAATGTTTCAAAGGGCCACCTTATTGATCCAGCGAGATTTGTAAATAAGGTCACTGTTACAGAGGAAGTGGTTAATTATGTTCCAGAACATAATTTTGCTGATTTTCAAATTGATGAAAGATTGAAGAAAGGAATTATTGCAAAAGGCTATGTTACTCCAACACCTATTCAAGATCGTACTATTCCTTTAATACTTAAGGGCCAAGATGTAGTGGGTATTGCAAATACAGGTACAGGAAAAACAGCAGCATTTTTGATTCCGCTTATTAATAAAGTTTTAGCTAATCCAAAAGAACAAGTTTTAATTGTAGTTCCTACAAGAGAACTCGCCATCCAAATTGATGAAGAACTTAAGGGTTTTGCAAAAGGCCTAGGCCTTTTCTCTGTCACATGTGTAGGGGGTGTGCCGATTGGCAAACAACTTCGTGATTTAAGATATCAGCATCATTTTATTATTGGAACACCTGGCCGTATAAAAGATTTGATTGAGCGTCGTGCAATTAATTTAGCACCATTTAAAAGTGTGGTATTAGATGAAGCAGACAGAATGCTTGATATGGGTTTTTTGAATGATATGCGTGCTGTTATGAAGCTCTTAAATAAAGATCGTCACACTTTGTTTTTTTCTGCTACAACTACTCCAGAAATTGAAAAACTCATTGGAGAATTTTTGAAGGAGCCTGTAAGGATTTCTGTAAAAACTGGCGATACTGCAAAAGGTATTGAGCAAGATGTCGTAAGAATAAAACCCGGAGAAGAAAAGCTAGATATTTTGCACGAACTTTTAAATCAAAAAGAATTTAAAAAAGTTCTTATTTTCGGACGTACCAAACACGGAGTAGAAAAACTTTCAAAAATTCTTGCAGACAAGGGTTTTAAAGCAGAATCAATTCATGGCAATAAAAATCAAACTCAAAGACAGCGCTCTCTAGCGGCATTCAAAGCAGATAAAGCTCAAATCTTGGTTGCTACAGATGTGGCTGCTCGTGGATTGGACATCGCTGATATTAGCCATGTTATCAATTACGATTTACCAGAGACATATCAGGATTATGTGCATCGTGTGGGTCGTACTGGAAGGGGATCTAAAAAAGGAAAGGCCCTTACTTTTGTCGAGGACAGACAACATAGACACTAATGGTTCGACAAGCTCACCATAAATAAATATATGCAAATCAAAACTGGATCAACAAAAACATTTCAAAAATTTGGCAAGTGGGTAGAGAGGCCTCTCCGCACAGAAATTTTGGTATGTAAGTGTGGGTATAAATACATAAAGACTCGTCCTGATCAAACGACTTGTATTAAGTGCATGCTTAAAGCAGTAAAAAGTTAAAAGACGAAACCCCCGAGAAAAATCTCGGGGGCTTTAGTGTACTAGTTGAGCTTGGCTCGTTCAGCCATGGCATTTGGCGCATCTCCTTCAAGAGATGAAAGAATTGCGACCAGAAACTGCAACGGGAGGAGAGGGCTCACATGTTCGGGAAGCTTGCTTCTCTCAAGATCGGAAAGAAGAGACTTCTCCTCGTCACGGGAGATGAAGCTTGCTTCTCGCAGTGCCTTCAGTAGCTCCCTTCCGTATGACTTCTCGACGATTTGTGGCGATGGCGGAAGCCCGGGGACATGGATGTTCCCGTGGCGTCCGCAGTTTTCACAGAACTTCCAAGATACTACTCGGGCTGTCATCAGCACTGCCTCCGTTTTGGGTCTTTTAAGACTATATCACATAATAAAAAAAAAGCAAGTTTAATTTCATTAAATAATAAAGGAAACCAAATAATGGCTTATTTAGTTGACTTTTTAAGATTTTTAATTTATTCTTTCCAAACGCCCGCGGGCGCATTTTATTTTTATAAAAATGACTGAAATACGAAATATCGCCATTATTGCCCATGTGGACCATGGAAAAACCACCCTAACTGACGCCATTATGCGAGAAATGGGTGCCTCAGATGAAACCACATCAATGGACTCAAATACCTTAGAGCTTGAAAGAGGTATTACTATTTACGCAAAAAATGCGTCTATTAATTACAAAGGGACCAAAATAAACATTGTAGACACTCCAGGCCATGCCGACTTCGGCTCTGAAGTTGAGCGAGTACTTCGCTCTATTGATTCTGTGCTTTTGATAGTGGACGCACAAGAAGGGCCAATGCCACAAACCCGTTTTGTTTTGAAAAAGTCTCTTGAGCTTGGACTAAAACCAATTGTTGTTATAAATAAAATAGACAAACCGGCTGCCAATCCAAAACACGCAGAGGAGCAAGTTCTTGAATTATTTATGGAGCTTGGTGCTAACGATGAACAAGCAGATTTTCCTGTTGTTTATGCAATTGGTCGCCAAGGCATTGCCAAAAGAAATTTAACTGATGAGTCAAATGATTTGACCCCACTTCTGGATGTAATTTTGGAAAAGGTTCCATCTGCAACATCTGCTGAACACCTAGAAAGACCAACACGACTTCAGCCATTTAATCTTGGGTATGACAATTTTCTAGGACGTTTAGCAATTGCTCGTATATATGATGGTGAAATAAGTGTGGGCTCAAATGTTTTTATAAAAAGAACATCAGGCGAAACTCATACTGGAAAAATACTTAAAATATTTACATTTAATGGACTTAAAAAAGAGGAAACACAAAAAGCATCTGCGGGAGATATTGTAATGCTTGCAGGGTTATCGGATATAGATATCGGGGAAACCATAACAACAGACGAAAATACAGAACCGCTTCCAGCAATTGCTGTTGATGAACCCACAATCACACTTAACTTTTTGGTAAACAGCTCACCATTTGCTGGACGTGTTGGTAAATATGTTACATCTCGTCAAATTCGCGAAAGACTGGAGAGAGAATTGGAGGTAAATGTGGGTCTTCGTGTAGATTTTACAAATGTAGAGAGTTTGAAGGTGTCTGGTCGTGGTGAACTTCACATTGCGATTCTTTTGGAAAACATGCGTAGAGAAGGATATGAACTTCAAGTTTCTCAACCGCAAGTAATTCTTCATGAAATCGACGGAGAAAAACAAGAGCCATTTGAGGAAGTGGTGGTAGATATCCCAAGTGAGTATCAAGGCGCAATTATTGAACGTTTAGGAAAGCGCGGATTTATTATGCATGACATGAAAGTTCACGGACCAGTTGTGCGCCTTGTATTTGAAGGTCCTACTAGAGGCCTTTTGGGATACAGAAACCAATTTATTATTGAAACAAAAGGAGAGGGAATTTTGTCATCTCGTTTTATTGGATTCCGTCCATGGGCTGGAGAAATTACAAAACGACATACTGGCTCAATGATTTCAATGGTGTCTGGAAAAGCACTTGGTTTTTCACTTTACAATTTACAAGACAGAGGCGTGCTTTACATTACTCCAGCAACAGAAGTTTATGAAGGAATGGTTATTGGCAACACATCAAAAGGAGAGGAGATGTCTGTAAACCCAACAAAGGGAAAGCAACTTACAAATATGCGTGCATCCGGTTCAGACGAAGCTATTCGCTTGGTTCCACCACTTGAGCTTTCAATTGAACGCGGGTTGGAAATAATTAATGATGATGAGTATTTAGAGATCACTCCAACAGATGTTCGTGTCAGAAAACAATTTCTTACAGAATTAGATAGAACTAAATCAAAGAGAAAAGAATAAAAGTCGCTCGGGTTTGGTTTCGAAAAGCGAGCGTCGCAAGGGCACCAATGCTTTTCGAAACCAAACCCTCGCTCCCTTGCCGTGTTAAAATCTTTGTATGAAAAATATCTTGGTAATAGGAGGTGGTTCTATAGGGCAGGCTATTGGTGATTCTGTGGCCCCAAATACAATAGTTAACATTTTTGACAATGATCCTACTCGTTCGACTGTAAAAACAATTGAAGAAGGCATAAGCACAGCCGAGCTTATTTTTGTTTGTG
>ERZ1292623.2382-Hain-H51-01um-R1-2382-length-16907-cov-8_pt1 | contig 16907 bp, 16 predicted proteins | sample MGYA00564398_ERZ1292623 | MGnify/ENA primary metagenome ERZ1292623 (study PRJEB36523, sample SAMEA6512633) | groundwater metagenome | collected 2019-01-07 | study: AquaDiva: Metagenomics assemblies of 32 groundwater samples | reverse complement strand
AGAAATTTAGGATTATTTTTGAAGAAAAGAAAAGTAAGGTAATATTGGACTAGAGCCAGTATACATAATTCAAAACTTTGCCAAAAACCATATGGAACAACAAAACCAACAACCCATACAAGAAAATACGGAACCAAAATCTGCAACCAAAACAAATTGGAAGCTTATCGGGATTACAGTTGTCCTCGCTTTAGTCCTTGGAGGAGTGTTGATATCGTGGCAGATGCAACCCGCCGCGCCCATGCAGCAGACCCCACCTCCGCCTGTTTCCACTCCGTCACCACAACCACAAGCAATTAACAATCAGCAATCAACAATTGATATGTCAGATTGGCAAACCTACCGCAACGACGAGTTTGGCTTTGAGTTTCAGTACCCAAAAGAATTTGCGGAAAGCCAAGATTGCAAAGCAAGAATGAGTAAGGTGCAAAAGAATGTAGTGGATATCGGGAATCGTACCGATGTTAGTGTTGTGGGCTCTAAGGGGTTGAACCTTGAAGATTTTGTTGCTGCAGATTTCATCCTAGAGTCTCTTTTTGACATTCACCGAAGTGAGCAGATCGTAGGCGAAGAGAAAGCAATTACGATTTCTTATCGTGTGGAAGGGACGGGTAGGTTTGGAACAGTAACATATGTTAAGCATGCTGACAAAATTTACAGATTCGATTATCTCGCTGGTGTGGATTGTTCGGTGGCATATGCTACTGATATGAGCGAGCTTGACGTCTTGAATCAAATCCTCTCCACGTTTCGGTTTGTGGAGGAGGCAAGATAGGTATTGACACCGAGTTGGTAATTCTAAAATTGGTATGGTATATATGCCAATTTGAGCGAATAATACTCTTGTAAAATGGGGGATCTTCCAAGAGGTAGGTAGGATGGGATAGAGCCCACTTCTATGTTTGCTGTTACGCTTCCAGTGAGCCAGTTACTTCTCCAGAACTAGACAATCTTCCCTTTTCTTTTTATACTTTAACCATATCCCGTTGGGATTAGGTGCACCTACTATAACGAAAAGGGAGGTTTTGAATGCCAAGAAATATTTTCATTGCTGGTGCGTGGCCGTACGTGAACGGGCCCCTGCATCTTGGACATGCAGCTGCTTTGTTGCCTGGAGATCTGCTTATGAGATACCACCGTGCGCTGGGGATGAGGTACTGGGTGTATCTGGCAGTGACTGCCACGGCACACCAATCCTCGTAGCCGCAGAACAGGAAAATCGCCCGCCTGAAGAGGTGGCTGCTTTTTACCACCGGGAGGCGTTGAGAACGCTCATCGAAGGTCTTGGCCTTTCCTATAATCTCTACTCTATGACCATGGGGACATTCCACCATGTATCGGCTCAACAGCTGTTCCAGCAGATCCACGCCGGGGGGTATCTTGTCTCTCGACAAGAAGATCAGCTGTACTGCGAAAATTGTACCAGGTTTCTCCCTGACAGATATATTGAGGGTACATGCCCTCACTGCAATGCCGTAAGAGCAAGGGGAGATCAGTGCGACACGTGTGGACATCTTCTTCAGCCAGAAGAGCTTGTTCAACCCAGGTGCCGAACCTGCAATAGCGGACCGGTATGGAGAGATACAACTCATCTCTATTTCCAGCTTCCAGCGTTTGAGACACGCCTCAAGGATTGGGTTGCTCGAGCACAAGGGTGGCGCAAAATGCAATCCAGCAAACCAGAGGCCAGCTGGAACAGGGTCTCCGCGACCGCCCCGTAACCCGAGACCTGACCTGGGGTATTCCCGTTCCTGTAGAAGGATTCCGGGACAAGCGCATCTACGTGTGGTTTGAGGCGGTGATGGGCTATCTCACTTGCTCCCAAGAGTGGGCTGCCCAAAATGGCCAACCTGATGCCTGGCGAGACTGGTGGGATAATCCCGAAGCCGTGCATTACTACGTGCACGGAAAAGACAACATCCCGTTTCACACCATCATCTGGCCTGCCATGCTCATGGCTCTGGGTCTTCATCTTCCCGATCGCATCATCTCAAGCGAATACCTCCAGTTTGAAGGGATAAAGTTTTCCAAGAGCTTGGGCATTGGCGTTTGGCTTCCCAATGCCTTGGCGCAGTTCGAACCAGACGCCATCCGGTTTTTCCTCACGCTCCATGGCCCTGAAACCAGTGACACAACGTTTAGTTGGGAAGAGTTTCGGGCGAGGGTAAATGGAGATCTTATCGGTACGTTGGGCAACTTCTGGAATCGTGTCTTTACCCAGATTCATCGAAATTGGGGCATGGTGCCAAAGTATGAGGCGGTTGCGCCAGAGAGTCAGGAACTCCGCCAACAAGCCAAAGAAACCTTTGGAGTCATAGGAACTCGAATTGAGAGAGGAGAGTTCCGACAGGCACTCCGAACAGTTCTTAGCCTTGCACAGCAAGGAAACAGGTACCTGGAAGTGCGGGCACCTTGGACGCGTTTCCGCCAAGATCCAAGCCATGCTGCCGAAACTCTAGGAGTATGCATGGAAGTCGGGGATGCTCTCCGACGCTTGGCAAATCCTTTTATCCCTCACACAGTCGGAAGACTCAACGACTTCTTGGACACTAATGATCTTGCCTGGCAGTGGAACCCACTCCCTGCTGGGAAAACTGTTCCTTCGCCCAAGCCCTTGATTCCTCCTATTCCAGAAGAGGCCATTCAGGCAGAACTGGAAAAGCTTGCGATAGGCAAGCAGGAGGAAACGTAGAACCTTTTTTATACAAAGGGCCGTGTCCTTTTGGACACGGCCCTATTTCTTTGCTTTACACTCAATAAAAAAGCTGATATGGTAGACTGATATGAAGTCTCTTGTGTTCATTTGTGACTATGGAGAAGACTCTCTTGCAACAGGAGAGGTGCTGGCGGCAATTCAAAAGAATGCCCGCGCGCCTTTCCCTGTTTTTGTTCTTGCAGCTCGCCCTCTCAACACCATTCATACGGGGTTTCTCTTGGATCAGATGCAGCGGAACCTCGAAAGGGAGATGGCTGACAGTATCGTATTTTTTTTAAACACTGATCCTCGTACTCATACCAAGGAACCAATCCTTCAGGGCAATGGCGCTCCTCTTTTTGCAGCAAAACTTGCTAATGGCGCCCTTGTCTTGAGTCCTAACGCAGGCCACTGCCTTTCTTTTGTAAAAGACAAAATCTCCTCCCTCCGCATCATATCTCTGCCAGAGGCAAAAACCCAGTTCCGGTCTCGGGATCTTTTCTCTTCTTTTGTGGCAAAAGCTTTATTGGGAGAGCTTGAGGAATCAGCAGGATCCCCGGTGTCTCTTGAGGAAATTCCTGGACTGCCTAAAGAACCTTTTATTGTTCATATAGACAACTATGGGAATATCAAAATATCATATTCGTTGGCAGAAAAAGAAAGAGATAGAATTCAATGGGGAGACAAAGTAAAAGTGAGGATGGGAGAGAGGGAAGCAGAAGCGCAGGCTGCGCCAAGCATTTTTGCAGTACCGCCGGGTACGCTTGCTTTTGCGCCCGGAAGCAGCGGAGATCCACAAAACCCCTATTTTGAGCTCTCCCTGCGTTTTCAAGGAACCCTTCGGCAATCTGCCGCTAAAGTATTTGGGTGGCCAGAACCAGGAGACAACATTGAAATTCAAAAATAGAAAGAGGGCGCCCAAGAAGCGTCCTCTTGCTTTTTTAAAGGCTTGGAGGGTTAGAGGGAAACAGCTTGTTCCCAAGGGAATCGATTATTCCCATAATGGCCCGTGGCAGCTGTATCTTGGTACCGCCAGCCATTTGGTTGTCGCAGGCCAAGGCGTTCAATCATCGCTGCTGGCCGGAAGTCAAAGATCTGCTGGATTTTACTTTCCAAATCCCCCTCTCGGCCTTCCGGGAGATCTGTTTGGAGAGAAACCATCTCGGGGTGTTGTTGCCCAATTCCATAGGCAACTGTCACCAGTGCTCGAGCGGCCAATCCGGATGCAACGATTGACTTTGCCACAAATCGGGCGAAATAGGCTCCACTCCTATCTACCTTGGTTGGATCCTTTCCGGAAAAAGCGCCTCCACCGACAGGTACTTCAGGACCGTACTGGTCAACCACGATCTTGCGACCTGTTGTGCCTGCGTCCGCCACGAAGCCTCCGATGTAGAACTCGCCCCCGCCGTTCACGAGAATATGATTTGGGTCCAGCTCGATGCCGCTAAGGATGGGTTGAATCACGTGGGTCACAAGGGCTGCACGGACCTCTCCCAGGGGAATGCCTTCTGCGTAGTGAGCGGCGAGAACCACCCTTATGTTCCAGATAGGTTTCGTCGTCTCTGCCCCAAGTGTGGAGGGCTTTTCATGGTTCAGCGTGACGAAGAGTATATTGATCATCTCGTGGGGACGGGCGTGTGGGCACAGCGCCATTTTGACACCTTGAGGTGGGGCCCAGAGCGTAATGTGTATCCCAACGGCGGAATTTTTGCATGGAGAGATCTGCTTCTGCCCGGCTTTCCCGTAGATGCGGTGCTTTCCTTGCGCGAAGGCTACACCGATCTATTTGAGCCTCCAGATTGGTTGAAGAAACAGGTTGAGCTTCCCCAGCTTCGAATTAAAATGGATGGACAGTTTCAGTCAGAAAGCTTCAAAGACAGGGGAATGGCGTATGCTGTGTCAGAAGCTTTGCGTCTCCAACTGTATCATCAGTCCTTCATTAGGATTCTTTGCTGCGCGAGCACCGGAGACACATCAGCGGCTGCTGCCGTGTACGGGGGGTATGTGCGAGATCGCTTTGCCACCATTGTATTTGTCCCGCATGGCAAGGTTTCCACTGCCCAGCTTTTTCAGGCGCTGGCCCATGGCGCATTGGTGCTTTCCATTGAGCATCCCGAAGGCTTTGACGCTTGCATGAGGTTCATTGAGTGGTACTGCGAGCAAAATCCAGAGTTGTATCTGGTGAACTCGGAAAATCCGTTCCGCATTGTAGGCCAGGAGACCTGTGCCTTAGAGATCTGTCAAGACTATGGTTGGGAGGTGCCAGACTGGATTGCGATTCCTTGCGGAAACGGAGGTAATCTCACTTCCTTTCTGGTTTCCCTGCTTCGTATGCGAGATAGGGCAATGATTCCAAGGCTGCCTGGCATCATTGTGGCCCAAATCAAGGGCGCTAACACTCTTGTCAGATGGGGAAGAAGTGGATTTCAGGTGTTTGATCCTGGAGAACCGCAGCCAAGCATTGCCTCTGCAATGAACATCCAAAGAGCTGTGAGTTTTCCTCGCATCGCGCAGCTCCATAAAGAGTTTCGCCTCGGGTTCTTTGATGTGGGGGAGGACGATATTCAGCGCACGCGCATGTTGTTTATGAATGGGGGTGCGAACATTTGCCCTCAGAGTGCGGTGGCGCTTGACGCAGTGCTTCAGGCCAGGCAGGATGGTATTGTCAGAGAAGGCGACCGTGTGGTTGCCATAAGCACGGCAAGCGGCATGAAGTTCGTTGACTCCGGACTTTCCTACCACGAGGAATCTGCAAGAGGTAACAAGCCTCTGGTGGTGGAAGGAAACGTACAAGCCATTACTGAAGCAATTGCCAAGTTTGAGATGGCGTAGCCCGTATAACTCGCCTACACTTTTCCCGTATTGAATAAAGCAAAAACAGGGCAATTTGGTAGAATAAATGGTGTCAAACCGTTTATCCACAAATCATCCCTGTTTTTTATGAATACCGTACAACGCTCCGAAATTCCCCTCCCTATGACTCTGGTTATAGGAAAGGATGCGATTCGATCTGTACCAGATAGTCCGCCATTTTCTTGGGACATCTATCTTCTCATAGCTAACGGGAAGGAATACGATTTATACATCGAATGGTATTAGACAAGAGACACAGAAGATTTCGACCAAATCCTCCTCGCCCTGCCGTTCGAGGCCCTGACAGGCCCTCAGGCCTTGGAAGGGAGCGAGGCGAAGCCGAGTCGAAGGGTCCACGTTTCGGTTTACGGACTGATGTGATATGATCGAAGAATGAGATTGGAACACTTATTGATGTTGGCTTGGAGAAAGCAATAAGGGCACGAGTTGGAGAAGTAGTAGGAGATACGAAATAGTACCTTCATGACAAAGCTCGTCTTAAAAGTAAAAGGAATGCACTGCGCGTCGTGTTCGATTTTGATTGACAAACTCATTTCAAAACAAGAGGGGGTGGTTTCGATTGCCACCAATTACGGCAACGAGAAAACCGCACTTGAGTTTGATGAGAAAAAGATTTCCTTCGCGAAGATTGATGAGCTCATCAAGAAGCTTGGGTACGACCTCATTGGACCAGACGAACAAGGGAACACCGTCCAAGAAGAAGAACAAAAAGAAGCAAAGAGGATTCAAGAAGCGAAGAGAAGGGTGATTGCGAGTTTTGTTCTTTCTGCTCCCATCATTGGGTACTACATGCTCATCCATATGTTCAACGTTACCCATGTGCATGAGCTTTTTGATTTCCTCAATCTCTCGGTGCCCACGCTTTCGGGAAGCGGCATCGCTGCCTACGGTTCTTATCTTACGAACTATCTCTTTTGGCTTGTTGCGCAGCCATTCAAATTTTTGTTGAGCATGTTTGTAGATGTTGCGAATCCGCCGTTTCGCCTTGACCTCAACTACTTTTACTGGATTCTTTCCACGCCCATTCAGTTTGTGATTGGGTGGCCATTTTATCGGAACTCATTTACTGCTTTGAGGGTTGGATCCGCGAATATGGATGTGCTCGTCGCGTTGGGAACCTCGGCAGCGTACTTTTACAGCGCGATCGGATTTCTCTTTTTTAACATTGATCATCCTTTCTGGGAGAGTTCGGCTGCCCTGCTTTCGTTTATTCTTCTGGGACGCTATATTGAAGTGCTGGCAAAAGGCCGTGCTTCCACCGCGATCAAAGAACTTTTGCAGTTGGAGGCGAAAGATGCACATGTGATACGCGGAGGAAAAGAGCTTACGGTGCCCAAAGATCAAATTCAAGTGGGAGACATTGTGGTGGTTCGGCCTGGAGAGAAGATTCCGGTTGACGGGGTTATCGTGGAAGGAGAAAGTCATATCGATGAAAAAGTTGTTACCGGAGAATCTTACCCGGTGCACAAAGGAGTGAATGACGAGGTGATTGGAGCCACCGTGAACCAGGAAGGATTGATCAAATTCAAAGCAATGAAAGTTGGCAAAGAAACTCTGCTCCACCAAATTATCAATATGGTAGAAGAAGCACAGGCAAGACGCGCCCCCATTCAGAATCTTGTAGATAAAATCAGCGAGCGATTTGTCCCTGTGGTAGTAGTGTTGGCAGCACTTGTGTTCGTATGGTGGTTTTTGGTTGAGGCGCTTCCGTTTCGAACCGGACTCTTGCGCATGATCGCAGTGTTGGTGATTTCATGCCCATGCGCAATGGGTTTGGCAACTCCCACAGCGCTTGTTACGGGCATTGGCCGCGCCACGAAATTTGGCATCATTCTCAAGGGCGGAGAAGCGCTTGAAAAGGCGTATAAAGTTCAGGCAATTGCGCTCGATAAAACCGGCACCCTAACCATAGGAAAGCCGGTTGTTACTGATTTTGTTCCAGTTGGAGAGATGGACGAGCAAGAAGCTTTGGCGTTTGTGGCAGCAGTGGAGACTGGATCTGAACATCCTCTCGCAAGAGCGGTTGTGCAGAAAGGGAAAGAAGTTATTGGAGAACTGCCGGAAGCAAAAGACATAAAAGCAGAAGTAGGGATGGGTGTTCGCGGGACTGTCGCTGGAAAACAAGTTACCGTCGGCAATAGTGCTCTTATGGAAATGCTTGGAGTATCAGTGGAAGGGCAGAGAGATCTCGTAGCAAAACTTCAAAACGAGGCAAAGACAGTGGTGTACGCGACCGTGGATAAAAAACTTATTGCGGTGATTGCGATGGCAGATACTCTCAAACCGTATGCTAAAGAAGCAATCCAAGAGTTGAGAAAGATGAAAAAAGAGATTATAATGATCACAGGAGATAATCCGCAGACCGCGCAGGCAATTGCAAGAGAGGTGGGGATTGATCGGGTGTTGGCGCAGGTGAAGCCTCAAGAGAAGGCGGATGTAATAAAGAAACTCCAGGAAGAGGGTAAGACGGTTGCAATGGTAGGCGACGGAATCAATGACTCTCCTGCGTTAGCACAAGCGGACGTGGGAATTGCGATCGGTTCAGGAACTGATGTGGCAATTGAAACCGGCGAGGTGATTCTCGTCAAAGATGATCTGCGGGACGTAGTTACCGCAATTCAGCTTTCGGGCAAAACCATCCATAAGGTATGGCAGAATCTTTTCTGGGCATTTATCTATAACGTACTTGCAATTCCAATTGCAGGAGGAGTGCATCTTTTGTTCACCCAAAGCTCTCTGGGAGTGCCAGCAGATTGGGTACTAGCAGTTCAGCAGAACTTGGGCCAAATAGGACAAATCTTCTTTAACTTCTCTCAAGCGACTCTGCGGCCCGAAATCGCGGGATTCGCAATGGCGTTAAGCTCGATTTCTGTGGTAACAAACTCACTTTTGCTGAAAAGATACACCCCGCCGATTGAAAGAAAATCCCAAGCACGAAATCCGACCCGTTCGACAAGCGAAGGGTCGTCCTGAACGGTGTCGAAGGACAAAGCTCGAAATTTTACAAATTATGGAAAAAGTAGAATTACATATCGAAGGAATGCACTGCGGTTCTTGTGCCACAGGCATTCAGATGCTTACGTCCCAGATGGATGGCGTGAAGTCCGCATTTGTGGACTATGAAGGCAAGAAAGGAACGTTTGAGTTCGATCCCGCAAAGGTAACGAAAGATCAGATCATCAAAGCGATTGCTGAATTGGGATACCAAGCATCGTAGCACCGTTTGGATAGAAATCCTCTCTCTTTGAAACGGGAGGGTTTTTCTTTCTTTTACTTTTTGGTACCCTACGTTTCGACATGAGCTTGCAAAAAGAAATTCGATGGCTTTTAGAGGAGAAATATGGCGGTAAGACGACTGAAGAGGCCAAGAAAGATATAAGAAGGTTGCAGAGAGGAGAACCCCTTGATTATGTGATTGGGTGGGTTGAATTTTTGGGATGCAAGATTGATGTATCCCAAAAGTCCCTCATCCCGCGGCCGGAAACGGAGTATTGGGTTCAAAAAGCAATCCAGGACGTGAGAAAATCAAAGATAAAAAATCAAAAATCAAAAATAAGATGTCTGGATATATTCGCTGGTTCAGGATGCATCGGGATCGTTGCCTTGAAACACATTCCTTTGGCGACTGTTGATTTTGCAGAGAAAGAAAGAAGATTTTTAAAACAGATTAAGGTCAATGCGCATCTCAACGGGGTCGATTCTTCCCGATATCGTCTCATCCAGTCTGATATTTTTTCACGCATTTTTCGAGCATACGACTATATGTTTGCTAACCCTCCCTATGTGGCAGAATCAAGAAAAACAAAAGTTCAAAAATCAGTTCTTCAGTGGGAGCCTCGGCATTCCATTTTTGGCGGGAAAGATGGCTTGCGATACATCACAACGTTTTTGAGGGAAGCCAAACATTACTTGAAGCCCAGGGGAACAATCTACATGGAATTTGATTCTCCTCAAGAAAAGAAAATTGCTCGCATGCTCAAAGAGTTTGCGTATCGAGAGTTTGAGTTTTTCAAAGATCAGTACGGGAGGCGGAGGTATATAAGAGTTCAGTGATATTTGATTTCCAAGGATTGCCCAAGTATAATCAGGATAATATGGTTTTTCAGGTAGTGATTATTGGAGCTGGAAGGATTGGGAAAGCCCTGGGGGAAGTTCTTGGGAAGAAAGGCGCGAGAGTAGAATTTTGGGATAAAGATTCAGAAAAGGTTGCGTCCCAAAAAGATTTTAAACAGTTGATACCCTCTGCCGATTTTTTATTTTTGTGTGTGCCCTCGAACGCGACAAGAGAGGTGTGTGAGAAGGTAAAAGATGTGTTATCACTCCACACAACGGTGGTGTCGCTTTCAAAAGGTATTGAGAGTAACACATTAAAAACAATAGATGAAGTACTCAAGGAGGTGTTGTCCAAGAGTCAACCCTTCGCGATATTGGGGGGTCCTTTGATGGCAGAGGATTTAGTAAAAGGGATGAAGGGAATAGGGGTGGTTGCCTGGGAATCTGAAGAGACCGGCAAAAAGATTGTTGACCTTTTTTATCATACGAATGTTTCTGTCGAATCTTCCTTAGATGTGCGAGGGGTAGCACTTGGAGGGGTTTTAAAAAATGTGTATGGTTTAGCGCTTGGCATTGCAGATGGGATGGAGTGGGGGAGTAACACAAAAGGATGGTTTGCCGTAAAGGCAATGAGGGAGATGGAGGAGATCGTGAAACTCCTTGGAGGAGAGGAGAAAACCGTATGGTCTCCGGCAGGGTTAGGAGATTTGATCGCAACGGGGTTCAGCCCTTACTCTCGTAATCGTAAGTTTGCCGAAGAAATGGTGAGAGATGGAAAATGCGATATTGAATGCGAAGGCTGCACTTCTCTCCCCTTATTGATGGAATTGCTTGGTGAGAAGATACATCAATTCCCCTTTCTTTGCGCAATATACAAAATTTTGTTTGAAAGAAAAGAGCCGGATCTTTTATTTCAACGATAACGCACCATAGACACATGAACTTGAAAGAAGAATTACAAAACTTTATCAGTGGAGACGTGAGAGATGATGAAGAGACGCTGGCAAAGCAGAGCCGAGATTACAGCATCTTTGAGGTACGGCCAAGAGTGGTGGTGTTTCCGAAAGATGAAGAGGATATCAAAAAATTGGTCTTGTTCGCAGATACCCATCCAGAAGAAAAGTTGAGCATCGCTTGCAGGTCCGGAGGCACTGATATGTCAGGCGGTCCTTTGGGCGAATCTATCATTGTCGATTTTTCCCAATACTTTAACCGCATTCAAGAAATTGGTGCAGGGTACGCGGTAGTGCAGCCGGGAGTTTTCTACCGTGATTTTGAGAAAGAGGCAGAAAAGCACAATCTTTTGCTTCCTTCGTATCCTGCTTCCAAAGATATCTGTATGGTTGGAGGAATGGTCGCAAATAATTCAGGTGGAGAGAAGAGTTTAAGATACGGGAAAACAGAGAACTATGTGCAAGAGCTTAGGATGATCCTTGCCGATGGAAAAGAGCATATTTTTTTTCCCTTGAGTAAAGATGAATTGGCAGCAAAGATGAAACTCGAGGGATTTGAGGGTGACATCTACCGGAGACTCCATCAACTCATTGAGGATAACTATGAAGCGTTGCAAGAAGCAAAGCCAAAGGTATCGAAAAACTCTGCCGGATATTTCCTTTGGAATGTATGGGACAGAAAAACATTCGATCTTACGAAATTAATGGTAGGATCGCAGGGAACACTTGGCATTATCACCGAAGTGAAGTTGCGGTTAATTCGACCAGAGAAGCATTCTGCGCTCTTGGTAATTTTCTTGAAGGATCTGGAACCTTTAGCGAGGCTTGTGCAAAAGGTAGTGGAGAAAAAGCCTGAAAGTTTTGAATTCTATGATGACGAAACTCTCAAACTTGCCCTTCGATTTCTTCCGGATTTTCTTCATATTCTGGGAGCGAAAAGTGTATGGAGCTTGGCGTGGCAGTTTCTTCCAGAGTTCAGGATGTTGCTCATGGGGGGATTACCCAAACTCATTTTGCTAGCCGAGTTTACGGGAGATTCATTAGAACAGACACATGCAAAAGCAAAAGAAGCGGAAGTTTCTGTGAAGGAATTTGGCTTCCCAACTCATATTACAAGAGACGCAAAAGAAGCAGAAAAATACCTTTCGGTCAGAAGAAAAAGTTTTAGCTTGTTGCATAGCCATGTGAAAGGTTTAAGCGCAGCTCCTTTTATTGATGATATTGTGGTTTTACCAGAGTATCTCCCAGAATTTCTTCCGAAGATCGGCCGCATTCTTGAACCTTACAAAAAAAAGATGGTCTATACGATTGCAGGCCATGTGGGCGACGGGAATTTCCATATTATTCCTTTAATGGATCTCTCAAGGCCAGATGTGAGGGCAATTATTCCAGAACTCATGGTAAAGGTGCACGAGCTTGTCTTTCAATGGAAGGGCTCCATTACCGGCGAGCATAACGATGGACTTATTCGCACGCCGTATCTGAAAGATATGTATGGAGAAAAGATAGTGGGGCTCTTTGAACAGGTGAAAGATATTTTTGATCCGCATAATATTTTCAATCCTGGGAAAAAAGTTCGGGGAAGTGTAGAGTACGGACTCAAACATCTTGCGGCGTAGGGAAGAAGGGGTAGAATAAAAGAATCCCCCCTTAAGCATAAGACAAGACATGGAACTTTTCAGTGATTTGGAAATCCGCATTGCTCTTCAGCTGTTCCTCGCAGTGCTTTTGGGTGTGACAATCGGCATTGAGCGAGAAGTAAGCGGAAAAGAGGCTGGGATTCGAACGTATGCTCTTGTTGCCCTTGGGTCTGCGCTTTTTACGATTGTTGGGGTGGAAACCTTCCGTCAGTTCTCGATCATCGGAGGAATTAGTTTTGATCCGAGTAGGATCGTGAACTCGATTGCCTTGGGAATTGGATTTATTGGAGCTGGGATTATTATCTATCGAAACTCGCATGTGGAGGGGGTCACAACCGCAACTGGGGTTTGGGTTGCAGGCGCAATTGGCCTTGCGGTTGGTCTCGAGTTCTATGGGATCGCTATTTTTGCAACACTTCTTGCGTTTTTTGTGCTCTCGGGATTACATCCTCTCAAACGATGGGTAAGAGAAAAAAAGCAAGAGTAAGAACCATTTTTGGAGAAACAAGATACATCGGTAACACTTCCCATGCTCCCAAGATCAAGGTAGGAAGGAAGAATAAGAAGTCGTACCCATGTATCTCATCACGAGAGCTATGCAGTTCAGCTTCAATGTATGGGCAAAATCCTTGGTTTGGATCCCTTGAGGGACTTGTGTACTTGGAGAACAGAGATGCATACGTGCTCCTCCCTATAATGGAAGCTGCACTCGCAAGCCCACTTCGTTTCGCTTCCACATAATCAATTCATAGGGTTTTACTTAATAAGTTATACATACGTATAGAGTATTAAGTAAAGTTTTTTTATTTGTTATATTATTAGGAATGATCATTTATAATCCCAAAGGTGCGATGCGGGAATTTCTTCCAAAGACTATCGAGTGGGTGAAGTAAGGTGGGATATGGCATGCAGAGTTTGCGACATATCGAGACGCAGCTTTGCAGAGTGAATTCATCCAGATGGGTTGCATGAAAAATGAGGAAGGATCTTTCATAAATTTTAGAGGACGAGCATTTTTTTCAATTTCGTTAGCTTCTGTGGTATGGTGAGAGAATAAAAAGAATTTGTGGATAAGTTTTGAGAGGGGATACAAGGGGTTGATTTTTTGAAATATTGACAGAGTTTTTTTGAAAAGGTACAAGAAAAGATAAGTTCGTCGAAAACGATAACTACCCAGAGGAAGCAGGTGACCGGCCTATGCTAAGACCTTAGCGAGGCAAGGAATTCCTGCACTCCCCCGGAACAGTGAACCCGCCCATGAGGCGGAAAGTCTGGTCGACTGGATAGGTATCTATCGTCAGAAGCATGCCCCGTGGCGATCCGCAATGAGCGGAGAGCTTTATGGGGTTTTTCATCCCTCGAGGGCGGGGAGAGTGCTTGAGCGTAAAAGCCGAGAAGGTTTTTATGCAAAACAGTTGTACTCCCTGCGGAGTCTTTTTTGTTCTCCTTCGATAAAAATAACAGAGAGGAGGACAAGAATTCTTCCCAAGCTTTGGCCAAGGAGGGTGTACATTCCTACGATGTCTAAACAACTTTCATTTTCTTCTCTATGGTCGGCGCTCGGAATGGTTGTGCTCATTTGTTTTCTGTTTGCAGGCATCTCGTTTACTCGTGCAGATGAAGTTGACGACGCGATTTCAAAAGCTGTTGCATATCTCAAGACGCAAGAGATGAATCCTACCGTTACGATGGCGTTGGTAGCAGGAGGAGAGTCGGTGGATGTTTCGTATCTGAAGAGCTTTTCCGGAGATAGCGCAATTGCGTATGCCAAACCCATTATGGCTTTGGCTGCAGCCGGCAAGAATCCTCGTACCTTTCCCAATGAGGACTTTATTGCAAAGATCAAAAGCTTTGCTGATGGTACCCAGTTGGGCAGCCCAAGCCAGATCAATGATGATATCTGGGGAACTCTTGCCTTGATTTCGGCAGGAGTCTCTCTGGAAGAATCGATTATTCAAAACTCAAAGAATTTTATCCTCGCGCATCAAAATTCAGACGGAGGTTGGGCATGGAATGTAGACGGTACAAGCGATACCAACGATACCGCAGTGGCAATCATGGTGCTCGGGGAGGTCGGAGTGACAAAGTCTGACTCTGTGATTCAGAAAGCAGCTGCATATCTGAAGGGAGCACAGAACGATGACGGAGGATTTCCTTACGATCTTGCAAGTTCATTCGGTACGCCTTCTGATTCCAATAGCAATGCATGGATCATCTCTGCAATCAATGCGCTTGACGAGGATCCAAAATCGTGGACAAAAAATGGTAAGAATCCTGTCGAACATCTGCTGTCTTTGCAGGACGCGGATGGAGGGTTTTGGTGGGTAAAGCCCGGAACGTCTGACTTTAACAACAAGGGGTCAACCGCTGACGCAGTGATCGCATTGACCGGGCATTGGTATCCGCCAAGAAAGCTCTCGAGCGATATTCCCCAAGTGTCTTTTCGAATCGAAGGGGCTGCTGCTCAAGTGTGCAAGGGCAAGATTCAAGCGCAGACTGCGATTGATGTGGTAAAAAAAGCAGCAGCAGGTTGCGGCTTCACCTACGAAATTCAAAATACTTCCTTTGGTCCCTATCTCACGCGAATTGGAAATGATAAAGCCGAAGGCCTCAATGGTTGGCTTTATCGCGTAAACTGGGCGTTGCCTTCAGTGGGAGCTGCGGATTATAAACTCTCCCAGGGAGATGAGGTCTTGTGGTATTATGGCGAGTTTGAGTGGCAGCCCTTGCGTATTCAATTGAGCGATTCGAAAAGCGCGTACCTTCCCGGAGAGAAAGTTTCAGGAAAAGTGGAGGTATTTTTTAATGAAAAACAATGGAATTCGGTTTCAGAAGCGACTGTGTTGATGAATGGAACGGATAAGAAAACAACGAGCGATGGATTTTTTGAGTTTTTCCTTTCTCAAGGTGGAGTTTTTGAACTTCGAGCGGAAAAGGAGAAATCAATACGTTCCGATAGCATATCAATTATTGTTGGAGATGTGCGAGAGGACGTGGAGCTTTCCGTGGAGATCGTAGAAGAGCAAGGCGGGGGCGGAAGGCCAGAGGTTGGATTTTCCGTGAATCCTTCTTTACTTGCATTTGGCCAAATGAAACCTGCAACCAGCGCAACAAAACAAGTAACCCTGAAAAATGAGGGCCAGAAAGATTTAAGCGTGAGAGTTCTTGTTCAAGGGGATGAGGTATTTCATTTTCTGAAAATTGCAAATATGATCTGGTCTGCGTTCGAAACACTCCTCGCAGCAAGCTCTTCAAAAAATATAGATGTGAATTTATCGCTCCCCATGGAGTTTCGTTCTTTTGGGGCCAAGGAAGGAAAGCTTATCTTCTGGGGGATGATTCATGAATAAAAATTTTGGAATACTCATTTTGTTTATTGCTGGCGCTCTTTTCGGGAGGATGGTGATGGTTGAAGCTGCAAGCAGAGGTATAGGAATCAGTCCTGCAAGGATTGAGCTCGAAGGGGTTTCCTCTTGGCCCCATACGGTGCCACTTCTTGTAACGAATCTTTCCCAAGAGCCCGAATGGTTTGAGATTACATTGCCCCAGAATCATCAAGACATGGTTTCGATACATCCGAGCCGTTTTCCTTTGGACCCCCAGAGAACAGTCCATGTTGTGGTTACTTTTGGAGAGCCCAAAGAAGGGATATCTGGAGTTATCCGGATTGCAGCTACGCGTACTTTGCCTGAAGGATTTGAAACCGGAACAGGGATTGAGGTTCCTTTTCATGTTTCAGATACCTTTTTGAAAAAGAGCGCTCCATTTTCTGGCGCGGTTACTATTATTGCTTCTGGTTCTTGGCACGAGAAAGTCTGGGGAGGATTGGTTATTCTCATGAGCATTTTGTTCCTCTGGTTCCTTGCCCAATATGCAACAAAGAAACTCTTTCAATCCCATCCATGAATTCTGAACAAACCTTTCGGCGCGTTCTTCTTTTCTTTTCTCTGTTGATGGGTGTTTTCACGCTTGGTGTTTTTGTGGGGATGTTTCTCATTGAAACGGGATATGTGCCTTCCCCCACGAAGAATTCTTCCTTGCTCGCTCCGTTTGGGCAAGAGGATGATGAAAAGAACAAAGAGATTGCCGCAGATCTTTCCATTGATTATGGGGAGGGGAACACTCAATCATTCCCCAAAGAAATTCTCTTTCAAGGAAGTACGGTGTTCGATCTGCTTGAGGCTGTTGAGCGAAGGCATGGAGTGCACATTGAAACACGAGAGTTTCCCGGTTTGGGCGTTTTCATTGAAGCAATCCATGGGGTGCATAACTCCAAGAATGCTTACTGGCAGTATTGGGTCAACGGCGAGTATGCGACCGTGGGAGCTGCGCAGTATATCTTGAAAGATGACGATAAGATTCTGTGGAAACGCACGAATCAGAGAGAAGATTGAGTGGAATGGTTTACAGTGCTGCGGTGAGTAGGATATTATGGAAAAGAGAGATCAAGCTATAATGAGAAAAAATTACACGAAAACATACCACATTATTTTTGATGCGTTTGGGGTGCGCAGGTATGTGTTAAATAGCGAAAGATTCGTGTTGCAGTTGCTCCTTGAGGTTCCTCAACTGATTGATATGAAAATTCTCGCAGGGCCGAATATCGTGAGAGATTACGATAAGGGGCACGAAGGTCTTTCGGGATTTGCAATTATAGATTTTTCTCACATTTCCATTCATACGTTTGTT
>ERZ1292623.2380-Hain-H51-01um-R1-2380-length-16917-cov-5_pt1 | contig 16917 bp, 15 predicted proteins | sample MGYA00564398_ERZ1292623 | MGnify/ENA primary metagenome ERZ1292623 (study PRJEB36523, sample SAMEA6512633) | groundwater metagenome | collected 2019-01-07 | study: AquaDiva: Metagenomics assemblies of 32 groundwater samples | reverse complement strand
TTGTGAATCCCTTCTTGCAGGATGGCGTAGCCCTTCGTTTCCTGGTCAATACGAGACTCCGCCACCTGGACCCGCGCATCTAACTGGTAATAGGCCCCGATCAACCCGACTGCCAACACACCAATTTGGAGGGCCAGCTTCCACCATTCTGTGTTACGTCGTTCCATCATGCTCACTAGACCTCCTCCACCTTGATCGCGGGTAACGCGCTGCATTCCACATGGCATTTATCCATGCCGCCCTCCTTCCACAGTACTCGCGTAATCACCCCTTCGCGCTGATACTCCTCAATCCGCGCTTTCACGTCCTCGTTCACCGGCACGTCCAGGTCGAAGCAGGGGCACGGGTAGATGAGGTGATGAGACAGCCCTTTGGCTAACTCCGGGTCGAGCGTCATGGCTTGGAAGAGTCCTTCGCCCAGCCGTGTCGCCGTCACCCACTCAGGATGCTCGTCCACCAGCCGTTGCAACGCCGCGCCGCGCTTGTAGGTTTGGCCGATGAACTGGCGATTGAGCGCCGTATTGACCGCCATCGCCCGTGCCTGCCCCGCAATAGACCGATGCCCGGACGTAGGCACCGCCCCGCGTGACACCAAGTCGTCCAGCACCAACTTGGCGTCCGCCGTCAAACAGAAGTCTCGGTCGGGGATGAGTCTCGTCACGGCATCGCCTCCAGGCGGGTTTTGATGTCAGTTAAGTTTATACGGAACAATGACAATTTTCCAAGATGTTGCAGTAAGCGCAACGTTGCCCGCCGGGGTCGCACGGTTAATTGCACGAGGCGCTGCGGCGCCAGTGATAATCCCGATATTAGTGGCATCTTTCGTGTAGATAAAACCAGATTCAGTGGCGACGGTCCAAAGGCCTACTTTAATTCGATCCCCAATGGCATAGCCGAGTTCACTTGTGAGACATTCTAAATAAACATCTTCAAAGACTGGCGTGACTCCTAAGCCGTGCGCGTAGTTCGTAGAGGTATTCACCGTAAACGGATTCATCACCGCGCTTGTCCCTGCTGTGAGTATGCCGGAGGGAGCCGACCAATTGCCCTGGCCGTTCATAAAATTGGTGGCCGTATTGTCGAGCTTCTTGAGGAATCCGTGCTTCGATGTACTGGCGTTGTTGGTCGTAATATCTGATGTCGAGAGTGTCGCGTCGGTAACCACAACCGGCGTCCCGTCTGCCTTCTGAACGGTCAACCGGAACGTGGTGGTCGTGAGCGCATGAACCCGAACAATATCCCCCGCCGCCGCCGTATGGTTAGCCGCGCCTTGTACAGAGATGTTACCAGCATGAGTAAAAATACAGGCCCCAGCGCAGATCAAGATACGCTCAGCACCAGCTTGTGGAGCAGCCGGAAAGTCCGTGATGGTGGCCGTACCGGTAAAATCAATCTCGTTCCCCTCCGCCGCCCAGATCGCAGAGGTCGTGGCGGCAGAGGCCACGGTCGCCCGTTGCGTATTGATCGCACCCGTCATGGTGAGTCCGGCTTCCGGCGCGGATAACTGTTCCATCTGGAACGCCGTACCGTCATACGTGAGGCGATACCATCTATTCGCAACAATATTGCCAGCGACCAAAGCCGAACCATTGCGTTGAATCGCTTTAGTGGCAAGTCCTGAGATGGCGACCGTGACCGCCGTGGTGTTCGTAGACCCCGCCTTAAAGAAGAAGGCTTGTCCGGCCACATACGCGGTAATGGCCGGGGACGCGGTTAGGGTAATCGCGTCTGCCGTGCCCCCCACGGTGGCGACATACACGCCAACTCCGTTCTGAAGAGACAACAGCGTGGCCGCATCGGTTAAGGCGGTGGCCGCGCCTACGTTTGTCAGTTTATATCCACCGAGCGGAATGTTCGCAGTCGGGGTCGCCTGCCCGTCCTTAAACATGGCCGTTGACAAGGCGGTTGCTATATCCGCCGTAAACGCATTGAACGCGGTATCGGTAATCAAGGTATCCGCCACGACGGGTTGCCCCGCGCTGTTCACATTGTAGGTGCCACTACCGTTCAGACTCATGGTTCTCTCCTTGCTAAGGTATTCGCCGTCGCACCAGCCAACGCATACGGGGCGCTTTGCCGCAACAGCGCATTCACGACCTGATACCGCGAGGACGGGGGGACCGACTCCAACGCATCTGCGAGGAGTGAGGGGGTCAGATACCGACGTGTCGCCGCCGCGTCTATTTGCGGTTCAATGTTTTTCCCTAAATGTCGCATCACCGCATTCGTTGCCATCATAGGGCGTGTCAGCATTTGCGGAAGATGAGGACGAACATCCTCTCCCACATTGACACCACCATGCAGATTCGTGGGTTGCACGGGCCGTTTTGACGCCAAATCACGTTCTAAATCAGCCGTTAACGCATCCACAATCTTCTGTTGTCCATGGTTCAGAACTTGGCGAGGCATCCCGGTCGCATCTTTAATGAGCTTGGAAGCGTCGTCAGCGGCACGGAGAAACGTCCCTGGGCTTTCCGTGCCCATCGGCGTTGTGAGTTTAGATTCAAGCGCTTGGCCGACTTGCATTTCATTGATCGGAATCGAATCCGATGCAAAACCCTGCCGTGCTTGCTTATAGAGTGGATTCTTCTGTTCCATCCACGAGACAAGCGCCTTTTTCGCGTCCATAATGGCGGCTTTCCGTGTCGCTTCCAGCGCCGTCCCTGGAGTCGGGAGTAATTGTTCATCCAATCCGACCTTGACGAAATGGAGAAAGCGTGTCAGATTCGTCTGCGGGTTAATCCCTTCCGCCTTCGCCAATTCATACGCACCAGTAAGTTTTTTTCCTGATGTGCCGATTGCTTTTTTGATAAACGGATTCTCAGCAAGACGCTTCGGAAGTTTCACGGAAGGGTCAAGAATGACATCATACGCCGCCGCGTAGTTCTTTTCCGCGTTGATCTTCTTGATCGCCTCTGCCGCATCCAAGGCTGAAGCATACGGAACAGGCGTGTACGAGGGGTCGCTTTTACTGAGTGGAGCAAGGAGGGCTTTCCGAGCAGCTTGCTGGTCAAGCACACGCTGACCAAATTCACCTGATGGGCCACTTGGCGTTTCAGCGGCAATGCGCTGATGCTCAATCAAGGGCGATCCTTCAGGAAGCTTTGCGAGTGCCTGCCCTGCCGTGGGTTGACTGCCCGGCACAAGTTCCTGTGCCTGTCTTAGTTTCGTGACCACTTTCGGGACACTGGCCTCGCCTGTGATTTTGCGCTGATACCGTGTCAAGATACGCTCTGCGCCACCTTGCGTAAGCATATCAGTAATGTTCTGCATCCCTGTTTTCGCCTTTGTCGCGCCCGCCTTCGCGTTCATCACCCCCCGATCAGCCGCATCAATCATTGCATCCGATACGGTTTGTGCTCCTTTGCTTTTCCCTAATACAAAAGGAAGCAGGTCAAGGGTGGTTTTATCCAGTCCGGCGGCGACAGGTCCATACCGCTCAAGGTTTTTATCTCCAATGGCTTCCGTGAGTTTTCCATATTGTCTAAACGGCCAACTGACCAGATTCAGCGTCTCTTGGCCGACTTGTGACCGTGGTTCGTAGGTGCCTTCGTGTTGCGTGGTCTCAACGGCTTGCTTGGCATCGCCACCCGTCGCAAGCGTGGCAAGTCCGGCGAGTCCAGCCGCAGGCATGGCGAGTAACCCTGACCCAATAGAGAGAGCGGTTTCGCCTAGTCCAACAGGTGCGCCAACCAGCGCGTTCAAAACCCGTTGATCTAACGATGACGAAGGATTGACGCGCGGCGGCGGCATGGGCGCTGGGCGTTGATCGGACTCAATCGCTGGTGCGTCTTTCCAACCCATTAGGGTTTTTTCCTTGTTACACCATCAGGCCCAATAAAGATTGTCCCCGATGGAAGTTTGTCGTAGTCGCTCTCGCCTGTTATGGACAGCGGTGGCCCAGCCGGTGGTGTCTTTTTGTAAAACTGTGTGTTGCCCCATTCTGTGTCATACGTCGTTGTCGCGTTAGCACGAATCGTGCCGAGATACGTCTTGATATTTTCAAACGCGGCCCTCGCTGCTTTTTCACTCATGCGCGGGTCAATGGCATCAATCATTTTCTCCACAATCGGCCATTCCGCCTGTGTCATTGACCCAATACTCCCGCCAGAGCGGATGATCTCCAACCCGGCGGTTTTCAAATCTGACTTCACGCTTTCAATCTTCTGTCGCGTATCCTGTGTCGCGCCCGGTATCCGCTCCGTGAGATAGGCATTGTACCCGCCAAAATTGCTATTAAAGGCACCCGTGTTCTTCGGATCAAGAATCTCGTCAATCTTCTTCATCGCTTGCTCGGTTCGTGTATTCATGTTCATCAGCGCCCCATAGTCCTTGCTATGCAAACCGCTCTGCTTCACATAGACATCGGACCCTGGAATCGCTTCAACCGTACCGTCAGCTTTCAGACGCTCGCCGGGTTTGAGTTTTGGTTTATCTTGACCAAAACGAGACTGGATCTCCATCTGCTTCAATTCCGCCGTCTGGTCAGCAAGTTGCTTTTTCAATTCAGCCGCATCGCGTCCTGATTGCTCACGCGAGTCAATCTGCATCTGCGTTAAGGCTGCGGTATTCCGTAACTGCTCCATTCGCATCAAGACATTCGCTTCAATGCCCTCGCGCCGCACGTCCCGATCTTCACGTTTCTGCTCGCGTGTCAGCTCACGTGTGAGGGCATGTTCCTTCGCTTGATAGGCCTGCTGAGCCGCCACGGTCTGTTGTCCCGTCAACTGAGCATGTTTTAAGCCTAACATCTGAAACGCAGGTTGGTTGTATCGCAAGGACGGATTGACCATCAGGGCCTCAATCACTTCTAACTGCTTCTCTGTCGTTGCCGGCGTGACGGTCGGGGCGGGTCCAGGCGGCAATTGAACAGGTTGGTTCTCAGGCCTGAACCGAGGCGACTGATATAAGTCAGGCACCCCTTGACGAGACTCAAGTAAGGGCATTGGACGAGCCGTGGCAAGTGCCTGATCACGATCTGTTTGTAACTGCGCCATGATGTCAGGTGGAACCTGTTCCATCCTGTTCGCGTCCAGTGCTCTCCTCAGTAAGGTCTTTTTTTCGTCATAGTCTCGCCATTCCGGTGAATGGATGACGGAAGGCATGGACGCATCAAGTTGTACGCGCCCACTCTTCTCAGGAAGTGTCAGGTCAGTATCTTGAAGCGGCGGGGTCTTCTCAATCATGCGGGTGGTGGCGCCTTCCCACGATCCGGGCGTCACCGTCGGTTGACGTGCCTTGTCGAGGGCCGTCACGACATCCTGATAGCCCTGCTGTTGGCCTTTCTGGTAACGGTCGCCTAACTCCTTCATCCCTTCGTCATTCTTATAGGACAGATACCCTCCGGCGAGGGCTTCGGCGAGTTGCCCCACACCTTGCCATGGTGAAATAGATGTAGCGAAACGACCCTTCCCTTGTGGGGCTTGAATCGGCTCGAGACTCTTTCGCAATAGCAAGTCGGCAATTTTCTGGCGTCGTGAAAGGCGTTCCCCTTCAATTGCAATCTCTGGCGGGAGTTCGCTTCTGAGCCGAAAGTCACCATTGGTCAAGCTAGGCATGGACTATTTCCCCCACGGAGTCTTAAATCCACCATATCCCCATCCGCCAAGAGCGGCCCCGCCTAATCCAAACAACCCACTCGTCATCGCATTCTGTTGACTGACCTTTGCGTTATAGACATCCGTCCCGTAGTCCCCAGCCGCTTGTGTCGCCGCAAAAACCGGCGCAGGTGAGATAGTCGCATTTTGCGCGACCGATGGAACCGCAAACGGGTTCTGTACCTGTGAGCCTGACAAGAGCGCATTGATTTCGTTCAATGGGGTCTGTCGCCGTAACAACGCTTCCGCAAGGGCATCCTTACGCCGTACCTGCGTCTGTGTAAAGTCCTGTCCAGCCGCCCCGGTGCCAGCAATAATCGCCTGCTGCCGCGCATCGTTCAGCCCGCGATTCAGAATGTCCATTTCTCGCCCGTAGGCGTCACTGGTCACAGGAATACCGCCCGCAATCAAGTCTGCCCGTTTCTGATCCGTGGCACGTCCGTAATCAGTATTCACTCGCGCCATCATCGCGTTCACTACATCGTCACGAATCTGCCCTGGTTCCCCTGGGCCTTCTGGTAATCCAGACATATCCAAGTTTTGTCCAACGACTTCTCCGACTGCGGACGCTCCGCGTTCACCGAGTCCACCGAGTAAGCCTTGTGTACGAAGTGATTGCTCAAAGAGGGCTTGCTGGGCTGGAGAAAATGTTTGTGTCACTGTCGGGCGGCTATCGGACTCGACCCCCTCTGCAAAAGTCTGCGCCCCGTATGGATTGATGACGTTGGGATTATTCAGCCTCGAAGAAGCAATCGCAGCCTCTTTATTCGCCGCGCCTTGTTCTCTGGCTGCGCCAGCGTAGTCAGGTGCAGGAGGAGGGGCGGGTGAGCTTTTACCCATGAGCGTGCTCCAATCGTGATTGATACCGTGCGCTGAGATACCGACAGGCATCCCGATGCAACGTATACAAAAGCATGGCGGACCCATCCTGCGCGGCATCGCCAAGACGGCCTTCCTCGGTAAATCCCATATGCTCAACTAACGCACGACATGCCGTATTCGTTTCAGCCACAGGCGCAATGATCTTAACCGCGCCACAGACACAGAACGGATAATGAAAGATCGCCGCCAGATAGCGTGGCGTCAACCGTGTGGCCGCGACATGACAGACAAGAGAGGCCCCATTCCAATTTTCATAGATGACACCCGCCACTGGCGCATCCCCACGCAACAAACCAATACAGACTGAGGAATCGGCGTGGAAACTTCCCTTCATCTTCGAGGCCACCCACTCGCCAACGGCCGCATCAGTGGAAATCATATACGGCGAAAGAACGGCGGAACTCATGCCAACCCTCCCCCTGTCTCATACATCATCGTAGACGCCATCCACTGCACTTGCAACTTGTTCGTGGAAATCTTCACCTTCGCCGCCGCACAATACCCCGGCCACGAGGCAGGACCAGTCCATTGCTGAACGACCTCTAAACTCGACGCCCAATAGCCTTGACCCCACAACGCCTGCCCCCACAATGCCCCCGACACGGTGCTATAGGTTGCCGTGGACGAGATATTCTCGTCTCGGTAGTCCACGTCCAAGCCCGTTAGGAATGAGAGCGGTCCACTGGTCGCTAAGATCGGCTGATACAGTGTAAACTTCTTCAGTTGATTGCGTTTGTTGAAGTAATTAAACGCCTGTTTGCCGTAGGCGATAATACTATCTACCCCGTCAATGAACCCCGTCCACGCTTTCTGAACCGTGGTCCCTCGTGCAAAATACAATTGCCCGTTCAGGATACCAAATGTTTCCGCGTCCCATTCGGTGAACTTACACCATGCTTTCGTGATCGTGTTCATCACATATTGCTCATGCGTGCCATCCTCCGCATGCGGCACATTCACAATCAGTGCCGCTTGTGCAGGATAGACCACGGGCTCCCATCCAAAAACCGACTGATACGACCGCGCCGCATCCGTAAACGCCTGTTCAATCTTGAATGACAGGGCCATCTTGTAATCAATCGTGGCGGATTGCAGCGCCGCCGACATGGGAAACGCCCCGTTCTCCGTCAACAAGAGCAAATCCCCGCCGAGTTTCGCCATGCACCGCCGTCCCAAAGGACGCCCGACAAAGAACGCTCCCACAAGCGTCCAATTCGCCGCTGCGCCTGGATTGGTGCCACTATAGACAATCACTTCGCCTTCCGACGTGTAGAACACCACTTGATCGTCAGGACCATTCCCAGCATCCACCGTCCAATTCGAGACCGCCATCAGGTAGCCGCCTCGTTTGGCGTAGGACGAGAGATCGAATTCCGTCAAGGCTCCTCCGGCTGTCCCCGCCGCCAAATACCAGAATGACAACGTATCCTTTTCGATAAAGAACAACCGCCCTTTACTCTCAGCCACGCCAATAATTTTCGTGGTGGTTAATCCCGCCAGGGCTGGACTCGTCACCCCATCCACCGCCGTCCATGTGGTGCCATCATAATAACAGGGCTTATCCACCCCATTACACCCGATCAACCAGTTGTTCGTTCCGTCCCCAAACATCAACCATTGATGCTTTCCGTTGGTGCGGGCGAGCACCGATGCCCCGACAGCACCAGACGATGTGACGTTGTAAATCCCGCTGCTCGTTGAACAAAACATGGCGTTCGTGCCGGTCATGGCGTTGTAGGTCATCAGTGTTTTGCCATTCCCGGTGAGTCCAGTCGCATGCGAGGCATATCCTCCTCGTATTTCCACGTAGGATGGACGTGGATACCAATTCTCCAAAAAAATTGCATCGGTCGGCTTCATGTCAGAGAGCGCATCACGGGCATTCCATCCTCCAACCGGGGCCGGATACGATTGAACGTGCGCCGTCCGTTCTCGCGTGCCTGTTCCTCGTTGGCGTAAGGCTGTTCTCATACATTCCAACTCCCAGGGCTCACAAATATCCCAGGAACAGGACCGCGCCACCCTTCATCGTCCATATGGAGATGTGGCTTTCCGCCATCACGACCCAACGCATCCTTGACCTGCGTTTCATAGGTGCGAAAGTCTTCAGCGTAGTCCAAATTCTTTTCCTTCTTCCATCGCCACCGGACACCCATCAAGACGAGTTCTTCAGGGAGAAGAATGGTATCCGTATCGAGTGTGAAATACTGTTTATACGTTGTGCCGTCTATACCTAAAATCCAGTTCTTACTCACATACTCAAACGCCCATGAGTACCCGGCTGTCGGGGTTGGGGTAATCAACAGGTTCCCGCCACGGATACGATACCGATAGCGTGGCCCCGTCCATGTCAACGCTTGAATCGCCTGCCATTCCGGGGCGTCCATGGGGCCACAGACGGGAAGTTTATTTGTCCTGTCCCAAATCGTGTCATTCAGGATATAGCGAAACCCATTGGATGCCAGCGTCGTCATCGCCCCTTGTGATGCCGTCGCCACCGTCGTCAAGGTCGCTTCCAGAACAAGGCCAGACCAGAGGCCACGAAGAGATAGGTCGTTGCCCTCTTCTTCAATTAGGCGCAACACTTGCCGCACTTGTTGGTCGGTGGTGCCAAGAACCGAGTCCGGAACCGGAATCCCTGTCCGCCCACACAGATATTGCGCGACCGTCAACAGCGACATTTAGATAACTCCTTGGACCTTCTTGACCCAATTCGGATTGCCGCGACGTTTCTGAACATCCGTATGATCAGACACAGGTGCCGAGACTGGTCTATCCTCGTCGAGGAGATCAGCCGCCGAAATTGTCTCTGCTGCCTGGACTGGTTCTGGCGACTCCGGCACCATCGTATAGGCCTGCCGATTCACGGCTTTCAACAAGTCCTCGACTTGCTTGGTCAAGGCGTCAACACGTATCTGTAACTCACGGTTTTCAGCCTCGACGCTCGCCATTTTCACGGTCAATGGGCCTTTCTCTTTATGTTGCGCCAACCATGCCGCCGCCCGTTGCTTCATGTCCACGGCACCCATCCCGACATGACGCACCCCGTCAGCATTCATCGCCGCCAAATCCTCGACGGTGCGAATCCGACAGGAAATCAAAATCTTTTGCTGCGCCGGAGAGATCATGCCCCATCCTAAAATAGGCGTTCCATCAACCGGCAACTCTTGGCCCTTCTTAAAGGCGTCGTATTCCGCCAAGTAGCGGTCACGCCATGCCGCCGGAATGCGCCCTTGCATCACTTGTAAATCCATCTGTTCCTTCCAAATGGACACCTTCTGGACATGCTCGTCCTTGGAATACGGTGCCGTGATGCAGACATAATCCACATCCTGCCCAACCCATTTCCCTTGCTTGAGTGTTTCAGCTTTGTTCTCCACTGGAACAGTCTCGAACCGCACCCATGAGGGACGCTCTGTTTGACTCATCACGGCCCCCACGACATCGGTATTCATACATCCTCCTTACTGTAAATGCAGATAGTTAATTAACTCACTGACAATGACATCACAGGAATCATGCTTCCAGACAACACGTCCGTTCGGACTGAATTGATCGCCCCTAGCGTACCCGTTCGCACGCATGAACTCAGCCGTACACGTTGGCGCATCCGTCCCTTCTAACATAAACATGAGATACGGACATTCCGATAAGACCACCAGTGAAAACGGACCACCAGACACCATCAAATTACAAACTGCACCCTCATAGAGAGCTAACCGATAATCAATATCCCACGCCGCCAGCGACAGACTTTTCGACGTATCATCAATCCAGACCACCTGATAGCCCAACCCCATCATCTTCCACGCCGCTTTATCCCATTCCTCACGATCTGAGTTGCGCGAGGGCCAATACTCCGCATCACGAATCGTGATCGTCACGTACGGCCCATCTGGTTTCGGCATAGCGCGTGCCCCCTCAGTCGCCCGAAGCACACGGGGTAAACCCTGAACAATCCATTGTATCCCGTAATGGCTCACCGGGGTCAGCACCGTCCATCCATCAGGAAAAATATCACCACTGATCGGCTGGCGTTCTTTCAGAATCGTGACATTCCGCACACTCGGAAGCAATCGGCAGGCCGACACGCAAATACGATGCAGCATCCCTTCGCGCTCTGCCCTTGATGGCGGAAGATGGTCGTCTCGAAACCCGTCCTTCGGCCCTGGCACAAAAACGACATCCACGAATGTATGTCCGCGTTGAATCCGCGCCTTTTCGGCCGCACAGAGGAATAACAGAAAATCATACGTCGGAGGACTCACCGCAAGATCGTACACCGCTGTCAGCGCCGTCTGCTGCATTTCTTTGACCGTCGCCTGTAAGAATCCATCCCCGGCCACGCGCACGGTGCAATCACGTTCAACAAGTTGCCGTAACACTCCCTTGAATTCCTCTGCCTGATGCACCATCCATCTGGCACACGTAAAGGTACGTCCAGCGAAATTGACCGTCATCACCGGCTCCCCAACATTCTCCGCTTGCGGATACGCATGGCCTTCCGTGCCGCGATAGGAACTGTCATAGCCGATTAAGTAGAGGTTCCGATACCCCAACGCATAGGCGAGGGACATGGCCTGCAACCCGACCGTCGTGCCTCCGCCAATCAGGGCTGTTTCGCGGTCCCCGATATAGTCTCGTATCCCTTCAATGTTCGGATGCCAGAGAATCGTCCGTAACCCGGCTGCGTCAAATGTCTGGGGTGAGCATTGGGAGGCAAGGAGATAGGTGGTCGCTGGACGCGGCACGATAAACCGCGCCACACTCTCACGCCCGTCTAAGAGCACATGGTAATCAGGCGTGATCCCACGTTCGATCAGCCATGCCGCTGTGTTATTCACAGCCAGAATCGTGGCCCCACGGGAGGCCATCGCTTGAATGAGTCCGTAGGACTCAGACAGCGACGGTCCTCCCGCTACAAGCACAATCTCACGATCATGGGCTGGTTGCTGTTGCAGCCACGGCACGTCACGGTGTATCGCTGACAGAATGTTGCATCGCAACGCCTCTTCCCCTACGTTGATCGTGAGAGGGAAGAGGCCCTGCAATAAGGAGGCGACCTGCTCTCCTTGCTCCGTCATCAGATGATGACCCCGGTGTTGTGCGGACGGTTGATCTGCAACACCACCGTCGAGGTGGTCGTGGTCACAGTCGCAAGATTCGCCGACCGCGCTCCCGCCACTTGTTTCCCGGACGCCACCGTATCCATCACCCGACCCGTCGTGGCCGACTGATAGACGGCTTTCTGTGGCTCCCAGGACACGTTCGTTTTCTTTGCCACGGCCAACCCGCCGATCTGATACCAGCCGTATTCGCCCGCCACGTTCGCGGACATGGCAAAAGCAAACGGCGCACCTGTTCCGGCTGAGTCAGCCGAGAGCGCTGTCTGATAGGTCGTGGCGTTCCATGTCACCATAGAGCCCACCACGGTTGACGCAACCCCCAGCAGGTAGATGAACTCTCCCTCGCCGTAGGTGGGGTCCACCGCTCGACAGATCGTGCCGAGCGGATGAATTTGTGTCGCTGAATTTGTCGCAATGGCCTGAAGGCCAGCCGACGTGAACGGTGCATATGCCATGCGCGTATCTCCTTTTTCTTCTCCGGTTACGGCTGAATGACGCCCTGTTGATTTCTGTTGCTACATACCAGATTCCCCATCCAGAGAATCGGTGTGACACTCCCATCCTGATTGACCGGGCGGACATCATCCATCACTTCCAAGTCGGCGTCTTTATGGACGCACAACTCAAAGTAATTGGTGTTGATGAAGTACATGCGGGTCGCCGGAATGCCGCTCGCCGTCGAGTCGTAGACCACATCCGCGTTCTTGTACTTCAATCCCGTAAATCCGCCATCCACCGTCATCTTGTCGGTGTACCGCTTCAACGACACCTGAGACCCCTCGTAATAGGTGTAGTAGGTGTTGTCGGCCAGAATCAGGTCTGGCTGATCGTCCGGTCCACGATCCAGGAGCAGCCACATGGGAAGCATGAGGCCGTTTTCAATCGTCGTGGCGGATGGCGTCACGCTGTTGGTTGAGGCATCATACGTCTGGTTTTTCCAAAACGTATAGGTTGACGAGTTGATTCCGCCAACCGTGCCTGTCGTCGCATCCGCAATGATCGCCTGAATCCCGTTGATCTGATTGCTGGCCGTTCCAGCCGAGTACAGATCAGACGAGAAGTTGTTGTTGAACGTGCGAATGGCGTTCTTAATGCGAGCCTTGACGAGTTTGATGATACTGGACTCGCCGCTGTTGATCCGCATTTCACGTCCAGACGCCACCACTGACAGTGAAATCTGCTTCCAGGCATACTCCGCAGCAGACAGCACGTCCGACTGTGCGATATTCAGTAAATCCCAATCTGAATACCTCATATAGGTGCCGTTGGTGGTGTAGTCCAGCGGCGTCACGATGGACAGTCCACCATCTTCTGTCCGGTAGTTGCCCTTCGAGTAAATGCGCCGCAGAAAGGCATTCCTGGTACTGACGTTATCCTTAATCTCTTTGCGATGCTTTCTCCATGTGGTCGTCACCAATTCAGTGAACGACGTAGGAGAGTTGGTGAATGTGCCCAATCCAGCCATTGTTGAATCTCCTTGTTAGGTGGAGCGTCCACGCGAGCGTTGCTCAGCGATGGTCGCTCGAATCGTGTCTTCCATGGACCCTAACAACTCTGTCGGAGCGTGTCGGGTGTCCCGTCCCTTGACGTTCACGCCAGCCGCTTGCTTCTTAGGAAGGGCGGCGAGACGGGCGTTTTCCTTCTGCTTGGCTTCCCACGCTGTCTGCGTGTCAGCCTGGAGTTTGGTCCGCGTCACCGGATTTGACCAGATCGCCTTGTCGTAGGCGTCCTGTAAGGACATTCCCGCATTGATGAAGGGCACCATGTCATCGGCAACCTCTTCGGCATGGGGATGCGCCGGGTCGGACCAAAATGTTTCAACTTCTTTTGTGGTGTGTGCTTTCGCCTCTTGTAAGGCCGCGTGCTGTTGCGCACTCAAGCCAGACTTGATCTGCGCGAGTTCCTGTTGAAGATTCTGAATCATGGGGTCAACCGGAACAGGTTGCGTGTCTGTCTTGAGTCCTGCTAGGTCTACTCCGTACTGCTGGGCCAGTGTTTTGAAATACTCTGCTTTTTGCGCTGGGGATGTTGTGCGAAGCACGTGATCGGCATTCAAGAGCTTTTGAATCGCTTGGACTTCATTCACGCCAGCAGAGCGAATATTCGCCTGATACGGCGCGATCACATCACGTATATTCTTGGCAAAGGTCGCGGCGTCCTTGTATTGCCCAAGTCCTTCCAACATCTGCTGTTCACGCTTTTCAAGATAGTCATGCACCGCCGGGTCAAACTTCGACCAATGTTCGTGCATCTCTTTCGGCCACGACTTAGGAACTTGACGGGGAACCGGCACGTGTGTTTGAACGGACGGTGGAGGGGAGACCGTCTCATTCGATGTCGTGGTCTCCTGGCCCCCGTCAAGCGGTGACGACTTCGTGTTCCCTAATCCTAACTCGTTCCCGATTTGGTCAGAGGCGGCATCAAAATCGAATGCAGCCTCTTGGGTCTCGGTTGTTTCACTGGCATCCGTCGGCATACACGCCTCCTTTATTCATCATAGGGTTTTTCCACAAGTCCGTCAATGGAATCTTACGGTGCCTGTCGTATAATATGAGCATCCATGCCTTGATCCACAAGTTCAGACGCCACTTGACGCCGTGCCGCCGTGGGCATGTTCGCCCATGTTTTCTCGACATGCTCATCAAGAGACCGATCCAGTGTCGTATCTTTTTCAGTAATACGCCGTTCGGTATCTGTTTTCATCTCAGGGTCGTACGCTACACAATTATGCCGCGCCAAGTCATCACGCCGTTGCTCCCACGTCGTAATCACCGTGCCGTCAATCGGACTGTCATAGCGGCATTCGGCTTGCGCGGACACCAAGAGCGGCGCGGAAATCTCACGCACCCCAAGCAATCCGCATGCCTCACATGCTTGCGGGAGACTGTAATCTTCCAACGAAAGATACCGTTCAAACGCATGGTTCTTCGCGCACCGATACTGATAGAGTGGCATGTTACGCCACCTCCTGCGCCGTGCGTGCGGAAGATGCTTTCGTGGCTTGTGCCGCGATTTCCGCCACGGCAATCTGTGTTTGCGCCTCAAGCCTCGCAATCGCAATCTGCGTGTTGTAATCCCATTGGCTTTTCTGTTTTTCCAGTCTTGCCGCAGCCTCAACCTCCATTTGTTTGATGGTCGTCTCATGCGCCAACCGCATCTGTTCCATCTGAATTTTATGTTGCTCAGCCTCGACTTCGCGCTGATGTTTCGCGGTTTCAATCATCGCTTGTTGCTGTCGCTCAGCCGCCGACTCTTGGACTTTCGCCTGTAAGTCAGCCTGTGCCCGTTGCTGTTCAGCTTGGAGTTTCGCCGATTCACCGGCCTGCCCATCATCTTCCGGTGGGGGCGCTTTCATCTGCTGAATCTCCTCTTCCACTTCCGTTCCAAAACGAAAACGTCGAGCAATGGCGAGCAACATGGATTGCGCCGCTTGAAACGGCATAACCCCTTTTGCCACCAACGGCCCCACGCCATTCAAGTATTGCCCCATGGCTGTCATCAGTGCGGTAATTTCTTTATGGTCTTCCGCCGCCTCTGGCTCCAGTGTGCTGTTCGTTTCAATGTCCACGCGATACGCCCGCAGACTATCATCTTGCAGCAACGTCAAGACCTGCGCCCATTGTGGAGCCGATAACCCTTGCTGAACGGATGGATCAAGCGGTTGCCCTGACATCTGCGACGCCGTGGCCAGCATCGTCAACTGTTCTCGTTGGGCTGTCGTGGTAAACGGCAACCCGGTCATTTTCGCCCACGTCTCTTCATTGAATTTCGTCGCGGCGACTTCCAGCATCATCCGCAACAGGTCACGGCTGTATCGTTGCACTTCTTTTTGGAGCCGCTTGAGACGCAAGGTGCCCCATTGTGTTTTCAGCGTTTGCGCGGTGGCTGTCTCAGACGCAACCGTGGAGCCTCGGATAATGTCAGAAATGCCTGTGATTTCGTAGATGACGCGCTTACAGGCTTCTCTTGCCTGATATAACTTCTCTGCCACAACGATGAGTTCTTGAATCGGCATAAACCAAATCGAATTTTGAAGCCCTTTTTCAAACGCCAATGACGAGGACGTACCAGCAGGGACTAATTCATTGTCATCCCCTTTCATCATTTCCGACAAGTCATGGCTGAGATCACCGGCATAACACCCGCGAACTTTCACCGCTTCAATCACGCGGTTCAGCCTCCGCGTCAGCCGATTTAATTCTTTGGCTTGATTCTCATAGATCAAATACAGTGCGGTCGGAAAGAGGTCATTGGACTTCTCGATAAAGGTCATCGGGCGCGGACAATTAAAGAATCCAGTGAGGCCAAGCGGATCATCCTCGACTTTCAAGAACTTCTCTTTCATGTTCGGACTGAGATAGCGGATTTTCCGTCCCCCGTCCTTATCCCAAATCTGATAGACCAGCGCCGTTAATTTTTCGCCCTGATCGTCGGCCCGGCGTGACCCTTCTCGGATCGTATCCGTCTGTTCATGGTTCTCATGCTCTTTGTCCGTCTGTTCATCGTCAGCGTGATACCGCAACGTGGACGCAATCTCCGCACCGAACAGCCGCATGGCTTCGGCACGGTCCACCTGCATCTCATACGCGACCCACGGCACCACCGACCATTTCCTCGCAAACCCGTGATACACTTTGTTCCATGACATCGTTTCCAGGCAGACGAGTTCGGTTTGTAAATAGGGCGTCGTCGCTCCGTCATCCTGTCCTGTGGTGTCATCGGGAGATTCAAGAAATGCGGCGTGATAGCGCACACAGGTCCATCCGCGTCCAGGGAGTAGTCCATCAATGGTGACAGCACGCATGGCCTCGTCAAATGTTTCATACCCTTCCAAATTCGTATCCACTAAAAATTCCAGTCCGCGTTGCCCCGCTTGTGCGGCGGCACGTCCAATCGGATCGGCATCACGAAAGCGGCGCGTCACCACAGGACGCGGTTGGGCTGAATATAAAGCCGGAAGGAGTGTTTCCGTGTTGGAGAACAGGATGTTAAATGGCGTGTCTGCGTTATTCTTGGCGCTGTAAATATCGAGAATGCGCTGACCGTCTTTGCGAAAATCCTTCTCCCGATGCTTGGCGGCATCGAGTTCATTCAACCAAAAACGCACCGTCTCTTCAGGTGTGGTGGGAGTCTCGCTCAGAGCGTGTTCCATGTCGTCTTCCGTTACCGTCCTTTTGGATCATTCATCAACCGACACACGTTCGAGAGGATTTCGTACCCCAACGACCGGCACAGGCTGTCGAAGTCCATGCCGTACTCGTAGCCTTCTTGGTTCTTCTCAACCGGAGGCCAACTGACCATCACGAGGTCAC
>ERZ1292623.2379-Hain-H51-01um-R1-2379-length-16922-cov-7_pt1 | contig 16922 bp, 22 predicted proteins | sample MGYA00564398_ERZ1292623 | MGnify/ENA primary metagenome ERZ1292623 (study PRJEB36523, sample SAMEA6512633) | groundwater metagenome | collected 2019-01-07 | study: AquaDiva: Metagenomics assemblies of 32 groundwater samples | reverse complement strand
ATGTTCACTCCTCTTCTATTAAAGTTAGACAGCAAAACTGAAAGATCAACGAAGAGAACTGTCCCATAAATTGGGACAGTTGAAAATGGCTGCTGAAGACGGCAAAATGAGAATGACTGATGTTGCCGACACTGAACAACTTTTTCGTCTCATACAATCAATTCCATCGCCAAAAGCAGAACCATTTAAACTTTGGTTGGCGAAAGTAGCGGCTGAAAGATTAGATGAAATGCAAGATCCTGAACTAACTATTGACAGGGCTTTGAAAGAATATCTGCAATTGGGTTATTCTGAGAACTGGATTAACCAACGACTGAAAAGTATTGAGATTAGAAAAGAACTAACAGATGAATGGAAGAAAAGAGGATTAAGAGAAGGCATTCAGTTTGCAACGCTTACCGACATCATCACAAAAGCATGGAGTGACAAAACAACCAAAAAATATAAGCAAGAAATAATCAATTTTAAGTTGAGCAAAAGTAAAAATTATTTAAAAATAATTTCGTTGATTGAAAAAATAAACTTAAGTAAGTTTGTATAAATGATTGAGTGCACGGTTTGTCAAGAAAATAATTCTGAAAAATATTTAGTTTGTAAAAAGTGTGGCGCATATTTAAGAGATAGAATCCCAAATGTTGATTTTTTTAAAACAGCGACATTAATTGTCGAGTCTCCAAAGAAGGGATTTGAAAATATAATTTTAGCCGAACATAAAAATTTTAATATTCTCTTGATGATTATTTTTGGGTTGGTTTTAAGTTTTACTTTGATGATTTCAAATCAAGTTGGAGATAAATTTAGCAATTTATTAATTTTAATTTTTAGTGGAATGTTTTCTGGTTTATTAATCGCGATTTTAGTTCTACCAGCAACAGCAATTTTAAGCATATTTATCGCACGGATTGTAACTTTAAAAGTTGATTTTAAAAATATGCTTTCTGTAATTTGTTGGTCGTTTTTACCATTTTTATTACTACTCACTATTATAGTGCCAACCGAGTGGATTTTATTTGGACTTGATTTGTACGACTCGTTAGAAGTTGTGATGGAAAACTTTAAATATATTTTTTACCTCATAATTGGTTTGCACTTGATTACTTTTATTTGGAGTTTTGTATTATTAATAATTGGATTTAAAAATCTTTTAACAATTAATTTTCAAAAATCATTTTTGTTAGCCGTAGCTAATTATACATTCATATATTTTATAACTAATAAATTAATCAATCTCTAAAAAAATAAAAAAGGAAACACAATGTCAAAAGTTCTATTAACAATTCAATTTCAAATAAAAGAGGGTGAAGCCCAAAGTGTTGAATCAATTTTTTCAAGACTAAAAGATCATTTCGAAACTGAAAACGAAATTGATTACAATGTATTTGAAGTCAAAGGAAAACCAAATTCTTTTATTGAAATTTACAGTTTCGAAAACTTAGATGAATACAATAAATTTAACGAATCAGATGACCAAGTCTACGAAGGATTGGGAATGGCTTTGAGTAATTTTATTGAAGGAAGTCAAAAATCATCTCTCTTAATTCAAAAAATTTAATGCACGATCCGATTGCAATATTTTTAAAAGAGCACGACGAAGCATTACTTCATTTGGAAAAATTAAAACGGACTGCTGTTGAAATAAAAAAAATCGGTTTAAATAATAAATTGTTAAAACAATTAGAAGGATCTTTGCAATTTATTGAAGAGGAGGTAATGGTTCATAATTTAAAAGAAGAGAAAGCGCTTTTCCCGGTTATTGAAAAATTTGTGGAAGGACCAACAATTTCTTTAAAAGATGATCACGCAAAAATGTTTAAACTTTATAAAAAATTAATTAGAAGTTTAAAAGTGCTGAAAGAATTGCCAAACGATTTAGTTTCGCGAACTGAACTTTTTGATGCCTCAAACGAAATTGTTCAATTGATGGTCAATCATATCCATAAAGAAAATTATATTTTATTCCCACTTGTAAAAAAATTTCTTTCAAAAAAAGAATTGAAAGAAGTCTTTTCCAAAATGATTTAATATTTCCAGTTGACTAAAAAAATATTAAACTCGTGCGCAGTTTTCGCATTTCTCGATGAGCAAAAAATAAATCGTTTTCCATCTTTTGAAAACATCGGAAAACCATCGAATCCTTCGTTAAAGGTTACTTGCTCAAAATTTTTTCCTTCAATATCAACTAAAAACAAATCGAAATTCCAACCTTTTGGATTATGTAAATTTGAAGAAAAAATTATTTTTTTTCCGTCAGGTGTAAAATAAGGAGCAAAATTTGCCGCACCATTATTTGTAATTTGTACTTTATTTGTCCCATCAATATTTATTGTAAAAATTTCCATTTGCGATGGCTTGACCAATTCTTGTTTCAATAATTCTTCACCAATTATTCTATCAGAATCATTTATTGGACGATGCGCGCGATAAACAATTTTTTTTCCATCGGGAGAAAAAAATCCTCCACCATCGTAACCTTTTTCAAAAGTTAATCGTTTTAAATTTTTACCTTTTAAATTCATCGAGTAAATTTCCAAATCACCATCTCTATCGGAAGTGAACAAAATAGTTTTTCCATCTGGCGATACAACCGACTCAGCATCGTAACCATTACTTTTGGTTAGGTTCACTAATTTTTTTCCATCCTCATCTGCGATAAAAACATCGTACGCATTGTAGACAGCCCAAGCATAACCTTTCGAGCGATCTGGTCGTGGCAAACAATCGGAGGAAAATTCGTGAGTGGAGGAGTAGACTATTTTTTTACTATTCGGGATAAAAAAAGCGCAAGTAGTTCTTCCTGTGCCAGTGCTAATTAATTTATCGTTTGCGCCATCAATATCCATTGTAAAAATTCTATCGCAAGTATATCCATCTTTTGTTGATTGATAAATTATTTTTTTTCCGTCAGTTGAAAAATACGCTTCCGCATTGCTTCCGCCAAAAGTAATTTGTTTTATTGATGAAAAATATTTTTCCTGATTTGTTGAAAGTGAATCGGAAAAAATATTTTGTGAAAATAAAATTGTTACAGCAAATAAAATAAATTTCATAATTATCCTTTTTGATTTTTTTGCAAAATACAAATTTTATATTTCAAAATAAAACAAAATCTTAAAAAGATATTGACTGAAATATCTTTTCTATCTATATTTGTCTCGAAAAACACATCAACACGGAAAATTTTGGAAAATTCAAAAATAAAAACGACTCCAAATGTTGTCGTCGCAAAAAAGAAAAAAAAATCTCCGCTAATCGCAATCATTCATGCTGAGGGTTGTACTGGTTGCGAGGTTTGTATTGAATTCTGCCCAGTAGATTGTATTTATAAATCTCCGGGACCAGAAAATCCTGATGAACATGGTTACAATTTAGTTAATGCAATTTGCGTAGTTGATGAAGAGGCATGTATCGGCTGTAAACTTTGTGCGAAATATTGCCCGTGGGAAATAATTGATATGGTAAAAAGAGAAGAAGAAATTCTTGCGTAATTCTTTTCAAGGAAATAAATGACAAACGAAATAACACCACAACAAGAAGAACAAAAACCAAATGAAGTTTCATCGGTAAATATTTCTACTGAACCATTACCGCGAAAACCAAAACAAGATCGCGCACCAGAAAATGATCCCGGTTTGTGGCGAATGGGAAGAAAAAATTTTTTAAATTTTGCCGCGTGGATTTCTTTTTTTGGTTTCATCGGTATTTCAATTTTAGGAACTTTGCGTTCGATGTTTCCGCGAGTTTTATTTGAACCACCAACAAAATTCAAAGCTGGTCCACCAGATGATTTTGTTATCGGTGAAGTGAACGAAAAATTTACTGACGAACAAAGAATTTGGATCATTCGCGAGCCAGAAGGATTTTACGCACTAATTGCAATTTGTACACATCTTGGTTGCACTCCTCGTTGGTCTCCATCAGAAAATAAATTTAAATGTCCTTGCCACGGAAGTGGTTATTATGTTAATGGAGTAAATTTTGAAGGACCAACTCCGCGACCACTTGAACGCGCGCAAATAATTTTAAACGAAGAAGGATTAATTGAAATTGATAAAAGTGTAAAATTTCGTTACGAGCTTGGTGAGTGGGGTAAGCCAGGTTCATTTCTTCCATTTTTAGGTTAATCGAGAAAGGTATTTTTTAGATAATGATAAGTCCAATGGAAAAATTTCGAAAGAGTGAAGTCTACAAATCAATCTTTCGACATAAATATGATGACACGCAACGCAATCGTGCTTTACAAATTGTCGACAATGTTTTTTTACATCTTCATCCAGTTCGAGTTCCAAGACATGCAACCAACATCGGTTACACTTGGGGAATGGGCGGAATAACTTTTCTTCTATTTTTAATTTTAACTTTGACAGGTGTAATTTTAATGTTTTACTATCGTCCAACTGCGCAGTATGCTTATGACGATATGAAATATTTAATGAACGATGTTGCCTTTGGTCCCTTTGTGAGAAACATGCACAGATGGGCGGCGCATGCAATGGTCATCACAGTTATGCTTCACATGTTTCGAGTTTTTTTAACTGGCTCGTATAAACCACCAAGACAATTTAATTGGGCAATTGGTGTGTTACTTTTAGTTTTAACTTTTCTTTTAAGTTTTACTGGTTACTTACTCCCTTGGGATCAACTTTCAATTTGGGCTGTAACTGTTGGCACAAATATGGCTCGTGCAACTCCGCTGCTTGGGCACGAAGGACCTTTCGGTCCCGAGTTAGGAATGAAAATTGATAACGATGTCAGATTTGTTTTATTAGGTGGAACTCAAGTTGGACCTCCGACTTTGTTAAGATTTTATGTTGGTCATTGTATTTTACTTCCTATAGTTGCCGCAGTATTTATGGTAGTTCATTTTTGGAGAATTAGAAAAGATGGCGGAATCTCCGGACCTGATACAGGCAAGAAAAACTTTTAATAAATATTTTATATGAATCATTTTTTAGAATTAATTTCAAAACCAGATAATGTGCCAATTGTTGGCTTGTTATTTTTAATAGTTTTTTATACTTGGCTTGCTTATTCAAAAGCAATAAAAAATGATAGTCAAGAAATCCCAGAAGAAGCAAAACAAGATGACAAAGTACAAGTTTGGCCAAATTTGGTTCGAGTTGAATTTCTTGCGATGCTTGCTGTTTTTATTATTCTCGCAGTTTGGTCAATTTTAATTGATGCTCCACTTGAGCAATCTGCAAATCCTGCGTTAACTCCAAATCCATCAAAAGCGCCTTGGTATTTTTTGGGCTTGCAAGAACTTTTAGTTTATTTTGATCCGTGGATTGCAGGAGTAATTTTACCAACTATTATAATTGTTGGATTGATGGCAATTCCATACATCGATATAAATCCAAAAGGAAATGGATATTATACTTTTAAAGAACGAAAATTTGCAATCTTAACTTTCAGTTTTGGATTTTTAATTCTATGGATTGCGTTAATTATTTTGGGAACTTTTTTACGCGGTCCGGGTTGGAATTTTTTTCTTCCGTGGGAAATTTGGGATGCGCATAAAGTTGTAGTTTTAAACAATCTCGACTTGTCCGAATATTTTGGAATACCAACAGTTAATAGTGACAACACATTAAATATTTTCGCATCAATTTTTGGATTTTTAGTTGTTGCAATTTTTTATGTTGGCTTTGGACTTTGGCATTACACAAAAATAAAATCAACAGAATTTTTTAAAAAATTAGGACCAACAAGATATTGGACAACTTCATTTTTATTTTGGACAATGATGTTTGTAGTTTTAAAAATCTTTTTACGATTATTGCCTCCTGTTTTTGGTGGCTACCCAGTAAAATATATTTGGGTAACTCCATGGTTTAACATTTAATTTTAGGTAAAGCATGTCTCTTTTAAATTATTTTAAAAAACGATACGATACACAAGTTGAAAAAAGGAGTTACTCCAAAATCTATTTGGTTTTGAGTTTGCTACTTTTTTTAAGTACAACTTGGGCTGTGATTGATGAAGTTAGTACTCGTCGTCCTTGGAAAAATTACCAAACAGAATATTATGATTTATTTAAAGAAAAACTTCTTACAAGTTATCAGGAACATTTAGCTCAAATTGATACAGCTTATATAAATAGTTTGCAAAATGAAATTAATGAATCTAAAAAAGAACTTGAAAGTGACGAGTACAAAAATCTTTCAAACGAGTTAGCTGATGAACAACAAAATTATATCGATGCAACTCGCGAGTGGCGTTTTGCAAAAAGCGAATCGGACGCAACTTTTTACGAATACAAACATAAATTAAATTCTACTGGCGTTGCCGACGAAGATTTAAAAAATAAATTAGTTGAACTTGATACTTCAATTGCTCAATCAGCAAGATTGATGATTGAAGTTGATAAAAAAGTTGCTGATGTAAAATTTCAAATCGGAAAATTTAAAAATAAAATTGATAGTTTAGAAAAAGAAATTATTCTTTTAACTGACGCAACAGAAAAAATTTTAATTCGCGCAAATAAAACTTCAACTGCTCCAATCGAAATCCGACAAGTGATGATGAACGACTTCGAAAAAACAAGTTTCGGAGATGTTAAAGCTCGAATCGATAGATGTCAAACTTGTCATTTGGGTGCAATGGAAAAATTAATGTCCGATGTGCCGCAACCTTACGCAAAACATTCACTTCCCGAATTATTAGAAAAACATAATCCCGAAAAATTTGGTTGCACTCCGTGTCATCGCGGACAAGGCAACGCACTCACTGCAGGTTTTGCGCACGGAGACGAAGATCATTATTGGGAAACTCCAATCTTAAAAGGAAAAGATGTCTATGCAAGTTGCAATAGTTGTCACTATCAACAAGTTTATTTAAAAAATGGTGTTGAGTTTTCAAAAGCAAAGCAAACTTTTCTCGAAGTTGGTTGCGTTGGTTGCCATTATTTAAATGGTTATAACGATGTAAAACCAATCGGTCCACATTTAAATAGTTTGCCAGCAAAAGTTTCGGTTGATTGGGCGTTTCGATGGATTAAAAATCCTCGGGATTATAATACTCAAACAAGAATGCCAAATTTTAAATTCAACAATGATCAATCTGAAGCAATTACCGCTTATTTATTTAAAATTGGAAAAGAGAGCGAGTTCAAATCTAATTTTGCAAATGGAACTTACAAAGGTGGAAATGCAACTGAAGGAATGAAAATTTTTGAAACTGTCGGCTGTCAATCTTGTCATGTTGTTGGAAAAAATACAAAAGTTAGAGAAGCACGCGGAACGAGTTACGACATTGCTCCTGAGTTGACAAAAGCTGGAAGCAAATTAAATGGTGATTGGATTTATGATTGGATAAAAAATCCGCAACATTTTTCTCCCGAAACAAAAATGCCAAGTTTAAGATTGAGTGATGCTGAAGCAAAACATATCGTTGCATTTATTTTAAGTAATAAAGATGAAACCACAAAAGAAAAAATTAATATAAATATTTCATCGAGTGAAAAAATTAAACGAGGTGAAAAATTAATTCGCGAGTACGGTTGTTATGGTTGCCACAAAATTAAAGGTTTCGAAAAAGATGGAAAAATTAGTGTCAATCTTTCTGACTTTGGAAGAAAAAGATACGAACAGATGGATTTCGGAGACATTGCAGAACTTCCCCACAATTCAAAAGAAGATTTTGTAAAAGATGAAAATGGAAAAATAAAAGTTAAACATGATTGGAATGGTTGGGTAACTGGTAAGTTGCATAATTCTCGTTTATTCCAAACTGAACGAATTATACAAAAAATGCCAATCTTTAATTTTGGCGAACAAGAAATAAAAAATCTAAAATTAATGTTGATGAGTTACAGAGTTGATAATCCTTTGCCAAAATATCAACAAGTAGAAACAGAAAGATTATCGGATATTAACAAAGGACAAAAACTTGTTGTTCATTATGCTTGTATCAATTGCCACAATTTAGAAGATCAAGGAAATTATTTTGCCGCAAGTTTGGAAGATCCTTCGATGGGACCACCGATGATAACAATGGAGGGAGCAAAAGTTCAAGAGCCGTGGCTAAATAATTTTTTAAAATCTCCAACTCCAATTCGTCCTTGGTTAAAAGTTAGAATGCCATCGTTCCAATTTAGCGAAGAAGAATTAAATACAATTACAAAATATTTTCTCGCAGTATCAAAAAAGAAATTAGAAGTGCGCGATTATGCTTCGTTCAAACCAAATGAGAAAACTCTTCCAACCGGAAAATATATTTTTGATGCATTCCAATGTATCAAATGTCATCAACTTGGAGGAGATGTTGCAGACGCGGCAAGCTTGGCGCCAGATTTAAAATTAGCGCAAAAGCGTTTAAAACCAGAGTGGATTGTTGATTGGTTAAAAGATCCGCAAGCAATACAACCCGGAACGATGATGCCAGGATATTTTCCTGATGGAGAATCACCATTACCAGATTTAGAAAATGGTAATGTGAAACTTCAAATGGAAGCAATTCGTGATCATCTGTTCAATTTAAATAAAAAATAGTTGCTACTTTTTATTTGAGTTTAAAAAATAATTAACTACATTTACAAAAATTTAGGAGAAATAAATGAGTAAGATTTTATCAATAATTGTTTTGATTTGTTTCGCAAAACTTTCAGCAGGAGATGTTACTGGAAAAATTAGTTTCGCAGGAGTTGCGCCAAAACCTGTTTTAATTAGAATGGATGCTGACAAAGTTTGTAAAGGTTCGCATTCGTCACAAATTGTTTCCGAAGAAGTAGTTGTCAATTCAAACAAAACTTTGAAAAATGTTTTTGTTTATGTTAAATCTGGTTTGACACAAAAATTTACTGCACCATCAACATCTGTAATATTAGATCAAAAAGGTTGCGAATACTCACCACATGTTTTTGGTATTCAAGTTGGTCAGGAATTGCTCGTTACAAATAGTGATGCAACTCTTCATAATGTCCACGGGCTTGGAAAAAAGAATCCACAATTCAACACAGCGCAACCACTAAAAGGAATGAAACTAAAAAAGAAATTTGACAAATCAGAAGTTATGATGAAATTGAAATGCGAAGTGCATAATTGGATGAATACTTATGCTGGAGTTGTTGATAATCCTTTTTTTGATGTTTCTGATGCAAATGGATCTTTCTCTTTAAAAAATGTTCCAGCTGGAACTTATACAATCGAAGCATGGCACGAAAAATTTGGAGTAAAAGAAATAAAAGTAACAGTTACCGATAAAGGCACTACCGCAGATTTTGCTTTTTAATAGTAAGTAATTATTTTTCAATTTAAATTAAAATAAAATATGAGCGAACACTCACATAAATCTGAACATCATGAATTGAAATTTTGGGAAAAATATATTTTTTCTCAAGATCACAAAGTTATAGGAATTCAATACGGATTAGCATCTTTACTTTTTCTTCTATTGGGATTAGGATTAGTCTCTATTATGAGATGGCAACTTGCGTATCCCGGCCAACCAATTCCATTTGATAAATTTGTTTATCCCGCAGGAATAGTTGGAGTTGCTGTAATTTTAATTCGTGGAATGAAAATTGGAATTCATACTTTAATTGGAGTTTTATTAATTTCAATTGCATTTTTAGTTAAATATTTAATTTCAAATGATACAAGAGTTTCCGATGGAATTATGCTGCCTGAGTTTTACAATCAACTTGGCGCAATGCACGGAACGATTATGATTTTCCTCGGAGTTGTTCCTCTTGCAGTCGGTGCATTTGGAAATTATATAGTTCCACTACAAATCGGCGCACCAGATATGGCTTTTCCAAAATTAAATATGGCAAGCTTTTGGGTATTTTTTGTTGGTGGCGTAATTATGATTTTAAGTTTCTTCTTGCCACAAGGACCAGCACAAGCAGGATGGACATCGTATCCGCCACTTTCAGTTATTGAATCGCAAGGACAAACATTTTGGTTACTTGGAATGGTATTTCTAATTACAAGTTCACTGCTTGGCTCGGTAAATTTTATTGTAACAATTGTTCAACTTCGTGCCGAAGGATTAACTTGGATGAGATTACCAATTTTTGTTTGGGCACAATTTGTAACTTCATTTTTATTGTTGTTAGCATTTCCACCACTTGAAGCCGCTGGTGTTTTACAATTGATGGATAGAGTTGCTGGAACAAGTTTTTTTATGCCAAGCGGATTAGTAGTTTCTGGTACACCTTTAGATGTTAGTGGAGGAGGAAGTCCTTTACTCTATCAACATTTATTTTGGTTTTTAGCTCACCCAGAAGTTTATGTTTTAATTTTACCTGCAATGGGAATTGTTGCTGAAATAATCGCAAACAATACACGCAAACCTCTTTGGGGATATAAATATGTTGTCTATTCAATCATATTTTTAGGATTTATGTCGATGATTGTTTGGGCTCATCACATGTACATTACAGGAATGGGAACTGCAATCAGTGTATTTTTTCAAACTACAACAATGATAATTTCAATTCCGTCAGTAATTATTTTAACTGCACTGTTTTTATCATTATGGGGTGGCTCAATTAGATTTACAACTCCAATGTTATTTGCACTTGCATTTTTACCAATGTTTGGAATTGGTGGCTTAACAGGTTTGCCACTTGGTTTGACTACATCGGATATTCATTTGCACGATACATATTATGTCATCGGACATTTTCATTATGTAGTAGCGCCGGGTTCAATTTTTGGTTTATTCGCTGGAATTTATTATTGGTATCCAAAAATTACTGGAAGACAATTAAATAATATGTTGGGAAAAGTACATTTTTGGGGTTCACTTGTAGCAATGAATTATATTTTCTTTCCAATGTTGATTGTTGGATTGGCAGGAGTTAGCCGAAGATTGTACGATGGTGGAATGCAATATGCGCATGCACAAGCAGTTCTTCCTTACAACGAAATGATGTCGATTGCCGCATGGTTTTTAGCACTATTTCAAATTCCATTTATCATAAATATTTTCTTATCACTTAAAAAAGGAAAGAAAGTTGAAAATGATAATCCTTGGGATGCAACAACACTTGAGTGGGCAACACCAACACCACCACCACACGGAAATTTTTTAGAAACACCGGTTGTTTATCGTGGACCATACGAATATAGTGTCAAAGGTTCATCAACAGATTTTATTCCTCAAAACAAAAAGTAACGGAGTAATAGATGCAAATACCATTTACAGTTGAAAACAGAGAAGATACAGCAGTTTATAACGGAAAATTAGGAATATGGCTATTTCTTGCTTCTGAGGTAATGCTTTTTGGAGCGTTATTTTCGTCCTATATATTTTTGAGAGTTGGTTCGACCAATTGGCCTGATGGATCATCGATTTTAAATATTCCAATGGCGACATTTAACACAGTTGTACTTATTACTTCGAGTATAACAATGGTAATGTCTTGGGTTGGTTTGATGGAAAAAAATTATAAAAAATTTTCCTTATATATGTTTAGTACGATTTTATTAGGAACAATATTTTTAGTTGTAAAATATTTTGAATACACAGCAAAGTTTGAACATCATTTATTCCCAAGTACAAATACATTCCTTGCAATTTATTATACATTAACCGGTTTGCATGTTATACATATTTTGGGTGGACTTATTGTAAATGGATATCATTTACTTTTTGGAAAAAAAATGTGGGAAACCGAACCACAGCGATTTACTAACAGAATTGAAGTCTCTGGACTTTATTGGCATTTTGTAGATTTAGTTTGGATTTTTCTTTTTCCACTTCTTTATCTTTTATAGGAGGCAATATGAGCGCACATGATTTATCAAAAGAGGTAAAAAAATATATTTTAGTTTTTGTTGGACTGATGATTTTAACTTTTGTAACAGTTTATGTCTCTTCACTTGAAGTTGGAATTATAACTGGAATAATAATTGCTATGGCAATTGCCGCAACAAAAGGAACACTCGTTGCAAGTTTTTTTATGCATTTACTTCACGAAAAGAAAATTATTTTTTGGTTGTTAATTTTTACAGCAATTTTTTTAACAGGTTTATTATTGTTGCCAATTTTAGTTAAAATGAATGGAGTTAGATACTAATATGTCACTAAAAGCGTTTCATATATTTTTTATTGTTATAAGCATTTTATTTTCATTAGGATTTGCTTATTGGTCATACAACATGATGAATAAATCAACAGACTCTTCATATTTATATTATTTTATTCTTTCCTTACTATTAGTTATCGGATTAGTATTTTACGGAATAAATTTTCTTAAGAAATTAAAAAATATTCATTCATGAAAAGAGTTTCGATTTTAGCTTTAACATTTATTCTATTTAATTTTGAAAATATTTTATTTGCTTGCGCAACATGTTATGGCGACCCAACTGCCAATACAACTAAGGCGTTAAATATAGCGATTTTAAGTATGATTGGAGTTACTGGAACAATGTTAAGTTCGGTTGCAACATATTTTTTTTATTTGAAAAAAAGAGCAAAAAATTTAAAAACAAAAAAATAATTTGACCTCAGGAGAAATTTTAAAATGAAAGATTTTTTAAACTTACCACTAAACGCATCAGCACATGGTTCATCGATTGATAGTATGATTTATTCGATGCATTATATGATGCTTGTATTATTCTTTGGATGGAGTATTTATTTTATTTTCACAATTATTAAATTTCGCAAAAAAAATAATCCGAATGCAAGTTATGTCGGAGCTAAAACTAAAATTCCACTTTATTTAGTTTTTGTAGTTGCAGGAATTGAAGCTTTCGACTTAATTGGATTTTCAATTCCACTTTGGGCTGAAAGAGTTGGAAATTTTCCAAAAGAAAAAGATGCAACAGTAGTTCGTGTTGTTGCCGAACAATTTGCGTGGAATATTCATTATCCCGGAGCAGATGGTGTTTTTGGAAAATCAAAAATTGAACTTGTAACTTCCGATAATCCTCTCGGACTTGATAGAACTGACGAATCGGCGAAAGATGATATTACAACAATCAATCAATTAAATTTGCCAGTTGATAAACCAGCTTTAATTTATCTTTCATCAAAAGATGTAATACATAGTTTTGGATTGCCTGTAATGCGCGTTAAACAAGATGTAATTCCCGGACAAGTAATTCCTGTTTGGTTTACTCCAACTTTAAAAAATAATGAAGCAACTCCGAATTATGAAATTGCATGTGCACAATTGTGCGGACTCGGTCATTACAGAATGCGTGGTTACATGACAATTCAATCGAAGGAAGATTTTGATAGTTGGATGAAAACTGAAGCTGAATATTTAGCGGCAAGTTACTAAAATAATTTATGAACAGAGGCGAGCGCAACACACATCGCTTTGCGATTTTTCTTTCCATTTGTATTCTCTTACTTATCACTGCAGGTAGTTTTGTAACAAGTACAGATTCGGGACTTGCTGTGCCTGATTGGCCAAACACTTACGGCGAAAATTTATTTCTATTTCCATTTTCAAAATGGATAGGCGGAATATTTTACGAACACTTCCACAGATTAATTGCATCGGCAGTTGGGCTTTTTACAATAATTCTTGCAATTCTTTTAAAAAAATATGAGCCTCAAAAATTCGTTGTAAATCTTGGCTATTTAGCGATTTTCGTAGTTATTTTGCAAGGTGTTCTTGGTGGTTTGACAGTTTTATTTTTATTACCTCCAGCAATTTCAATTTCGCACGCAACACTTGCACAAACTTTTTTATGTATCGCAACTTCGATTGCATTTTTTACTTCATCTTTTTGGAAAGAAGAAAGATTAAATTTTAATATTGAAGTTGGAAAAAAATATTATCGATTTGCAATTTTAGTTTTCTGCGCAGTATTTCTCCAATTAATTTTTGGTGCAACGATGCGACATTTCAAATCTGGGCTTGCAGTTGCAGATTGGCCACTTGCATTTGGAGAAATATTTCCATCGCTTGATGAAAATTCAATTCTTGAATACAACAACCAACTTATAAATCAAAATGTGAGATTGTTTGCCGATGGAACAATTACTTGGTATCAACTTTTAACACACATGTTGCATCGCACTTGGGCTTATTTTGTTTCATTCGGAATTATATTTTTAGTTTATAAAATATTAAAAAATAAAATATTATCTCAACCGATAAAAAATGTTTCATACTTTTTAATTTTAATTTTGATTACACAATTTACACTTGGCGTGTTGACGGTTTTAACAAAAAAATATTTTATTATCGCATCAATTCATGTAACTTTTGGAGCACTTACGCTTGCAGTTACTCTAATTCTTTTATTAATGATTTATAAAAATAATAAATCAAAAATAATTTCTTTATAAATTTGTGAACAAAGAACTAAATCCAGCTTCAAAATCAAATTCCAAAAATCTTATTCATGATTTAATAATTTTATTAAAACCTGAATTGACTGGCTTATCTGTTTTTACAACAATTTTTTCTGGAATAATTGCTTTGGATAATTCAACTCCGATAAATTATTCTATCTTTTTATTTTTAGGATTTGGAACTTTATTTGTGGGTGGAGGAGCGGGGGTTTTAAATCAATACATCGAGCGAGCACTTGATGCAAAAATGAAGCGGACAGAAAAAAGACCAATTCCCGATAATAGAATTTTGCCAAATCATGCTTTATCGTACGGAATAATTGTAACAATAATCGGATTTTTACTCTTACAAATTTTCGTCAACACATATTCATTTTTAATTTCATTTGCGACTTGGGCAATTTATATTTTCATTTACACACCACTTAAAAGAATTTCAGTTGCTTCGACAGTTGTTGGCGCAATTCCGGGAGCTTTGCCAACACTCATCGGATGGGTTGGAATTAAAGGGGAAATTACGATTGAAGGCTGGATTTTATTTTTAATTTTATTTTTTTGGCAAATGCCACATTTTTATTCTCTCGCGTGGATGTACAGAAACGATTACGCAAAAGCAGATTTTCAAATTCTATCGGTAGTTGATAAAACCGGTACAATGCTTTCTCGACAAATAATTTTCAACACAATACTTTTGTTGGCAGTTTCTTTTTATCCTTATAGTGTAGGAATGGCAACTATTGAGTATTTTTATATTGGGTTAGTTCTCAATTTAATTTTTTTAGCTTTTGCTTTTAGATTTTCAAAAGACATAAAAAAATATAATTTGAATTTACCAAACGATGCCAACAAAAGTGCAAGAAAATTATTTTTTGTTTCATTAATTTATTTACCAATTATTTTTATTTTAATTTATTTTTTCGAAAGATAGAGTATGACAAACAAATCAAAATTCCCAAAATATTTTATGACATTTTTTATCGGCTTCGTAATGCTTTGCTTTGGAGTAACATTTGTCTACACAGCAAATTATGAACCAGAAAATACTACAATTCCGAAATTTGGTTTCGTTCCAAATTTTACTTTTGACGAACGAAGTGGAGGAGTAGTAACAAAAGATGATTTGTACGGTGAGGTTTGGATTGCAGATTTTATTTTTTCAAACTGCGGTGGAGGTTGTCCTTCGATGTCTGAAAATATGTTAAAGCTTCAAGCAGAGTTTGCTAACACACCAAAAATTAGACTTGTTTCTTTTACTGTTGATCCCGATAGAGATTCAGTTGAATCATTAAGTGAGTATGCAAATGCTTACGGAGCAAAAAAAGAAAAATGGCTTTTCTTAACTGGAAAAAAGAAATTTATGTATTCTCTAATTCAAAAAGGATTTCGATTACCAGTTGATCCAAATTTAGGAACTGATGACGAACCAATTCTTCACAGCATTTATTTTGTATTAGTTGACAAGCGAGGATATCTCAGAGGATATTATGATTCATCAAATGAAAAAGAATTAGTGAAACTTGTAACCGACGCACGAACTCTTTTACAGAAAAAATAAAATATTTATTAAAAAATTATTCTTTTGGTAAAGTGTAACATTTTCTGCAACGCGCTTCGTAAAGATTTTTTGCTCCAACAATAACTCTTTCAGTAGATTCAGAAGTTCTGTAAGTTCTATCAGCAGGATTTCCACACACCATGCAAATCGCAAGTGTCTTTGTAATATATTCAGCGACAGCTAAAAGTTGCGGCATTGGTTCGAAAGGTTTTGCTAAATAATCTTGATCAAGTCCTGCAACAATAACTCGCTTTCCATTATTTGCAAGTTGCTCGCAAACATCAACCAAATCTAAATCGAAAAATTGCGCTTCATCAATTCCAACAACTTCGGCATCAATTGATTGATTAAAAATTTCTTTTGAGTTTTCAACAACAAGCGAGGGAAGCGATAATTCGCTATGAGATACAATATGATTTGCACTATAACGATTATCAATTTTCGGTTTGAAAATAATTATATTTTGTTTTGCAATTTGTGCTCGACGAAGTCTGCGAATTAGTTCCTCAGTTTTTCCGCTGAACATACATCCTGCAATTACTTCTATCCAACCAATTTTATTTGGTTTTGAAAATAATGTTGCTTCCATATTTTTTCTAATTTAATTTTCACAAATATAAAAAAAGAAATTTAAATTTACATCTTTTTAAAAAATATATTTTAGTATTATTTCTTGATTTCAAATCAACCAATTTGTATTTTAAGAAAAAATAAGGAAGACAAAAATGTATAGTTTACTGATAGTATTAATTATAATCTTTTCAATTTTGTTGATGATGGTAATTCTTTTACAAAGTTCAAAAGGTGGAGGATTAGCAGGATCACTTGGCGGAGGACAAATCGGAACAATGTTTGGAATTCGTCGTGCATCAGATATTTTAACAAAATCAACAACAATTTTAGCAACGCTAATTTTTGTTTTGATTTTGGCAATCAATTTATTTTTTCTTCCGGGAAAAGGTAAAACTTCGCAAGAGAGTGTAATACAAACGGGACAATCAACTGTTCCACCACCACAAATTCCGTTGCAAACAAAATAAAAATTGGCACCCATGGCTCAATTGGTAGAGCAACTGACTCTTAATCAGTGGGTTCCAGGTTC
>ERZ1292623.2378-Hain-H51-01um-R1-2378-length-16926-cov-6_pt1 | contig 16926 bp, 6 predicted proteins | sample MGYA00564398_ERZ1292623 | MGnify/ENA primary metagenome ERZ1292623 (study PRJEB36523, sample SAMEA6512633) | groundwater metagenome | collected 2019-01-07 | study: AquaDiva: Metagenomics assemblies of 32 groundwater samples | reverse complement strand
CATACAATATCGCGGGAGGGAACGCCACAGGAACATTCATCGGAGCAAATATACCAGTCTTTGCAGGAGATTTTGTGAATCTGCAAGTTAACTCAAGCACGGTATTCAGGGTAGATGGTTTGGGTCAAGGGTTCTTTACAACAACCACAATCTCCAACGGAAACCTCAATATAGCGAACGGCTCTCTTCAGATTGCAACGACAACAAGAATTGATGTTTTGGGACAGGGGGCATTCGCGACGACCACTATCTCCGGAAATCTCAACATAGCTGCCAGCGGGGTTTTGCAACTAAATAGCATCACGAGAATTGATTCAATAGGTCAGGGCGCATTTGCGACAACAACAATAGGGAGCGTTACTTATGCCTCAAGCTCGATCACTAATGGATCCAACTTCACTGTCGGAAATTTGTCATACGATTTAACTCTTCAGGGGGCGACAACAACAATTATTGCTACCTCGTCTAACGCAATAACATTTAATACGGGTGGCAGTGAAAGATTCAGAGTCTCTTCGAGTGGACGAATAATGATAAACACAACGGCGACTTCAACCGGACTTGTGAATATTATAGGTTCGACATCCGCCACAAGCGGTATCGCCGGCATCTATCAAGAATCTGTTCTAAATCCGTCAGTAAGCGGTAATTTCCAATTCGGCAATCGTCACATTGTAAAGATTGAGGCTACGGCTTCATCAAGTATGATAGGGGAGTTTATTCGAATGGTTGATAACACAACGCTGGTGAATACGGTTCAGGCAATGCAGATTCAGGCTTGGTCTGGAACAAATGTTCAGGGAACAAATACCGGTATTTGGACGGCAGGCAGAACATTTGGTTTACAAGCATTCACCAACGGTTCGGCTGGAGGAGTTTCTCAGCCGGCGGCTATCTATGGAGAAACAACTACTTCAACTCAAGGACAAGTAATGCGGCTTTATTCAAGTGCTATAGCATCTTCGTCTCAAGACTTTGCCCAGTTCTATCAAGAAATTTCAAATTTTCAGGGCAATGGTTTAAAGATGGATTTTGGAAGGGCGGGTGGCACTTTCACGGGAAACTTCCTTCACTTGGTTAATAATCAAAGCGTTAAATTCGCTGTTAACGCTACAGGTACAGTGATGATAGGCACATCGACTCCGTTTGGCACTTCAACGATGCTTGTTGTTTGCGCCGCTACAAATTGTACTTTGCCCACAGCAACATCCACGGTTGCAGTCTTCGGTTCGGTTGATGGAACAACTACTGGTAATTCAATAAGCGCGAGGGGAGTAATAACCGGTTCGCTGGCTGACGTCGGTGAATATGTTCCGGTTGTGGGCGTGCGGGGTGATTATGAGCCAGGGGATCTGTTGTCGGTTGATGTCGGCACTTCAACCAAGTTTAGAAAGAGTGATAAACCGTACGACCAAACCCTTTCCGGCGTTGTGACTCGTGCCTCTGCCTTTGTCGCTGGCGGTGAGATATCAGATTCGGAGAGCGCGATTATAATGGCTTTGGCTGGCCGAGTACCTGTAAAAGTCACTGGTGAAAACGGAGCAATTAAAGCGGGGGATTTAATAACTGGTTCTTCTAATGCCGGATTTGGAATGAAAGCAAAATTCGCCGGAAGAATGGTTGGTATTGCGCTTGAAGATTTTGTTGAAGAAACCGTGGACGCAACTGGAACGATAATGATGTTTGTAAACCCGCATTGGGCGGCACCGCTTATTGTGGAAGGAACGAGCACGCCAGACTCTTTACAGGGAGGAGATGCTGGCGCTGGAGAAGTCTTGAACTCATACACATTCGACGAAAAATTCACGGTAAACATCGGTACGCTTCGCGCCGGTAAAATTTATGTAAAAGATTTAACAATTGGCTCGGCTGAAGAACCGGCTGGCATAACATTCTTTGACCGAATAACGAAAGAGCCATATTGTTTGGTGATTGAAGACGGCGCGCCAAAGACATATGCAGGCAAGTGCGAGGGAAATAGTTTTGAAGAGAGTAATTTATTGAATGGAGAACCGGCAGCTGAATCAGAATCGTTTCCGCCTCCGACGCCAACTGAACCAGGAAGTTCTACTGAACCTGAACCCGAGCCAGAGCCTGCGACAGAACCGATAACGGAACCGGTGGTGACAGAACCGCAATCAGAGCCAACTCCAGAAACCGAACCAGCGCCCGCTTCGGTTTCTGACTCACCGCCTCTAGCCGATACAGAGACCCCACCGCCAACAGATACTGCTCCGCCGGAGGGTGATGGGTTATTATAGAAATACGGACGAGGTGATAGAGAAAATAATTAGCCACTTAAAATGAATAAAAAAAATATAATCTTATTAATCACGGGAGTGGTCATTGTTGTGGCTGGTTGGTTTGGCTATAAAGAGTATTTTACTACTACTACTACTACCGAACTTTATCCGGACAAAATTACTATCGGGTATGTGTCATGGCCTGGATACTTGGGGTTATATATCGCTAATGAGAAAGGCTATTTTAAAGAATTAGGACTTGATGTGGACATTAGGGCTTATCCCAGCCTTTCCGAAGAATATAGTGATTATGTATCTGGTAAAATCCAAGGTGCGGCTAATTTAACACTAGATGCGATAAATGAGGCATATGATGGATTAGATCACAAAATAATCTTAGTCATTGATCATAGTAATGGTTCCGATGGCATTATTGCTTCCCGAGGCATTAAGGACTTTATGGGCGTTAAGGGTCAGATGGTAGCTTTTGAATACGGAACATTAGAAGAGTTTTTCTTGCTGTATGCTCTGGATCGTAACAACCTGAGTTTAACAGATATTATTCCAATCAATCTAAGTCCTGAAAAATCGGCGGATGCAGTCGTTACAGGAGATGCTGGCGTGGCAGTTACTTATGAGCCATTTATGAGCGAGGCTATAACAAAGAGCGGGGGGAATAAAATCTTTTCATCGGCGGATGCGCCGGGTCTTATAACCGATGTGCTTACATTTCACTCTGACTTCATCAAAGCTCACCCTAATACTATCGAAGCGATCGTGAGAGCATATTTCAAAGCTGTTCGATTCTGGAAAGAACACCCCGAAGACGCAAACGTCATTATTGCAAAATATCTTAATATAACAGCGGATCAAGTTTCCGCCCAAGTCGGGGGTGTCAAACTTCTTGATGAATCTGATAATCGTACTGCATTCACTTTCTCGGTAGGCCTGGAATCGCTTTATGGCAATATGCGAAGCGTTGATGAATTCTTAAAAAAACATCAACAAAACACCAATACACGTGATGTTGATACCGATACTTTAATCGAGCCACGTTTTATAAGAAAACTTCAAAAGTAGTAGGATATTGCATTTAAATTTGGAATGAAATTACTCACCAAGATAGCTCTCATCATTTTAAGCGGAGCGATTTTAGCGACTGTTGTTACGTCCTATTTTGTATTCACATCTACTAAGTCTGCGCTACAAACAGTAATCAAAAATGGACAAGAAGATCTCGGTCGAGAAATTATGGATAAAATAGATCGATTACTTTTTACATATTATATCGGCATCCAAAATATCGGCGAAGAAGAAAGTATTGAGCAGACACTCAACGGCAAACTGACAGACTCACGCGTTATTGAAAGGCGCATCAAAGAGCTCCAGTTTCTAACTGGACCATGGGATGTTCTGAAAATCGTTAATTTCAAAGGCGAGATTGTTGTTTCCAACACTCAAAATAAAGCAGGAAAGTATTTATTAAAAGAAAGTGTTGACAGCACGAAAGCGCTTAAAGAGGCGCTTGGCGGTCATATTTATTATTCCGACTTTCTTATTTCCAAAGAAACGGGAAGGCCGACAATGATTTTTGCGGCGCCAATTCGTGACCAAGATAAACCCAACCAACCAATCGTCGGCGCTGTTCTGGGTTACATTGCTTGGCCGGCGATTGCTGAAATTGTTAACAGTTTTAACCTGACGAATGAACTAAATCTTTATACGCATGACGGTGTGTTTATTGCCACGAATCAAGAAACGCCCGTAAACTTATTTACTAATGACGATAAAATTGCCCGTAGTATAGAAGCGGGAAAGGAGCCTGAAAGCAAAATTGTAGCACTTACTACTTACTCGCCATCAATTGGACACTTGTCATATAAGGGCAACCGATGGGTTTTATTTGTTAAAACCCCGATAGCGGTTGTCTTTGCGCCCGCAGTAAGTACAGCACGAAACATTGTTTTGTTTTTGATGCCGATTATTTTATTAATCACTATCTTGATATTGAAATTGTTAAAGCGATTCGTTGTTCAACCAGTTACTAATCTTACTGAGGTTACTAATATTATTTCTCGGGGAAATATATCAAAACGAGCGGAGATTGGGTCAAAAGATGAGATTGGAGAGTTGGCGAAAGCATTTAACCAGATGACGGAAAAATTACAACAGGGAACTCGGGAACTCAAAGAAGAACAAGCTCGTCTTCTGGCATCAATCAACAGTCTTTCCTTCGGATTTATTATTCTTGACAAGAGACACCGCGTTTTACTCAAGAACACGGTGATAACAAAACTATTTGAGTTGAAAAATAATGATGAAATTTCTATTGATCACATTTCAGGTTTTTTGGGGGGACATTTTGACATTAAAGCCGAAGCGGAGCGATGCATGAAAGGCAAAACAGTTTGTGAGATAAAAGAAATTGTCCTCGGCGCTAAATTTCTCCGTGGCATCATTGCCCCGATAATTATGATTCGTGATCATGAAGAAATAATCGGCTATGTATTCTTGCTTGAAGATATTACCGAAGCGAAGATATTAGAACGGAGCAAGGAAGATTTTTTTGCCGTGGCGTCGCACGAGCTTAGGACGCCCTTGACCGCCATTCGTGGCAATGTCTCAATGATTCAGGATTTTTTTGCCGATAAGATAACAGACAAAGAGGTGCTAAAAATGCTAGACGATATTCACGTCGGAAGCGTTCGACTGATAAAGATTGTGAACGACTTCCTTAATGCTTCTTCTTTGGAGCAGAAAAAAATCTCTTTTAAAATTGAAAATTTTGATTTGACAGATTTAATTACAGAAACGTTATTTGATCTAAATAATATAGCGGCCGACAAAGGTCTTTATTTGAATTTTGAAACCGAGAACGGTCTTTTGCCCAAGGTAAGGGCAGACCGCGAGAGAACGAAGCAGGTTATCATAAATATTATTGGTAATGCCATCCATTTTACCGAAAAGGGCGGTATTACCGTGAGGGCGGAGAAAGCTAATTATTTCTTGAAAGTTTCTGTAATGGATACCGGGTTAGGTGTTTCATTCCAAAACCAGGAGCTTCTTTTTAGAAAATTTCAGGTGGCTGCGGAAAAGACCTTAAGTCGGGATGTGGCGAGTGGCACCGGCTTAGGGCTTTATATCTCAAAATTATTAATTGAAGCGATGGGCGGCCAAATTTCTTTGGAAAAAAGCACTTTGGGGCATGGCAGTGTTTTCAGTTTTACCCTGCCGACTATTGGCAACATTAGTGGTAAGGCTTTATAATTAAATTATGATTAAAATATTTCTTATTGAGGATGACCCGTTGATGGTCAATCTTTATGAAAGGGTTTTTAAACTATCGGGTTACGAGGTGGAGGTCGCTTTCAATGGCGAAGAGGCGCTCAAAAAATTAAAGACAATGAAAGTTATTCCAACAGTAATCCTTATGGACGTCATGATGCCAGTTAAAAACGGGCTGGATACCCTAAAGGATATTAAGCAAGACCCCGCGTATAAGGATTTTAAAAAAATACCGGTTGTTATGCTCACTAACTTGTCTGGCAATGAAGATGCGGAAAAAGCTCTTCTATTAGGAGCGGTAACATACCTCGTTAAAAGCCAGTATGAACCAAGAGAAGTGGTGGCGAAGGTAAAAGAAATTGTGAGTGCCTACAGTAGAGAGAGCGACATACCGGAGGTTAGGGTGGCGATAAAAAATATTAAAAAAGATAAGAAATCTGGCGAATAATAAAATGAATAAGTTTGGGTCAGTGATTGTTTTGTTATTGGCCTCTTTTTTTATTTTTCCCGCTATTGCCCTTGGCGCGGTTTCTTACGAGCGAACACCGGCAGGATTTGAAATCACTTCGCCGGTTACCCTTAATGTCTCTTTTGATGATTTTTTAAGCGATACCGGATTGACCACAGATGTGAATTACTGGGGCATAGTATTTACCCCTACTGATAGTTCGGAAAATTTTATTCAAAGTTCTTGTGTCCCATCATCAACATTGAGCCTGGGTAATAGCATCGATTTCCCTTCGAGCGAATACGACAGCGTTGTCTTTTCCGGTTTCCTTAATACGCCTTGCGATGTGAATGTTGAATGGCCTGTTTCGGGGGCATACTTGGAAGGCGACAGTAGTTATGTTGTTTTTACAGTTATCGGAGAAAGAATTAATAGCAGTGGGGGAAATACTTTTGTTTATAATCCGGAGATAGAGTTGCTCACAAATTTATCTAGTAAAACATTTCGCGGGGTACTACCCATCAAGCATAAAGTCACCGACAAAAACGATTCTTTTGGACAACCGGAGTATGGATTAAGATCAAGGCCGGTAGCTATCTACTATGCTGTGGCCTCAAGCTCTGCTTGGATTCCACTCTCTTTAGAAAGACCGGCTGCGGGTACATATAATTGGGATACTTCCAATCTGCCCGACGGCCCCTATAAATTAAAACTAACGGCAAGTGGAAATGATAACGGTTTCAATCAAGTTATAACGGATAGTTTTTTTCTGGACAATACTCCGCCGTTCTTTGACTTAGATATTGACCCGGATTTTACTAAAGGCGTTCCGGTGGACTTATACATAGAAAGTTCGGAAGTGTTAAAAAATGCCCCAAATGTTACCGTTTCGCAATTAAATCATGAACCGGTTGTAGTTGAGTTAGTAACAGATATTGTTGGTAGGAAATATAGGGGGCAATACAAGATTGTTTCTGACTTTGACGGACCAGCGATAGTTTCGATAAGAGGTGAAGACTTGGTTGGTAATTTAGGAGAAAACATCCTCTCGGGTAGTGAATTTGCCGTCGGCATCAACCCGCCGCCTTCGCCAGTCGTGGATCCTCTCCCGCCGGAAACCTTGACTACGACGACCTTGATCACAATCTCTGGTCAGGGGATAAATTCTGACAAAGTATTAGTAAGAGTTAACAACTCTACCTCTTCCGAATATACGCAAAATAATCTAAGGAATGGAAAATTTGGTATAAAAGACATACAACTAAATTCTAACTTTAATAAGGGCAGGAATTTCATAAATGTGATTTCTTATGATAAAAGCGACCGACCCTCGTTTCCAACCACCTTTAAGGTATTCATTGATAGGGCTCCAGAAGTTTCATTTGTTGAGCCGCGCGGTCGGCTTTTGAAATTGAACGGTTCAATTAAATTTTCCTGGAAGTCTTATGATTTCAATGACGATGCCCTAACTTACGGAGTAGAAATTAGCGGCGATGGAGGAGAAAGCTGGCGGGTACTCGCAGAAAATTTGAAGGAAACTCAATTTGTTTGGGATTCCACCAGCGTCCCTGACAGTTCTAATTATTTGGTTAAGATTTCGGTTTATGATGGCAACCTCTACTCCCAAGTAGTGAGCAATAAGATTACTATCCAGAACAATTTACCCACAATCACGCTTGATTTGGCCGGAGATTTTTACACTTCCAAAGATTCAAAGGTTTTGACCGGTTTTGTAAGAAGTAAGAACGATTTATTGAAAAAGCTGGAGATTAGTAAGGATAGCGGTAAGAGTTGGGAGGAGATTCTGCCCGATGACGGCAAATGGAACTCGACTTTCGAACGGTTTAATTTTGCCCTCTCATCACTTTCCGGCGGGCCGCAAAAGATAATACTGAGCGGCAGGACGGTGTCCGGAAAGGTTGTGGTTAATGCCCAAAATCTTAAGGTGTTTTTTGACAATATTGCGCCATCAATAACGGCTAAAAATTTGGCGGACAAAGTTTATACCAAAAACATTTTGGCTTTAGGCGGTGTTGCGACGGATGATTTTTCGGGTATTAAATCAGTGCAGTATTCGGTTGACGAGAGCGATTGGTATGAGGCCACCATTTTGAATGGTTTTTATAGTGCTCGTGCGGAGTTCAAAATCAATCACCCCTCGAATATCGGTGACGGAAAACATGTAATAAGAATAAGGTCTGTGGATAGAGCGGGTAATTTGTCAAAGATAAAACTGGAAAATATCGTAGTTGATGCAACACCGCCGAGAATTGGAAGTTTTCTTTTAGAACAGAACGGAGCGATTGTTTTGCCCGATAAAGACGGTTTTTTTGAGGTGGGTGTTGGAGATTCGGAGTTTCGTGTATCGATTGCTCTTAACCCCAAAACAGTCCGGGTTTTATTGAATGACGAACAAATTGAGCTGGTTCTTGATCTAGAAGATAATTTGTGGAAATCAAAGATCGGCATTGATAAAACTGGCTTAATCCCTCTTGAGATTATTACAAAGGATGAGCATGGTAATAAATCTGAAAAAGAGCTTTTAAAAATGAAAGTTGTGGCTGAAGACAAGAACGGCCTTTCCGTAAAGTCAAAATGGTCTGATTTTTTCAGAAAGTTGTTCAAGAAATAATACTTCATGTCTATGTCTAACAAATATAAAAATTTAATTTACATCGGACCTTTTTTAATCATTCTCTTCGGAAGCGTTTATTTACTAACAAACCTTGCGCCCAAATTTTTTACGAGCATTAGCCCAAACACGGAAGTTAAGGAAAGGGTTGTGGCTCCTAATTTTGGCCCACTATCCGATTTCTTAGGGAAACGGGTTATCTTAATCTTCTGGACTTCCTGGAACGACGTTTCCTTGAACCAGCTTCAAATAATAGATGATTATTATCGGTCAATTCCCAATGAAGACATAGCTGTGCTTGCCGTTTCAACTGGCGAGGATGCCAAGGCCGTGGAAGCGGTTTTGGCGAAGAAGTCGATTTCCGCGAGAGTTCTTTTAGATACGGATGGGGCAGTGGGGGAGGCATACGGCGTAGGTTTCTTGCCGCTTACGGTTTTTATTGACCGGGCCGGGCTTGAAGCCTCAAGAATTGTGGGGCCAATGACTTTGGAAGAGATCAAAGCCCAGCTTAATCAGCTATAATGAATTTGTATGAGTAGTTTTTTTATATTCAATAATATTCATCTGGGCATAGAGCTTCTTGGGGCAATAATCTTTTTTGTTGCCGCATGGCTTTTCTTTGAGGCATATCTTATAAAAAAAGACGGATTTAGCATTGGAAGATCACTCGGGTTCGGGCTCTTGAGTGTTTCGCAGGTCATTCAGGCGATTCACAGTACTGATGATAATATTTCGGCTTTCTCGGTATACATATACTTGGTCTCTCTCGTCTTGATCTTATTGAGTTATGCCTTGGAAAAACTTCCGCCTCGACCAGAAGCTTTGGCGATTGCCTTTGTTTCAATAAATTCCATCTTTATCAAGAATTATTCGGTTCTTGCTTCGGTTCTGTTGATCATCATAACCGCTGTTTTAGCCAAGCGGTATTTCAGGGACATTGAAAAACTCTTGAAATGGCTCATCGCCGGTTTTTTTCTTTTATCGGCGTCATCCATAATTTCTATCTTTGCAAGGTCAGAAATAAATTCGTTGTGGGTTTTAGGACAAGCCATAAAATTATTAGCTTTTGTTTCCATAGTATTGTGGGTTTGGCAATGGTTGAGCTTGCGGATTAAAGAAGAGACATTGCTTGTTTTTATATCTTCCGCGCTATTCGTGGCGCTCTTTATCACCACCGCCTTCTCTGCGTTCTTTTTCAATAATATACAAAAGGTTACCGAGAATAATTTGTCTTTAAGCGCTAAGGTTTCAGATTTTTACATATCAAGCCTGAAAGACAAAGCGCTTGCTTCCGCAGGAGGTCTTGTTCAAAACCCTGATTTTATCGGCGCTTTGAGAACAAAGGACGGCGTGACTTTGGAAAAATTCGCAAAGAGTTTTTTAGAATCCACCGGAGAGAAAGTTTTCGTTGTTGCTGATATAAGAGGAAATGTGTTTTTTAAATTTAATTACCCGGTGAAGAGTGGAGAGAACGTTTTGTCTGAAAAAATTGGAGCAGAAGCGATAGAGGGAAGGCGAGTGGCGACAATAGGTTTTGCAGATGAGGAGGGGCTCTCGGTTAGGGCGGCTGTGCCTGTTTTAGATCGTGGGAAAATCGTCGGTGTTTTTATCTCCGGGTTTTTGTTAGATAAACAGTTTGTGGAGAATTTGAAGCGTATTAGCAATCTTGAAGCGACTGTTTTCTCGGGTGACAAAGTCATAGCATCCAGCATTTTGGCCCCGGAAACAAGATTCAATATTCCGCAATCGGAATTTGTGGGAACGGTTAATTTATTAAACAACGAAGTTGTCGGGGCCTTTTTGCCACTTAAGAGTTTCGAGGGCAGTATTGTCGGAATGCTTTCTATGACCACAACTCCGGGAGAACTTGCAAGACAAACTGGGGAAACAAACCGATTAATCATATTAATGGTTTTTGTGATAGCGCTCGTCCTTGTCGTACCGCTTTATAGGTTTACAGTATATTTAACATCTTAATTTGATGTAACGCGTTGTAACAGCAGTAAAAATGACCAATTTGATGGTCTTTTTCGGCTTTTTTCGGAGGATAACGTTAATAAATCTATTTTTTTTGATTAGTTATTGAGTGCGTAATAACATTTGTTTAGCTGAAGGCGAGTCTTTCCAAATTGCCGATTGCCATGCGGTCGTTATCCACATTTTTTCATATATTAGTGCGCATATATTCACTATAATTATGTAAAGGTGATTAATTTGTGGGATTATTTTAAAATGATCAAGTTTTTAAGGGGTTGTTTATTTGTTTTGGGATTAATAATCCTAAGTTTTGTTTTTCAAAATGGACCTTCTGGTTTTGTCGGAGAAGCGAGGGCGGCAGAGCGGGGAGATGCGATAATTTTTTATGGATCCAGCACCTCGGTAACTTACCGCACCTGGTCTTCTTCTTCCCAAAGCTTCTCTGCTCCGATGAACGTTACGAGTACGGCATACACCGTAAGGAACGCAGTTATAAAAGGTTCGCCAACGAACGAAGAAATGATAGCTGGTTTTCAGACGACAGGTGGCGATTTGTATATTATGCGCTGGAACGGTTCGGAATGGTCAACGGAGTGGACAGCGGCGATTGGGGTTGGAAACCTTAAGCGATTCGACATCGCTTATGAGAGCAATTCTGGCGAAGCATTGGTTGCTTATAGTGCAAGCTCTACGACCAACGAATTGCGTTATCGTTTATGGACAAGCACTTCCACATGGACGGCCGAACAGAATTATGATGCCGTGAGAACATCCGGTGTCATTGATGCAATCCAGATGGCTCAGTTTGCAAGCTCTTCCGGCACAAATGATATCGGCATAGTTTGGGGTGATACGAGCGAGGACCTTTCAGCAAATTACTGGGACGGCACGAATAATGTTTGGAAAACAGAACCAAGCGCGGCTCTTGCCACCAACTTGGCGCAGATTGCAGCCAACGGGGTTCTTTCAACTTGGGCATTTGATTTAGAGTTTGAGTCTTTATCCGGTCGGCTGATGGTTGCGTGGGGCGTTGATGGAGAAACCGAGGTGAGATATATTTTGAGAACTGCGGGTGCGTCCGGGACTTGGGGTTCGCCTGCTGTTTCAAGTGGATTCGGTGAAGAACAAATAGATATGGAGCTTACGGGTAATCCTGTATCAAATGTAATTTTGTATGCCAACAATTCTCCTGACACAGGCAACGATTCGGAATGGGCCGTTTGGTCTGGTTCTGCGTGGCCTACGGCGCAGGATACCGCACCGCCGTGTGCAAATACGAGTAGCTGTACGGATTCCTCGATAGATACTACCGGAGCTGGTACGAGCAATAACTCCGTTGAATGGCTTACTAGCGGCGCAAATGTGAGGGGGGTCATAACTTATGACGATGCTAATGCCGGTGGTCTTGATTGGTTGGTTTACGACGGGACGAATTTAACGGTTCAGACGGATTGTACAACCAATTGTAGTTCACAACCCGCTTCCGGCGATGACAAGCTCCATAGAAACAGGGTAAACCCCTTTAATTCCGGAGAATTGATTTGGATTGGCGTTGACACAGCTAACGATCTTTTTGCAAAAAAATTGACACTGGTGAACACAACGTTCACTTGGTCTTCAGCCGACGGCGGAACAGCTCTTACTCCAAACATATCTTCCGCCGCTCCAGGTTTTGCGGCTGATATCGCTTACTTTAAGTTCATTGCTACTACAACAGTTACCGCAACTGCAACTGGTACCCAAGCTGCAACCCTGGATATCCCCTCGACTAGCCAAAATGTCGGCGGTGCGTTTGTGTTGAGTGCGAATAAAGCGACTACAGTCACTAATCTTACTATTACAGAAAACGGAACGGTAAATGCTCAGACGGGTCTTGATAACATCCTTCTCCGTTACGATCTAGATACTAGCGCGCCTTATATTTGTGATGACCAGAGTTATGGCGTAGGCGACACGCAATTCGGTTCGACCGATGCCGACGGATTTAGCTCTGCAAATGGCACATCGACTTTTACTGGTTCGGTCTCCGTCTCTGCAACATCAACAATGTGCGTTTATGTTGAGCTTGATGTGGTGACCGGAGCAAGTGGAGATTTGGAAGTAAGAATAAATTCCTCCGGCGATATTGTAGCGACAGGCGCAGATATTAGCGGAACATTTCCATTGGATATCCCCGGGACCACCTCTCTTCCGGCTGCTACAGTGACGGTTAGTGGAACTTGCAAACAATTTGACCAATCAACGAATTGTGCTGATTCCGAAACTATACGGGTGGCGGTTAATGGCACGCTCCAATCACAAACTGGCACCACTTCCGGCGGGAGTTGGTCAGTTTCAAGTATTACCCAGCCATCTGCTGGCGATATTATCACTGTTTTTGTAACTTCTACCACCGCCTCTGTTCGGGCGGGAACAATAACAAATTACACAAGCGGTAATGTCACGGGCGTTCAACTTTTTGAAAGGCATTTGGTATTAGGCGCAACATCAAGTCAGATTTTTACAAACGCGAGTACCAGCATTTTTGACAATTCAGTTGCCGGCGACGCCAATGTCTTCTGGGACGTTGATGGGTCAAATAACTTGAACGTTGATACTGGCGGACTATTTTCGGACGAAAGACTCTTGGTGCGAGCCGGGAACACTTATCAGCCGGACTCAAGCGGTGCGAGCATAGTCATCACAACCGTTAATTTTCAGGCGTCCTCAACCGCAACCACAACCGCAAACGGGAGTACTTTCAGAATTACAAACGGCGGAGCATTTTTGAATAATGGTACATTTACGGCCGGAACTTCAACGGTTGAATTCGCCGGCACGGGCGGCACGATTGATAACAGTGGCGGAACTTTTTATAACCTAACGGCTTCATCAACTGCTTCAACTACTATTGTAAGCACCACCACGGTTTCCAATATATTAAATGTCCAAGGAACATTAAGCATAAACTCAAGTCCTACGTTCACCTCCCAATCCACCACAACTCTCGCCGGTATTATCGGTGGAGCCGGTAAGATCATATTTCCAGCGACCTCAACCGGTCCGGGGACGGGCGGAACATTGAGTTCCCAAGTTCGGTTTGATGCCACGAACGCTAATATTTCTTCCAGCACTTTTGCCGTGCGCACTTATGGCGGGCTCGTTGAAGTTTATAGCAATGTTTCTTCAGCGCGTGTCGCAACAATGGACGCGGGTACTTATATTTTTGCGACAAGCGTAAATATACTTGCCAATGGCGCGGGCGTGAGCAACGTCATTTTACAAGCAACCTCTTCCAATCCAGCGGTTGTTATTTCCGGTGATCTCGATTTCACAGGAACGGGCTCCGGGAGCGAGATAATTCAATCGGGTAATGGAATCTGGTCTGTCTCCGGAAATGTAGATTTTACGGGTGGAACTTATACGGCTGGGGCTTCTAACACGCTTCAGCTAACCGGCGGAACGGCGGCAACGCTTACTACCTCTGGCAATAGTCTTCGAAACCTTACTGTTTCCGCATCCGCCGCTAAAACTTTTGAGCTCAACGCTACAACTACGATTGACGGTAATTTAAGAGTAGTTTCTACGAGTACCTCTCCAGTATTTACCAATACCACTATATTAATGACCGGCTCCTCGGCAACAATTGGAGTCGGCACCGCCTTTTTAGATAATCTGAATGTTTCTTCTACTGGCAATGTAACCACCGAGGGTTCCAGTTTTAATATTAACAAACAATTGATAATAGCGGCCTCATCGACGTTTAATGCGAGTAGTTCCGTCTTAGTTAATCTTAATTCCAACGGTTCTAACCCCAACCTAATTTTAAATGGCACTCTTAACGGAAGCTCCACTTCTATTTTTGATTATAAGGGTTCATATCCATTTCCCACAAGCGGAATTGTATCGGTAGGTACTTTAAATTTTTTGCCGAGCACCCTCGGTTATATGAGCGCAAGAACTTACAATACCAATATTGGTATTAAGGCCGGTGCGGGCAACTCAACAACCACGGTTATAATGGCAACATCCACTGGACAAATAATAACCATAACCGGTGATCTTACGATATATACCCCTAGTGCTGGATATACGCGGGGACTTTCAGCCACATCAACCAATCCAACCGTTAATGTGTCTGGCACCATTTCATTTTCTGGGTCCACGGGTAATATGCGGCTTGACCTCGGTTCTTCAACTTGGAATACTTCTTCAAGTATCAATTTCACGAGCGGGACGGTAGTTGCGGATATTGGCAGCACTTTCACAATGAGAGGCACCGGCACTCTTACGACTGCTAATCAAACCCTTCAGAATCTTAACCTATTTGGGAATATAACCCTGAATTCCACTACTACCGTAAACGGCAATTTAGACATGACTAGTGGGACCATAACCGCTGGTACCTCAACAATTGTTATGACGAGTTCCACCGCCGCGATTGTCGGAGGTGGGAACACGCTCTATAATCTCACCGCCTCCTCAACTGGGACGATAAGTTTAAATACTTCGGCTCTTACTGTTTCGAGCACCTTTGAGATTGCCACTTCAACCACATTTTCTATTTCAAGCGGTGTGACCTCAACCCTGCTCAGTGGCGGTTCTCTGATCTTGAACGGTACAAGTTCCGGTTCCGGCGTCTTGGTTTACCGGCCTTCTACAGCCTTTCCGACATCCGGTTCCATTTCCTCTGAGTTGAGAATGGATACGATTGATAATAACCAGACGCTCTCTGCCCGCACTTATGGCAGCGCTGTTAAAATCGATAACTCCGGCGCCACAACCGGCCGTACCGTAACCTTAGCTTCCGGAATTCACACTTTCTCGGTCGGACTTAGCATTGCCGAGTCAGGCACAGGAGACGTGAACCTCACTGGATCTGCTAATAACCCCACAGTGAACATTTCCGTCAACTTTTCCTGTTCAGCTGGCACGGGAAATATGATTACTACCGGCTCCGGTACCTGGACATTTTCTGTCTCGACTGCGGACTTTACAAATTGCTTGCTAACCTCAACTCCCGGCACGACTTTTGCTCTGACCGGCAGCTCGGTATTCTTTTACGGCGGTAGTCAGAATTTTGGCAATATCGATTTTACTGGCGCAGGAGGCACCCCCACGTTTATAAACAGCGCAACTTCATCTGGCAACGTAACTCTGCGCTCCGGAATGTCTCTATCTTCAGCCACTTTAAAAATGACTTCGTCCACAGCCAATCTTGTGGGGGCCGGCAACATCTTGCCAAATTTAATAATCGATCCCTCGAGTGCCGGTACAATCACGCTTGCCACCTCTGATTTAACCATCTCGGACGCGCTTGAGGTTGCGAGTGGTGATACGTTGTCAATTGCAAGCGGAAGGACGCTCAATCATACGGGGGCAACAACCACATTGTTAAGCGGAACGATTAGCGGAGCCGGAACACTCAGGTTTACCAACACTTCTGTCGGGCCTGGCAGTGGCGGCACGCTTTCATCGGTCGTTCGATATGATGCTTCTGCGGCCGATGTGCCCGCCGCTACTTTTGATGCGAGAACTTATGGCGGGCTCGTTGAAGTTTATGCTTCAAGTGCCTCGGCTAGAACAATTACATCGGCCGCAGGAACTTACAACTTCAACGGCGGATTAAACGTTTTGTCTGAAGGGGCAGGAAATACGACGCTTGACGCTTCTTCTTCGAATCCAATTGTTAACACATCAGCGCTTGACTTCACTGGGGTCGGAGGCGGCAACGAAATAATACAATCCGGTACCGGGACTTGGACGGCAACCGGCACGGTTGATTTTACCGGCGGAACATACAGTGCTAACACCGGCAACGCATTCGATAAGAGTGGGTCTTCAAACTCTTTCACCTCAGCCGGAAACGCTTTCCAAAATCTAACGATATCCGGAACATCAATTACACTTGCTGACGACACGTTGGTCGGGGGTAATCTCAATCTTTCCGGTTCGGGACTTACCGCCGGTTCGACTAAGGTTACAATGACGAGTTCCACAGCCACACTTGATGGGGGTGGTAACACCATAAATAATCTCACGGCTTCTTCAACCGGCACCATCACCCTTCAGAATACCGACCTCGTGGTTGGAGGAACGTTTGATGTTGCGACATCTACGACTCTTAGTATCAACAGCGGTCGCGCGATCTCGGCTTCATCAAGCCTCGTCTTGAACGGAACTGTTTCCGGTGCCGGAACGTTGATTTACCTTCCGGCGACAGGATTTCCCACAACCGGAAATGTTTCTTCCACTTTAAGATTTGATTCCACCAATACTGGTCAGATAATTACGGCAAGATCTTATGGTGGGGTAGTTGATTTGGTAAATACGGGTGGCACCAATAGGACAATCACGATGGC
>ERZ1292623.1869-Hain-H51-01um-R1-1869-length-19605-cov-7_pt1 | contig 16926 bp, 18 predicted proteins | sample MGYA00564398_ERZ1292623 | MGnify/ENA primary metagenome ERZ1292623 (study PRJEB36523, sample SAMEA6512633) | groundwater metagenome | collected 2019-01-07 | study: AquaDiva: Metagenomics assemblies of 32 groundwater samples | reverse complement strand
ATCATCAACCGAGCTGTCACAATCATTATCAGCACCATCACAAACCTCAACACCAACAGGACTAACTAAAGCATTAGAATCATCACAATCACCACCCACAGCACTAAAACCAGCAGGAGCAGAACAAGCATCAATACTAGGAGCAGTACCATAACCATCACCATCACCATCAGTAAAGAAACTCAACAAAACACCATCATCAACCGAGCTGTCACAATCATTATCAGCACCATCACAAACCTCAACACCACCAGGACTAACTAACGCATTACCATCATCACAATCACCAGACTGATCAGTAAAACCAGCAGGAGCAGAACAAGCATCAACAGTTGAAGCAGAATTACCAAAACCATCACCATCTACATCAGCATAAAAAGTAAATAACACACCATCATCAATGACTCCATCACAATCATCGTCAACACTATCACAAAACTCAACTGCTCCAGGATTAGCAAACTCATCAGAATCATCACAATCAAGACCTAAATCACAATTATTACCATAACCATCAACATCAATATCAATACAGCAAACCGAGATATCAAACCTACATTCATTCACTGTACCTACAGCATAGCAAGAAAGAACCCCGCCCCCAGGATGGCTTTGAGAAGCACATGTTTCATCACTTAATGAAGTACCATCACAGTCTTCCGCTAAATTAATAATACCATCACCGCAAACACCAGCTACACCACAATCAGCAGGACAAGATGCCGAAGTCTCATCAGAATCACAAACACCATTACCACATGGAATCCCAACTGGCGGAGTTACACAATCAGCAGGACAAGATGCCGAAGTCTCATCAGAATCACAAACACCATTACCACACGAAGATGCAGGAGGAGAAGTACCAGGATCTGGAGTACTACCACCACCTCCGCCTCCACCTCCGCCTCCACCACCGCCACCGCCACCACTTCGCCTACAGTCAGCAGGACAAGTACTTACAGACTCACTACGACTCCCTTCACAAATACCATTACCACACGAAGGAATATAACCTTCAAGACAATCTTTCGGACAAGTTAATGTGTCTTCATCACCATCACAAGTACCATCACCGCAATAAACCACTGAAGATGTATTCCCCCCTATTGGTGGTGGTTCTTCTGGTGGAGACTCTGTTTGTGGTTGAGTAACATTGACAGCTGTTTTTTCTTCGCAATCAGCAGGACAAGAATCAAATATTTTCTCAGCAAATTGACAAGTATTATCCCCACAACTATCTTTATGAGAGCAACCTAAAATTATTATCAACAAAAACATTAATATAAATAATAAACTTTTGTTCATTATTAGATTACTGTAGTAACTACTATTTAAAGTTTATTCGCAAGAAATTGAAGTGCCACCAGAACTAACACACGATACCATGTTGTCTATAATAACAAAACCAGAAATTGATCTATCATCAACCTTTTTTTTACAACAAATATTCTTAGCAGTGTTTTTTGCGATTGTATTATAATCTGTCCAAGCACTATCTGCACGTCCTTTCTCTTCTTCAAGAGCTGCAACTGCAACATCTCGTTCATATTTTAAAGATTCAACAAGAGTATCCTTATTTCTTAAATCGCTACGTAACTCATCTGCTTCTGTATTCCGATCGGCTCTAACAGAAGCTAGAGTATACCGAATAGAATTGCGATCATCTTCACATACATCAAGTTTGGAAGTAACAGTTTTTATTTCATCACGAAGCCCACTAGTTAGATCATTACATGAATTCAAGCCAGAAGCAAGATCTGTAATCCTAGTATCAAGTGCAACTAATTGATCAGTATAATCCACTGAGGATAATCCAGAGCTTTGAATATCATCATAAACACCATAACCAACAACAGCAGGACGAACAACAAAATAAGCTATTGAAAAAATTGTTAGTAAAACTACGATCAAAACAATTACACGATCCCTGGAAGCCATACTAAAAAATCTTGATGGTTCACGCTGTTCTGTATACTTCTGATCCTGTTTGTTATTAGGCTTCCCCCAATCTTTTGATGTTCTAACTAAATGCTTATATTGTGGAGAAGCTCTGAATTGATCTTGAACTTTTTTTAAGGTCATAAGATTAAATGATAACACTCGTATTTAAATGTTTTTTTAAAAAGAAAATTATTTTGTAGGAGTTACTATAAATTGTCCACAAAAATAATTTTTCCTTACTTAAAGTGGACAACATTAAAGCTTAAATTGTTCTACAACTACTTCAAACATCTTTTCACAATAACCCCTGATGTCTTTCTCGTTGTGAAGATCAATCGCTTCGTAATACTTTTGCCTTAGTTTTACAGGCACAAACACTTTTGGATAAGCTGCTTCCATTAAGCTCCAATTCATTAATGCTCTTCCTGTTCTTCCATTTCCATCTTCAAAGGGGTGAATTTCTACAAATTGGGCATGAATCAAACAAGCTAAAACAAATGGGTGGATTTTACGCTTATTTTCATAATAAAATTTAATCATCTCTTTAAGCAATGGTTTTACTTTTTCTGGTTCAGGGGGCGTAAAATCTGCGCCCTCAATCTTCACAGGGAAAAAGCGAATTCTTCCAGAATAAACTACATCTGTATTCTTTGTTAGAATACCATTTAATTTTTCAAGAAAATCCGTTGTTAATTTTCCTTTGTACTTTTTAATAAATTCAAATGCTTCCTTGCCGTTGATTGCTTCGTTATAATCCTTTGCTGGTGCTCCAGATGGGATTTGTTTTTCCTTGATAATCAAATATGTATCCCGTAATGTTAATCTATTTCCTTCAATCGCATTAGAATTATATGTAAATCTAATCACAAAATCAGCTTCTTCTTTTTCAACAGCAGTCTTGGGGATTTTATTGAGATGATTGTTGTATACTTCCTTAAAATCATCAATAATTTCAAGTTTATTAGCATCCAAAAAATCTTTATTGTAAAACTTATACTCTTCAAGTTTTAGTTCTTTTAGTTTTTTCCCAATCTCTTCTTTTGTTGGCTTTTTTTCTCCCAATCTAATCCTTATTTTCTTCCATTTGTTTTCGCCAATTCTTATAGTCTTTCCTAAGTAATAGAATGTCTTTTTTCCTGACTTGATCTTATCAATGTATGCCATACAACTGTTATTGTCCACATAATATATAAACATTTCTATTTTGTGGACAATATGCTATGATAAGTCCAAAGAACACCTTCCCTGGATATACCCAAGAGAACCGCCTTCCATCCATAAGTATACGAGATATTCAAATGTTTTTTTAAAAGAAAATTATTTTGTATGAGTTACTATACCTAGAGGTGGTTGGATATATTTAGATGACATTTGGGAATTTAAAGTAAGTGAGAGTCTTTTACTATTTTTTGTCATAATTTTAAAGTAGTTAATGATACTTTTAAAGAAGTCTTTGGTGAATTATTACAAAGAAGAGCATAATTTTATTTTTCGTAGTCTTGATTAATAGTTCTAAAAAAAGTTTATATGAGCTTTATTGATACTGCATGGTAACAGAAAAGCTTATATAGTTCTAAAAAAGTTCATAACTATGAAAGATAAAACAAAAAAAATAGAAACCAAAAGGAAAGCACATGAAAAATGCTTAGCATGGTTTTACGCATTCCCAAACACAAAAATAGGACTAACAGAACTATCAAAATCAATCAAAACATCAAAAACAGCAACAAAAGAAGCAGTTGAAGACCTTACAAAAAAAGAATTCCTACAAAAAGAAATAATTGGAAAATCATGGCTAATCTCAACAAATCAAAAACATAAATACTCCACAACAAAAAAAATACCATACAACCTCGAAAAAATATACGAATCAGAAATACTAGACAAAATACACAAAACAATACCCCAAGCAAGAGCAATAAGCCTATTTGGAAGCTACAGATGGGGTGACGATACTGAAGAAAGCGATATAGACATTGCAATAGAAGTTCTTGACAACAAACAAATAGAAATATCAAAATTATGCACTATAAAATACTTAGGCTACAGAAAGAATATTCAAGTTAATATACATACATTTTCTAGAAACAAAATAGATTTAAACTTATTTTCAAACATAGCCAACGGGATCATACTAGAAGGATTCCTAGAAGTAAAACCATGAATTTCAGAGTAAAACATCCAGACACAAAAAATGCACTAAGCATAATTCAAGCAGCAGAAAAAGAACTAGAGTACACAAAAAAATTACAATTAACTGAAGAATCAGCATTCAACATAATAAGAAACATATATGAATGTTTCCGCATGCTAGGAGATGCCAAAATGATATCAGAAGGAAGAACCTCTCAAGATCATATAGCACAAATAAAAGAGCTAGAAATGTTAAATGTAAAAACAGAGAGACCAATAAAATTAATAGATACACTAAGAAGAACAAGACACAACATTAATTATTACGGGTACATCCCAACAAAAGCTGAAGCAGAAGATGCACTATCAATAGCTAAGACATGCTTCTATCCATTACTCAAAAAATTAAAAGAAATGATAAAATAATTAAATGTTTTAAAAAAGTAAAAACAAAAAACTATATATACCATCTAGTCCATCAAAAACTTATCATGATTAAAAAAAGAGTGAAAATATCATTCTTTACAATATTATCATTATCACTCCTGCTAACAGCACAACAATGCGAACAACCAGGATATTGTGGTGATGGTGTACTAAACCAAGTAATTGAAGAATGTGATGGAACAGACCTTGGAGAAGAAACATGCGAGAGTTTAGGATTTACGGGAGGAAGAATCTCGTGTCTTGAAACCTGCCAATACGATACTGGAGGATGCACAATAGGAATAGACCCATTTGTATGCGGTGATGGAATAATAAACCAAGACATTGAAGAATGTGATGGAACAGATTTAGGCGGGCAAACATGTGAAAGTTTAGGATTTGAAGCTGGAACACTTGGTTGTACTGAATCATGTTTTTATGATACAAGCCGATGCGAAGAAGCTACAAACTTGATAGCCTATTGGTCATTTGATGAGGGGACCGGAGTTATTACAACTGATGTAATCCATGGGATAGAAGGATTATTTTCTTATGACGGAGTAAGCTGGGCTGAAGAGTGTATCTCAGGATCGTGTATAGAGTTTGATAGCACACTGGGTGGTTCTGTGCTTATAGGACAACCACCGGTTCTTGACCTTACCAAAAATGTAATTATTGAAGCTTGGATAAAAAAAACAAGTGATAATGATGGCATGATTTATTCAAAAAATGGTCCTTACTTCCTTGCAATACGAAATGGTGCGCTGGTAGGTGGTATTTACTCAGATAGTAGTCAAGGCAATCAATGGGACGAGGTATATGGTGGTACACAATTGCAGTTAAATACGTGGAATAAAATAAAATTAGTTTATGATGGTGAATCCATGAGATTATACATTGATGGTGTGCTTGATGGTTCAGAGCCTAAAACTGGGCTGATGCCTTTTACTGGACAGGACGCATATGTAGGCTGGGGTCTTCCGGGGCATAACCAATTTTTTACGGGGTTTATAGACGAACTAAAGATTAGTAGGTTAGGCAGTTGTGATTTTTATGACGATTTCTTAAGCGGTGGTGTTGATCCTGATAAATGGATCGAACACACAGAATCTGCTGGATTTCATGATGAACATGGATCAGAACCATTAAGTGGCATTTACCATGTTGCACAAATTAACCCAAGTTCCGGGATTCATCAAACTAAACTTACTGCATTATTAGAATTCTTACCGGGAGACTCCTTTTTTTATGATCTGGCATATAATTCCGCTAGTGGTACTATCGAGTCATGGCCTTTCGTAAGTAATCGTTATAGCACTTATGCATGGGTCAACTGGAACACTCCTCCTGGAGATTATAATTTTGCTATTAATTTCTTAGCTAATGGAATAGTAGAATTTAAAATGAGACATCCAGATTCTCATATAACATCTGAACTTATCACCGGTGTGACACAACCATATGTGGTTACGATTGTAAGCCATACTAACCCTAGTGCTTTAGTAGATTTTGATTATAGCAACTTTAAACTTTGTCCTATAGAAGAAGGATTAACTAGAAGTAAGATTGACCCTGAATTATACAAAACAAAACCAAAAGAACCTGGCTTACCACCAATAGAAAATGAAACAGACTATTGATAGCAAAAGCATGTTTTTATCCATTCCATAAACCTTAAATTAGTTGATAAATATTTAACAATCATGAACTTTACAGATTTAACCATAACACTTGAAGAACTAACAAAAACAAGCAAGAGACTAAAAAAAACATACATACTATCAGAGCTTCTAAAAAAAGTACCACAAAAATACTTAGAAGCAGTATTAATGCTATCAGAAGGAAGAGTATTTCCAGCATGGGACGAAAGAGTTCTAGGATTAAGTGATCAAACTGCACTAAAAATAATCCATAATGCAACAGGAGAGAGTATAGACACAATAAAAAAATTATGGAGCAAAGAAGGAGATTTAGGGATAGTAACAGAAGAATTAATGAAGAAAAGAAAACAAATGACCTTGGCCCATACTACCATAACAGTAGAAAAAGTTTTTACAAATTTACAAAATGTTGCAAGCATTGAAGGAAAAGGAAGCACTGACAAAAAAATAGGATTAGTAACAGAGTTATTAACAAGCGCAACACCAAAAGAAGCAAAGTACATAATAAAAATAGTTCTAGGAAATCTAAGAATAGGAATCGCAGAAGGATCAATAAGAGATGCAATAGTATGGGCCTTCTTTGAAAAAGAAATTAATTTCAAGTACGATGACAAAGATAATACATTTGAGGTTGATAGGAAAGTATATGATCAATATGTAAACGCAACACAGCATGCACTAGATATTTTAAATGATTTTAGCGAAGTAGCAGGCATTGCAAAGAAAGAAGGATTAAAAGCTCTTGAGAAAATATCAATCACGCCTGGAAAACCACTAAATGTAATGTTATTCCAAAAAGCGGAAAACTTAGCAGACGCATTTAAAACCGTTGGAAAACCAGCTGCGATAGAAGTTAAGTACGACGGAATGAGATTATTAATCAATAACGATGGTAAAAAAACAATCTGTTATACAAGAAGATTAGAGAATGTAACAAAACAATTCCCTGAGGTTATAGAAGCTGTAAAAAAACAGGTAAAAGCAAAAAGTTTTATCCTAGACGCAGAAGTAGTGGGATACGATAAAAAAACTGGGCGTTATTTACCATTTCAGACAATAAGCCAAAGAATTAAAAGAAAATATGACATAGAAGACATAGCAAAAAAATACCCAGTTGAAATAAATGTTTTTGATGTATTATATTTAGACGGTAAAAGTGTTATTGAATTACCATTTAAAGAACGAAGATCATTATTAAAAAAGTGCGTAAAGGAAAAGAAAAAAGAATTAGTTCTAGCAAAACAAATTATTACAAGCGATGAAATAGAAGCAAGAAAATTCTATGAAGAAGCATTATCGGAAGGACAAGAAGGAGTAATGGTAAAGAATTTACAAGCAGCTTACAAACCAGGATCAAGAGTAGGACATGGAGTGAAAGTAAAACCAATACTTGAACCAATAGACGCAGTAATCATTGGCGCAGAATACGGCGAGGGAAAACGGTCAACATGGCTAAGCTCTTTCAAATTAGCAGTGATGGATGAAAATAAACTCGTAGAAATAGGCAAAGTAGGAACAGGAATAAAGGAAAAAACCGAAGGGGTAACATTTTTAGAATTGACTAAATTATTAAAACCACTAGTACAAGAAGAACATGGAAGAGAAGTAATAGTAAAAGCAAAAATTATTTTAGAGATAACATACGAGGAAATACAAGCAAGCCCAACATATAATTCGGGGTACGCATTAAGGTTTCCAAGAGTAAAAAACTTAAGATTAGACAAACCACTACGAGAAATTTCTACTTTAAGGGACATTGTTAGAATTTATAAAAAACAAAGAGGGAAGGAAAATTAATTTCACCAAAACCTTTAAATAGCTTAAGTTACTTTAATGTAACATATGTTACAAATAAGTAGTATACAAACAACCTTAACCGTATTTTTCAATAATCCAATAGGATCATTTACCCTAAAAGACATTAGCAAAGAAAGTAAACTTGCGCATACATCCACAAAACAAAATCTCAAGAACCTTATAAGTTTAGGTCTAATTGAACAAAAAATAGAAAAAAAAGGGCAGAGAAAATTCCCTGTATACAAGGCAACCAGAAATAAACAATTTATAAAATATAAAAGGATATACAATCTCACCCAACTAGAAGAATCTGGAATAATAAATTATATTGAAGAAAAACTACTACCAAAATCTATAGTGATATTTGGAAGCTACCAACGAGGAGAAGATGTTGAGGAGAGTGATATAGATTTGTTTGTTGAAGCAAAAAAAGAATACTTAAATCTACAACCATTTGAAAAAAAGCTTAAAAGAAAAATTGAGTTACACTTCAATGAGAAATTTACAAATTATCCTGCAGAACTAAAGAATAATATTATAAACGGTATAATAATCTATGGATTCCTAGAGGTGTATAAATGATCATAGAAATAACACCGGACAAACAAAAAGCTGAAGCATTAATAAAAATGGCTAACGTGACATTAAAAAGATTAAAGACAATAAATGAAGAAAACTATCCAAGCAACACACTGGTAGATTATTATGATACAATCCACAAGCTATTAGAAGCAATCACACTACAAACAGGCATTAAAATAAGAGGAGAAGGAGGACACCAAGAATTAATAGATTACGTAGCAAAAAAACATAAATTAAATGAACAAACCAGACAATTCCTACAACAATTAAGAGACTATAGAAATCGTATTTCATACGAAGGATTCATGATAACAAAGAATTTCATTCATACCAATAAACAGAGTATTAAATATATTATCAATAAGCTATTTGAGGAAACTAATAAACAAACTAAGTCATCAAGAAACCAAATGAATCAAAAAAAATTCTAATATCTTGATTAAATAATGAAAATCTTTATATAGAAGAGTTTTCACCATTCATACTAAGTGGATATCAAACCACAGTAAGGAATAACATTTAATATTAACAAGTGGTTAAAAAAAGAGGCATGGAGGAAAATACAGAATGATTGTAAAAGAAGATTTTTTAAATAAGCTTAGAAGAGCGTTCAATCTCAACCTATACGAGGTGAGGATATGGACTGCACTTTTATCAAGAGGTGTGTCAACAGCAGGTGAGCTGTCCGATATTGGTAATGTACCAAGATCCAGAGCATATGATGTTCTAGAATCTTTAGAAAAAAAAGGTTTTGTAGTAATGAAGCTTGGGAAGCCAATAAAGTATATTGCAGTAGAACCATTAGAAGTAGTTGAACGTGTAAAAAAATACGTAAAAATACACGCAGATGAATCAACAAACCGCTTAAACGAACTAAAAGGGACAGATATATTAAAGGAACTGAACGCTCTCCACAAAGAAGGAATAGAGTTTATAGAACCATCTGATCTTTCTGGCGCAATAAGAGGAAGACACAATCTTTACACACACTTAGAACTAATGATAAAAAACGCAAACAAAAGCGTAAATATCATGACCACAAATAAAGGATTGGTAAGAAAGATAGATGCACTAAAACCAGAGTTTGAAAAGTTAGCGAAAAGAAATGTCAAAATCAGAATAGCAGCACCAATAAGCAAGGAAACTGCACAAGCAGCAAAGGAACTAGAAAAAACAGCAGAAGTAAAACACATAGACAAAATAGTAGCAAGATTTTGCATAGTTGACGGCAAAGAAGTAATGTTCATGGTAATGGACGATGCAAGTGTACATCCAACTTATGATGTCGGCATATGGATAACAACACCATTCTTTGCAAACGCACTAAACGGTTTATTTGACCTTGCATGGAAAGATTTGCCTAACGCAAAAAAGTAAATCTTTTTTATTTTTAAATTTTAGAAGAAACATTTATAATAAAGGGGTTAAGTTTGTTTTTATGGAAATCCAACAAAACATGATACCCCTACCATATTTTGAAGTTTGGGGGGAGTATGCACATACACCCGAATCAATATTTATATCACCAATAAGAATTGAATCAAGAGTTTATCACGCTGCAAATGAATATGATGCTTTACATCTGGCAGAAGCAGACGGGTTTATGCATGGTTGTGTAATAAACTTAGGTATGGCATTCTCCACCACCCGAAGCAGACGATTTAATTATGTGCAAGATGTTGGTTCTATATGGAAAGAAGAAGATTTATTAACAAAAGGTATAGACTCTGCAATAAGACTTGAAGAAATGTGGAAAGAAAGTAGAGACACAGTAAAAAATGGTGATTATGATACAGGGACTTCTTCAAAACACCCAACTAAAGGCCTAAAGACTGGAAGATTAAAATCATAATCTCTTAAATTATCTAAAGTGTCATTAACAACAATAGCAGAAATATCTTTAGGAATACTTCCTTGTTTTCTTACTTGACAACCATAAGAAAACTGCTTCAATCTTGTAATATCAATATCCATACCAAACAGAATAACATTACAACCACGACGCATTACCAACCAAGCAGCCTTTAAAGAATTCTCATCCTGAACAAAAACCCCAACAGAACCATTAGTACCAAGAGGCAGACCACCATAACATTGGATTTTTTCAGTGAATACAAAAAACTCATCAGAATCAATTTCTACACCAAACCATTCTTTATAATCTTTAAAAGAAACATCACCACCAAGAAAACCAGCAATTTCTTTACTGATCTCTAAACTACTCAATGAAAAAGACTTATCAATACGCCTGGTCTCAATAACAAATGGTTTGCCACCCCAAAAAGATTTAATAGTTTTTTTTAATAACATAAAATCAGCAGGAATTATAACCCCCTTAGAGATATTAGCTATACCAAAAACATTTTTTAAACATAAACAATTCTGATCTGATTTAATAATAATACGATTATGCTTGTTTATAACCTCAGCAATGATATTATTAGCCTGCAAACACGCACGAATATTCCTAAGTAACGCCTTCTGAAAAAACGGTCTATTCTTACCTTTTAGAAATATCTCAGAAACCCTTACTAAATATACTTTTTCCATGAACAAATCACAGCAGGAAAATTAATAAATAGCTAGTATTTGCATGGGATATGCCACGTTTGATCATAACATCTATTGGACTAAATGATAACCTTGAAAATTTAGCAAAACAAATAACTCAATCACTTCCAGGAATAGGTAGTTATAGAATTGCTGACGTTGTTGAGCCTGATGGTTTAACTTATACAGGGGATGAAGTATGGGATGTTAAAGAGCCACTTCCAATAGTGTTGGATGATACTAAAATTATGGCATATCTAATCAGAAACAAACATTCTGATAAATTAAACCTAGGTATCACTAATTACCCTACTGATCTTACTCTTTGCCGGGCTACGTCGGGAAGTTATGAACCTCAAAGAGGAGTTGCATGGGTGTCAACATGGCTCAAAGCTTTTACAGGAGAACACGCCCAAATACTCACAGCATACTTTGCAGTACATGAGCTTGCACACTTATTAGCTCCTGGAATAGCACATCATCATAAAGAAACTTTAAGCGATGATGGCACTGTCTGCCCAATGTATCAAATACCATACCAGGATCTTACAGGTGAATCTTCTGGTGAAATACTATCAATAATAGGACTTAAATTCTGTGATGTATGCAAATCAAGATTAAATCGGGCTTGACTTCAAAAAACTAGGAATTAAAACTTCTGAAAAAAAATCCTGAATAGTTTTTACATAAATAAATCACAGCAGTAAGCTTAATAAATAACTAGCATTTGCGCACTGTATGAGCAACTTGGTGATAACACCCATTGGATACCATCATAATCTTGAAGGTTTAGCAAAACAAATAATTCAATCACTTCCAGGAATAGGCAGTTATAGACTTGCTGAAATTGTTGGTCTTAATGATTTAATCTTTACGGATAGTGAGAGATGGGAATTCAATGAACGATCCCGCATAGTGCTGGATGATGATAAGATTATTAGATATTTAAGTGAACAGAAATGTAAAGGTGAATTAAACTTAGGGATTACCCGTTACCCTACTAATCTTACTCTCTTCGTAGATATGCCTGGGAATTCTGACCCAGAACAGAGAGTTGCATGGGTGTCAACATGGCTTGAAGCTTTTACAGGAGAACACGCTCAAAAGCTCACAGCATGCGTTGCAGTACATGAACTTGCACACTTATTAGCTGAAGTAGAACACCATATTGAAGAAACTTTAGGCGATGATGGTACTGTCTGCCCAATGTATATACCACTACCTGAGTATCTTACAGGTGAATCCTCTGGTGGAATACTATCAAGAATAGGAATTAAATTCTGCAATGCATGCGAATCAATATTAAATCGGGCTTGACTTCAAAAAACTAGGAATTAAAACTTCTGAAAAAATATCAAAAGAATCCTGAATAGGAACAACCCTTCTTGAAGATAATGCATTTAATGAATACGGCAAACGAATAAGCCTGGATCCAGCAGAAACAAACTGATCAATACCAAGATGAGCAAACTGTTTGTTAAGAAGAACACGATCAGAAAAAGACAAGCGCCTTGCAGAACTATCCATGACATGAACATGAGCACCACGACCAGAAAAAACAACACGAACATCACTAAAACGATACAATAATTCTTCTTTCAACAAAAAAGCATTACTCACAGCAAGCTGTATGCACTCAGGACAAAAATTAGTATGCTTACTAAGCCCACAAGAAGAACAATTAATATTCTGCGGATCAATATCAAAAACTAATTGTTGGCCCATAAAATTACCATAAGGACAAGTAAAACAACTATCAAACTTCCTACATGATAAACAAATGTTTGGATCTTTGTAGAGATTACGATCATAATAAACATCTTCAGGAGTTTCAATAATTAATTTTGCTTTCAAAGCTTTAAAACTAAGGTTAGGCGGAAGAATCTGTAAAGAATTAGCTTTTTTTGGATCATTAATAATCCTTGTTTCAGTACCATGATCAATAACAAAAAATTGAGGATGAATAAAGAAAAAGTAATCTAAAGCATCAACAGAAAACTCTTGCTTATAAAAGTTCTTTCGATTATCTAAACTGGAACGGGGGAATAAGTCCATAAGACAAAATAGAAACAGAAGTATTTAAGTTTTATTGACGTGAATACACTCAACAGGACATGCTTCTTCAGACTCTTTAAGATCTTTTTCATCCTGAGCATCACCATCAACTGTTCTAGTCTCAAGAAGACCTTCAGTGATATTAGTATGCAAACTACTAATTAAGTCCGCCTTAAAATCATTATCATCCATCACCCAAAATTTAGGCGTAACTGCTGCACAAGCACCGCAAGCAATACACTTCCAACGTTCATGTTTAACATCAACAGACATATTAATCAACTCCATAATAACTGAATTACTAATGTTTTTAAAGTTGATGGTTAACGAAAGTTGTAGCATTAACATTTGGAATAAGAACATGACATGTTGCTACATTTCTCACACCCTTCACTCATTTGTAAAGGACAACTACATAAATGACAAAGATTACCGCTTAATGGTGTAGTTTTTTTATTATCTTCAGCAGACTTATTATAGTCCTTCTTTCTTTCTTCTTCAGCACGTTCTAATAATTGTGCGATACCATCTGGCAGAGATTTAACACGATTATGGCCTACCCCCGATTGAGATTCACCACCAATCCCTTTATAGCGTTTGATAATCCTTTGAATGGGAAATCCTATAGTAAGATCATCTGAAATACTTCTTCCAATAGCATCAGCCATTGCAGCAATATCACTGCCAGCTCTTGCGATGGTAATAAAAGCATTATAAGGTGTACCGTCTTCTTTTTTCCAGAAGTAGTTTAAGAATAAATGACCAAAGGGAGTTCTTAGCTCTTGTGATGTTCCTCGAAGATTCGGATAAGCTCTATTTAATCTTTCTTCTAGTATTTCTTCTAAAGTAGCTGTAACTTCCTTCGGTTTCCTACCAACTTGGAGTGGAGCATCCTTTCTTGTGCCCTCACGATAAAATGTCAAACCCTTAATCCCTAATTCATCAGCTAAAAGAAATCCATCTATAATATCGTCTACAGTTGCTGAATGTCTAAAGTTAACTGTTTTACTTATTGCATCATCAGTGTGCTTTTGAACAACTGCTTCCATCTTAAGATGATCTTCAGGTGAAATATCATAACTTATCACCATGAACCTTTTAACTTTCTGGAGATGGGATTCTCTAGACTTAAATGCTTCATCAGATTCTGTATGGTGCCTTTTTAGACTGTATCCTTGCATTGATCCATTTGCAACTACAAAGTCAAGAAACCCATGACGTTCTTCCGGATCAAATAAGAAAGGATACTTTGTTATTTTTTCTTCAAGCACAGGATTTAAAACCTTGATTTTAGTACCTTGTACTGTTTCTCTTGTATACGCTAAGGCATATTCTGGTTCCATACCACCGCTCACCTTAGCTATTGTGCTGGTTGTTCCTGTTGGCGCTAAAGTCCTTAATATAGCATTCCTTTGAAGTGTACCTTTTCTAAGAGAACTAAACTTAAAGTTAGGGAATGCTCCCAGTCTTTCTGCTTTTACTCTTGATGCTTCTAAAGTTATTCTTTCTTGAATTGACCATATCTTTTCTACAAGATCTCTTCCTTCTTGAGAGTTGTAAGGAAGTTCTAATTTCATTAATGCATGACCTAACCCCATAAAACCCAAACCAATTTTTCTATTACTTTTCTGAGTGCGTTCAATGCCCATATTTATAAAATAATTAGCATCAATTGCATCATCAAGAAGTTCATACATCAGTTTAGTATTTTCAGCTAATAATTCTTCATTAACTTTGTAATCTGAAACTGTTCCAGGTACTCGTTCTAAAAATGAAACCCAATTAGTATGCCCAAGAACGCATGCTTCATCAGGTAATAAGGGTTTTTCACCACAGGGATTGGTTGCACGCATCTCTCCAACACCAATAGGCAGATTAAAGTATAACCCATTTTCATCTTTTTCTTGAATGAACTTAAGCAATAATTCTTCAACTTTAACATCTGGATTACAATCTCTAATACCTTCAACTAATGCTGTTGTTTCAGAATCACATGCCTTAAAACTTTCAGCTAAATATTCTAAGTAATGTCTTGGGTGTGTCGGATTACCATCATTAATATGCCCTAAATGGATAATACCAGGCTCTCCATTAAACCATGCACCAAATGCCAAATGACGAAGAACTTTTGAAGCATCTAAATAAATAAAACCATCATCACCAACTTCACCAATAACTCTATATTCTTCATCAAGATTATCTGGAAGCCATGGGCTAATAATTTTATTACCATCGCCTAACTTTAATGATACAACAGCTTTTTTGTTAAGTTCTGCAGTCTTTAAAGAGCCAATCAATTGCTCTCGTGTATAAAACTGTTGTATGTGAGGTCTTAATTCTGGATTATAATGCGGATTAACTAAAGGATATAAACGATCTTTTGGATTTTCAGCTCTTGCTTTTCTAAAAAACTCATGTTCAACAGTTACGGAAATATTAGCCGCAGAAACTTCACCATCTTGGCGTTTACAATAAATAAAACGCATAATATCAGGATGATTATAATCGAGATTGAACATATTAGCTCCTTCCCTTTTGCCACCTTGATTCATGACTCTACCAAGATAATGTGAATAACCAGACATAAAACTTACAGGGCCATCAGTAACCCCGTTTGATTTCTCAATGACCTCATTTGCAGGTCTTAATAAACTAAAATTAAAGCCAGTACCACCCATATGCGCATGAATTTCTGCAGCTGTGTCCATTGTCTGATTGATACTTTTACGTGAATCTGACATACCAAGAACATAACAAGCAAAGAGCTGTGGTTCTTGTTTTAATTGCCTTTCTAAATCCTCTTTTATATGCGAAGCTTCGCAACTTGGTGTTTTATTCAACAGATCTAACAACTCCCCTACAAATAAGGAATGACCTGCATTTGCCATATAAGGAGTATTGGGGTATATTTCACGATTAATAAATTTGGTAAATACCATTTCAACAGTTGAACTATAATCTAATTCAGGATCATTATTACATAGCCCCTTAGCAACCTGCAGAGCAACACGGTAAAAAATAATTTCTGGGGTTTCAGCAAAACGTTTAGTGTATATATCCTTTCTACTCCATTTTTCTAAAATAATTTTATCATGATTTGGATCATATAAAGGATCTTGTAAACGAGATGTTCTTGCTTCTGAAACATAAACAGGCAGCAATCTAAGTTTTGTAGCAACTTTATCTCCCTCAAACAAGTCTAGTGGGTCTGCTAATTCATAAGTCATTTACAATCCCTCTAACTCCTTTTGAAAATCTTTTGTGTCAGTAAAATCTTTGTAGACAGAAGCAAAACGAATGTAAGCAACCTTATCAAGTTTTTTTAAGGCATTCATAACTTCTTCACCAATTTTTTTTGTTTTAACTTCATTACCATGACTTAATTTTATTCTTGTCTCGATGTGATTTACAATTTGCTCTATTTTTTCAACGCTAACCTTTCTTTTTTCACAAGCTTTTTGTATACCCATTAACAGTTTCTCCCTGTCAAACTTTTCTCGCCGTCCATCTTTTTTTATTACTAATGTTGGTATCTCTGCACGTTCGTAAGTTGTGAATCTTTTCTTGCATTTTTTGCATTCACGGCGCCTACGAATAGTATCATTAAGAGACATCCGTTTATCTGTTACCTTGAATGTGGTATTAAAACAGAATGGACACCTCATTGAGTACTACATATTGTATGTATAGTTTTTTATAGTTACAACATGTTGATAAATTAATAAAATTTAGTTCTATTTAAAGATTTAGAAAGTAAAGAATTTAATTAACAATTTCATTT
>ERZ1292623.811-Hain-H51-01um-R1-811-length-31840-cov-20_pt1 | contig 16929 bp, 30 predicted proteins | sample MGYA00564398_ERZ1292623 | MGnify/ENA primary metagenome ERZ1292623 (study PRJEB36523, sample SAMEA6512633) | groundwater metagenome | collected 2019-01-07 | study: AquaDiva: Metagenomics assemblies of 32 groundwater samples | reverse complement strand
ATGTAATGAAAGCTTTAAATAATAAAAGTGGAACATTAATTATAAAATAAAAGAGATAATATGGAAAAAAAGAATGTGATTATTGTTGGGGCAGCTGGTCGCGATTACCATAATTTCTTAGTTTATTTTAAAGACAATCCAGAATATAATGTTGTAGCATTCACTCAAGCGCAAATTCCCGGTATAGAAAAAAGAAAATTTCCAAAAGAATTATCTGGAAGATTATACAAACATGACATTCCATTTTATCCTGAAGAAAAACTTCCAGAACTAATAAAAAAATTTAATGTTGATACTGTTTATTTATGTTATTCTGACTTAAGTGCACAAAATGTTTTAGATAAAGCTTCATTAGTTTTAGCAAATGGTGCTAATTTTGAATTGCTCGGAACAAACGCAACTTATCTAAAAAGCAAGAAACCAATAATTAGTGTAACAGCTGTAAGAACAGGCTCTGGAAAATCTCGAGTTACAAAGAAAATTGCAACATACTTGAGAAATAAAAACTATAAAGTAATTGTTGTGAGACACCCAATGCCATATGGAGATTTAAAAAGAGAAGAAGTTGAAATGTTTCATAAATATACAGATTTAATGAAATATAATACAACTATTGAAGAAAGGGAAGAATATGAGCAATATGTGAAAAATCAAATTCCAATTTATGCAGGTGTTAATTATTCTAAAATATTAAAAGAAGCTGAAAAAAGAGCAGATATAATAATCTGGGATGGAGGAAATAATGACTGGAGTTTCTTTAAACCAGATCTTAATATTGTTTTAACAGATCCTAGAAGGGCTGGAAATGAACTTACTTATTATCCAGGACAGGTAAATTTACGTATGGCAGATATTATTTTAATTCATAAAATGTTTGGAACAACTACGGAAAATCTGAAAATTGTTCGTGATAATATAAATAAAGTTAATAGAAAAGCTAAGGTTATTGAAATTAAATCTTTAATTGTATGTGAAAATCCCGATGAGATTAAAGGCAAGAGAGTTTTATCGATTGGAGATGGTCCTACTTTGACACATGGCGGAATGAAATCAGGAATTGCTGACGCAGCTGCCCAATTATATCATGCAAAAGAAATTGTTGATGCTGAAAAATATGCTGTTGGAAGCATAAAAGAAACTTACAAAAAATTTCCCCATTTGAAAAAAATACTTCCTGCGATGGGTTATAATAAAAAACAAATTTATGAATTGCAAGAAACAATTAATCGGGTTAAGTGCGATTTAGTTTTAGATGGGAGTCCATTTGATTTAAGAAGGTTAATCAAGATAAACAAGAAAGTTTTGTATGTTGATTATGATATTGATGATAATGGTCTAAGACCAGTTTACAATGAAATTGATAAAATGTTAAAATGAAAAATTTACTTTCAATTAATGATTTAAGCAAAAAAGAAATTCTAGATTTAATTAATTTAGGAATAAAAATTAAAAAAAATCCTAAAAAATACAAAAACAAGGCTTTTGAAAAGGTATTATTAACATTTTTTTCTCTTCCCTCATTAAGAACTGAATTGTCTTTTGATACTGCAATGTTCCAGATGAATGGAGAAGTAATAGATTATCATTCTGAAAGCTCTCCCTGGGTTCATGGCAAAGAAAGTATAGAAGATGTTTCTAAAGTTGTTTCAAGATATTGTGATTTAGTCATGATAAGAATGAGTGATCATAATGAATTAGTTAAATTTGCAAAAAATTCGAAAATTCCAGTCATAAATGGATTAACTTCTTATGAACATCCTTGCCAGATTTTAAGTGATTTAATGACAATTTATGAGAAAAAAGGAAAATTGAATAGATTAAAATTAGCTTACTTTGGAGATGCAAACAATAATGTTACTCATTCGTTAATTAATGCAGCAAATATTTTAGGGATTAATATGACTATCGCATGCCCAAAAAATAAAGAATTTAATCCAAAAATTCCATTAAAGAAAGTAAAAATGTTTCATAATATAGAAGCAGCTAAAGATGCAGATGTTATTTATACTGATTCCTGGTTTTCTTACAGAATTCCAAAATTTCAATATAAGAAAAGGGTTGAGATTTTAAAACCATTTCAAGTAAATAAAAATGTAATGAAACATGCTAAGAAAAATGCAATATTTATGCACTGTCTTCCTGCATTAAGAGGATTTGAAGTTACTAAAGATGTTATAGACGGAAAAAAAAGTATTGTGTTTGATCAAGCAGGCAATCGCCTTCAAATGCAGAAGGCCATTATTTTAAAATTGTTAAAACTTTAATTACAAAACTTTTTAAATCTATATTCTTAAGTTAAATTATGCAAAATAAAAATCTTGGAATAATTTTAATTATATTAACTTTAATAATCCTAGCTTTATTGTTTTTCTTTAAAGCGCAATTCCAAGATACTTTTGGTATTCATGCTACGCCAGAATGTATCCATGATGAGTCACAAGGACAGATATGCCCATATGAAAAACTTGTTGATATTCTTCCTTATTTTTATATTAGTGTAACTATTTTAGTTGTAATTACTTTGCTTGGTCTTTATTTAACGTTTTATAGTGATAAAGAAAAGAAAGTTATTCAAGAATATCAGGATAAAATTACTAAGAGATTGGAAGATGTTAAGAAAAAAGAAATTAAAGAAGACAAATTCAATTTTTTAATGACTGCACTAAACGAAAATGAACAAAAAGTAATTAAAGCTGTAAGAGAACAAGATGGGATAACACAGGCTACCTTAAGGATAAGAACTGATTTAAGCAAAACAAAATTAAGCTTTATTTTGGCTGATTTAGAGAAGAAAGGATTGATTACTAAGGTATCAAAGGGCAAAACAAACCAGATTTTCTTAAAGAAGGCCATTTAAGTCTTTCTAAACAATTCTGAACATAAGTTTAGTTAATAAAACAAAACTAAGTTCATTTAGCATGATCGTTTCATAGATAAGATATATCATGTAACTAGTTTTACTATTTCTAAAACAAATTATTAAGGAGGAAAAATGAAGAAAGAAAATATTGTAATCTATTTGATTATAGCAGCAGTTGTCTTGACTGCATTTAATCAATTTCAAATTTTAAAAGTAAATAGTTATTTAGAAAATAGTTACGCAGATGCGAGTGTAGGTTTAGCTACAGGAATTCAAAATGTAAATGCATTGAATGTTATTCCAAAAGGCATTCCAGACATTTATGGTAAAGAGCTTGGAATAAAATATGATGACGTAAGTATAAATAATTTACAGAAAACAGAATCTACAATAAATAAATTAGCTTTGTTTGATAATAACATAAATTTAGAAGGAGAGTTATTGCAGAGGTATATTGGAATAACTAATTCAATAAGTTGCGAATATTGTTGCGGTGCTCAAGCAATAACATTTTCTAACGGACAAGCTGCTTGTGGTTGTGCTCATAGTTATGCAATGAGGGGATTAGCCAAATATTTATTGACAAAACATCCTGAAATGAATGATGATGAGATTCTAAATGAACTTGGAAAATGGAAAACTTTGTTCTTTCCAGATTCGATAAATGCCAAAGCTTCTATTCTAAAAGAAAAAGGAATTGAACTTGATTATGTAAATTTAGCTTCTAATAAATATCGCGGAATAGAGCAAGGCAATACACAAGGAAACATGGTAGGAGGTTGTTAAAATGGAAAAAAATACTATTATAGCTGTTGCACTTGGTGTTTTGGTTTTAATATCAGTTGTACAGGCTATTCAGATTGTTAGTTTAAAGAATCGGGTTGTAGACAATGTGATTGGAAATGTTGTAAGTAATGGGGTAGGGGAAACATATGAAGAAATGATGGCTAGAATGCACCCAGATCAATATCAAGCATCTGCAAAAGTTTCTAGTCCATCTTCAAGTGGGCTAACAATGGTTGGAGGCTGTTAATGAATTTTAAAAAGTTATTAGCACTACTTCCTTCTTTATTTTTTTTAGAGGAAGTTAGTGCTCATTGTCCCTTATGTACTGGAGCCGTTGTAGCTGGTGCTATTGGAGCAAAATATCTTGGTTTAGATGTTCCCATATTAGGGATATTTATTGGAGCATTTGCAATTTCAACTGGATTATGGATTGCAAGGAAATTAAAAAATTATTTTAAATACCAGAATATATTAATTGTAACTTCTTCATTTTTTTTAACTGTAATTCCAAGCTTAGCGTTTGTTAAAGATATGACTTATATTTCTTTATTGAGCAGAATATTTTTTGTAAATAAATTGTTGGTTGGAAGCATAATTGGCGCATTAGTTACACTTTTAACTTATAGATTACATAATTATATTAAATTAAAACATGGAAGAGTTTTATTTCCTTATCAAGGAGTTGTATTAACAATTTTATTTTTAATTTTATCAAGTATTCCTGTTTATTTTATATTTAAATAATATGGAAAAAGAAATTCAAAGTTGGATGGAGAAAGTTAAAAGAAAAGAATTTGATTTAAGTAAACAAGAAGATCTTAGTATAGCTTTAATGAATTTGATTAGTTTAGAAGAACATTTTTATTTTTCTAGTATGAAAACAGGAAACAAAGCTTATCTTGATATGCTTAATTCAGTAAGGACATTAAGAAAAAGCTTACTTAAAAAAATTGTTAAGAATCCGAAGGGAGAAGAATGGTGCATAAGCAAACATTTACTTGCTTCCAGTATGCGTTTAATTGAAGTTGGAACAAAGGAATTGCAAGAAAACGAAAAAGAAGCTGAAATGTATTTTAAATCAGCTTTTGAGCTTTATTCATTATTTTTTGCTATAAATTTAAATATAATTGAAGTTAAAGAAATCAAAGAAGAGAAATCATTGTTTACAAGAAAAATTTCTGATATCATTAAAAAAATAGTTGATTGTTGTAAGGAATAAAATGGATTGCTGTAACACGGGCCATAAGCATAGTAAGCCAATAGAAAAAAAGATTGAAGTGAAGGAATTAGATAAAAATCATAAAAAAGAAAAATATCTTAATTATTTTAGCTCATTTTCAGGATTTTCAGGAATATTTAGTTCATATCAAGTTTGTCATTCAATATGTTTAGGAACAATAGCATTATTATCTTTAATTGGAATAACATTAACAGGATTACCATTTTTATTTTTACAAAAATTTGCTTTACCATTATGGACAATTGCATTAGCCTTATTTGCTGTAAGTATATTCATTTATATCAAGCATAAACATCATAAAATTAAAAATTTATTAATATTTAATTTTGGTGCAATTGTTGTAGGAATTCCATTTGAAAATTTAGCTTTTTTAAGGATATATTTTTTAGCGTTTGGATTTAGCATAATTATTTTTAGTTTGTATTTAATAGTCAAGAAAAGATTGGAGGTTAAATATGAACCTATTCAATAAAAAATGTGAGTATTGTAGAACTAAAATTGAAAAGGAAAAGGAAATTATAAGAGATGTTAAAGTTCTGGGTCATATCGGAACGTATCCCAAAAACTTTTGTTCTAATGAACATACAAATAAATATGAACAAGAACTGGAAGAATATCCAAAACAAGGAAATAAGAAAAGGGGTTGTTGTTAAATATGAAAAAATCTGAGAATATTTTATTATATGGATTATTGATTATTATAGTAATTGCCTTGATATTTAGCATAAGCACGTTTTTTAGTAAAAGTTATTCGCAAAGTGATTACAACAAATTTGTTTCTGCTGAAGGTGCTGATAAATGTAAAACACCTGAAGGATATAATAATCAACAATGGAAAGAGCACATGTCACATCACCCAGATAGATATAAAGAATGCTTAACTTAATTTACTTTGCAAACATTTTCTTTTGTTAAAATAAAAATACTAATTAAAAGTAATATTATTCCAAGTAGTTGTATTTCTAAACCTTTAAAAGGCAAGATTGCTAAAGTAAATGCTGTACTTAATCCGGGTATTAAAAAACTCAAAATTGTAAAGGAACAAACAGGACAACCAGCTGAAAACAAACTTAAGACAGAAGTAAAAATTCCAGTTCCAGACTCATTATTATATTTTCTAACCTCTTTAAATCTAAAGATTATTAATACTAAGTTTATTCCGAATAGTAAAGCCAATGTTAAAGTAAATAAAATGTTTAACCAGGGATAATACTTTATATAATAATTAAAAAACAAGTAAAAACCATTGAAGAAATAATAAATTAAATAAAACGATAATATTAAATAAGATATTCCAGAAATCAAAAATATTCTAAAATAATCTTTTTGTTTTAATAAATGTTTAATTTTTTTTAATCTCATATTAACTTACAATTATTTTTCCAAAACCCATTCCCATAGAACAAGAAAAACTAAATGTTCCTTTCTTATTTGGAGTAAAACTAATTACATTATCTCTATCTGTAACGAGTTTTCTAATACCAAAATCAGGAATAACAATGCTCTTCAAGCATCCTTTAACTTGATTTGTATCTACAACAATTTTAGCTGGAACATTATATTTTAAATTAATTGTATTTGGATAATAATTATAATTCTTCATTCCTAATTCAATTACTTGCCCATTTGAATTATCATTAGCACCAACTTCACCAATTACATTTGTATTAATGCTGTTCCCAGAAAAATAATTTCTTATCGAAACTAGCAGAAATACGCTTATTAATATTATTCCTATAATTCCGAGTAATTTTCCAGCTTGCATTTTATCCAAATAAAAATGATCTTGGTCCGTAAATCATTAAAAATGTTAACATTAATGTAATTATAAAGTTTACTGTGATAAATGGCAAGAATTCAAAACCATGATAATGTATGTCTGTTCTTTTTTTAACTTCTTCTTCATATATCATAATTGCTAATCCAACTATTATTACTACAATGCTAATCATTAAGATTGGAACAAAAATAGCTAAATTATCATTTAATGTCATGATACTTGTCATTGCACCCATTAATCCACCCATTAAACCGGCCATTATTCCTTCCATTATTCCCATTATCCCACAACAATTTCCAACATAACCCCCCACAATCATTCCAATAATTATTCCAGCTAAACTTCCAATAAACATTCCATTTGTTGCTCCCACGATTAACCCAATACTAAATCCGGAAGTCATTCCAATTGTCATTCCAACCATCATTCCAGTTGTGCATGAAAAAACATGTTTGTAAGCTTTGATATGCCATATGGCTACAGAATTAATTACTATACTAATAACTAAGAAGATTAAATAATAACCATACTTAGAAAAAAAATTAGGAATATTTTTAAAAAATCCATAGTATGCAATAATCTCAATTAAACTTAAAAAAATTAAAGTATAGAAAGCTGTTTTAATCATTGATTTTTCAATTTTAAAAATCATTTTACTAGAACTATGTCCGTGATGATGCTCTGTTTCACACTCATTACAATTTTCTTTATTATCTGTGTCCATGTTTTATCCCTTTTTTATATGAATCAGCACAATGACAACAGCAAAATGCTAATTTCTTACCATTTATTATTTCGTTATATTTACTATTATAAACTTCGCAACCGCAATGAACGCATTTGGTAATCTTTCTTTTTAAACTTTCTTGTATTACCTCATTAAACCTTGATAATGTTTCATTAACAAATTTGGTTCCAGATTCTGTTAAATTATATATTTTCTCACGTCCGAATTGCTTGTAATTGACTAGGTAGTTTTGCTTTAATTCTTTAAGAAATGGATAAACATGTGAAGCACTTATTTTTTTATCTAGTTTATTACTTAACTCTTTCATTAACCCATAACCTGTTTTCTCATTATTATTTAACAAAATTAAAGTGTGTAATTTAATGAAACTGTCTACCTTAACCATAAAATTAGGAATACAGAAAAGTTTATATAGTTTATCATTTTTCGATATATCAGAATTGGATATATACCTTAAAGGAGAAGAATAAAATGGTCTATTATAACATGTGGAATATGATGTATGGCTATGCTGGATTTAGCTGGTTTGGAATGTTATTTATGATATTATTTTGGGCAGCAATAATCTGGTTAATCATCTGGATAATACAACAAATAACTAAAGATAAAGAATCTAGTTTAGATATACTAGAGAAAAGATTTGCTCATGGTGAAATTAGTAAGAAACAATATTTAGAAATGAAGAAAACATTAAGGAGGTAAAATGGATAAACTTGATAGTAATGTAGTTGGATTAACATTGGCTAGTTTAAGTGCAATATTATATGCAATATGCGTGGTATTTTATTGGATTGCACCAAAAACAACATTAATTTACTTTAACTATTTATTCCATGGTGTTGAATTAAGTAATATAGCAAAACAAATAGTATTTACAGATGCTTTAATTGGATTAGTGCTAATGTCTGCTTCAGCTTATTTAGTTGGAATATTATTTGCTAATTTATACAATTACTTTAATAAAAAATATTAATTTGGAGGAAAAATGGAAAAGAATATTGGTAATATAGATAGAGGAGTAAGATTTGTAGCTGGAATAATATTATTTTATTTAGCATTTACATTAGATAATAAAATTTTAGTAATTATATTATCAGCTTTAGGTGCAATTTCAATCTTAGAAAGTTTTACAGGATTTTGTGGGCTATATAAATTGTTTAATATAAACACAGGAGGTAAATAAAATGGTTTTTGGTTTATTTAATAAATTAGTAGACCCGATATGTGGAATGAAAGTAAGTAAGGATTCCCAACATAAAAGTGAATATAAAGGCAAAACATATTATTTTTGTGCTTTAAATTGTAAACAAACATTTGATAAAAACCCTGAAAAATATGCAAAATAAACTTCAGTTAAATGTTAAAGGAATGCATTGTGCTAGTTGCGTGCTTAAAGTAGAGAAAGCTATAAAGAAAATTCAAAATGTTAAGGAAGCAAATGTCAATCTAGCAACTGAAAAGGCAACAATTTCTTATGAAAATAATATAGATTTAGAAAAAGTAAAGAAAGAAGTAGAGAAAGTTGGTTATGATATCGAATTACCAGAAGAGCATAATAAACATGAAATGCACGGAATGCAAATGGAAGGACATGATCATGCTGCAATGGTTAAAGAACAAGAACTAAAAAATTTAAAAAATAAATTTATTATTTCTGCAATTCTTTCTGTTTTGATATTAATTGGAACATATCAAGATTATTTAGGATTAACTTTTATTCCTCGTACTTCAATGTTTATTATCTTGCTTCTACTTACAATTCCTGTTCAATATTATACTGGATTAATGTTTCATAAAGCAGCTTTCAAGGGTTTAAAACATTTTAATTTTGATATGGATTCTTTAGTAAGTATAGGAACAAATGCTGCTTTTATATACAGCTTGTTTGTGATAATATTTCCAGGATTATTTACTGGAACTAGCTTAAAAGCAGATGTTTATTTTGATACTGCTGCAATTATAATAACTTTAATCATTTTAGGAAGGTATTTAGAATCTAAAGCTCGTTCTCGTACTTCAGCTGCAATAAAGAAATTAATCGGATTACAGGCTAAAACTGCAACTGTGATTCGTAATAATAAAGAAATTAAAATCCCAATTGAAGAAGTTAAAATTAATGATATCTTATTAATAAAGCCGGGAGAAAAAATTCCTACAGATGGATTGGTTACATGGGGTTATTCTAGTGTAGATGAAAGCATGATTACTGGTGAAAGTATTCCTGTTGAAAAAAATGTAAAAGATATTGTTATCGGCGGAACAATAAATAAAAATGGTGTATTAAAAATTAAAACTACTAAAATTGGCAAAGACACCATGCTTGCACAAATAATTAAATTAGTTGAAGAAGCTCAAGGTAGTAAAGCACCAATTCAAAGACTAGCAGATAAGATCGCAAGTATTTTCGTTCCAATCGTTGTTATTATAGCAATATTAACTTTTATAATCTGGTATTTTTTTGGTCCAGATCCAAGATTTAATTTTGCCTTGCTAAATTTTGTTGCAGTTTTAATTATAGCCTGTCCTTGCGCAATGGGTTTAGCAACTCCTACAGCTATAATGGTTGGAACTGGAAAAGGTGCTGAGAATGGAATATTAATTAAAAATGCAGAATCTTTAGAAATAGCACATAAAGTTAATACAATAATCTTTGATAAAACAGGAACATTAACAAAAGGAAAACCAGAAGTTACCAATATTGTAGCATTAAATAATTTTAAAGAAAAAGATGTTTTATTTTACTCAGCGATTGCAGAAAAGAATTCAGAACACCCATTAGCAGAATCTATTATTAATTATGCCAAGAAATTAAAATTGAAAATTCCAAATCCGAGTAAATTTGAGAATATTCCGGGACATGGCATTAAAGCTTATTTCCGCGGTAAATTAATTTTGAATGGAAATAGAAGATTAATGAAATTAAATAAAATTAATATTTCTCATTATGAAGATTTATTAACCAAGTTTGAAGATGAAGGTAAAACAGCAATGCTAATAAGTATAAATAAAAAAATTGCAGGAATAATAGCAGTTGCAGACATACTAAAAGAAAATTCTAAACAAGCTGTAGAAGAATTACAAAATTTAGGAAAAGAAGTAGTAATGATAACAGGAGATAATGAAAGAACTGGAAAAGCTATTGCAAAACAACTTGGAATAAATAAAATTTTAGCAAATGTATTACCACATGAAAAAGCGATTGAGGTAAAAAAATTACAAGCTCAGGGTAAAGTTGTAGCATTTGTAGGTGATGGTATAAACGATGCACCAGCTTTAGCACAAGCTGATCTTGGGATTGCTATTGGCTCAGGAACAGATGTAGCATTGGAAAGTGGAAGTATTGTTTTAGTTAAAAGTGATTTAAGAGACGTTGTAAAAGCTATGAAATTAAGCAAATTTACATTAAGAAAGATAAAACAAAATTTATTCTGGGCATTTGTTTATAATATAGCAGGGATTCCAATTGCAGCAGGAATTTTATACCCCTTTTTTGGATTTTTACTTGATCCTATGATCGCGGCTGCAGCAATGGCATTTAGTTCTGTAAGTGTTGTGAGCAATTCATTATTAATGAAAAACTATAAATTATGATAAAAAATAAATTATATCAATGCAAGAAATGTAAATTTTATTACAAAGATAAAGAATTAGCTAAAGAATGCTATGAATATTGTAAAGCACATAAATCTTGCGATTTAACTATAACAAAAAATGCAGTTAAATAAATTATTAAAAATTTTATTTGTAATCAGTTTAGTTTTATTAATAGTAACTTTAAATTTTAAATTACTTGCTTTAAACTTTAATTATTATCAAAAGGAATTTAGTAAATTAAATGTTTATGATAAAATTCCTGAAGCTGATAAATTTTCATTAAATTTAATTAATTATTATAAAGATAAAGAAGAATTGAGTAATTTTTTTAATGAGAAAGAAAAATTGCATTTAAATGATATAAAAGAATTAATAAGAAAAGGAAATTTATTATTTTATTTAAGTTTAATTTTAGTTATTTTATTCTTAATTTATTTTATTTATACCAAGAATTACAAAGCAATTTACTCTTCATTTTTAATCTCTTCTTTGATATTAATAATCTTCATTTTAGTAATATTCTTGACAAATTTTCAAGATTTATTTACAAAATTTCATTTACTTATCTTTAATAATGATTTGTGGTTATTAAATCCAGAAACTGATAATTTAATTAATCTATTTCCATTACAATTCTTTTATGATATTTATATTAAAGCAGGAGTAAATATACTGATTTCAGCCTTTATTTTAATTATCTTAAGCTTAGTAATAAGATTTAAAAGTAAACAAAAGATTTTTAAATAAAGAGATTTTGCTAAATACGATTAAGGGGGTTAAAAAATGGAAGAAACACAAAAACAAGATGAAAAAGTTACTTTAGAATTTACTAAAACAACTTTATGGCAGATAATTTCTGGTGTTTTCGCTGTATTGCTTGTTGTAAGCATATTTACAAGCGGGTTTGGTTTTGGAAGCGGAAATGAAGGTACAGGTGCAGTTGTTGTAAATAATAATAATTTAGGGAATCAACCTACAATTCCTACAGGACCAGTTGATGTAAGTGCAGATGATGATCCTGCTTTAGGTGATAAAAATGCTCCCGTAACTATAATAGAATTTTCAGATTTTCAATGTCCTTTTTGTTCAAGATTTAGAGAACAAACATTTGACCAGATAAAGACAAATTATATTGATACTGGAAAAGTAAGATTTGTTTACAGAGACTTTCCATTAAGTAGTATACATCCAATGGCACAAAAAGGAGCTGAAGCTGCTGAATGTGCTGATGAACAAGGAAAATTCTGGGAATATCATGATTTATTATTCCAGAAACAAACTGAATGGGCTAGCGTTGGTGTAAGTAAATTTAAGGATTATGCAAAAGATATTGGTTTAGATTCAAGTAAATTTGATGATTGCTTAGATTCAAGTAAATATCAACAAGAAGTAAGTAAAGACTTGAATGATGGTTCTGCTGCGGGTGTACAAGGAACTCCAGCATTCTTTATTAATGGACAATTATTATCCGGAGCACAACCATTTACAGCATTTCAAGCAGCAATTGAACAAGCTCTAAAATCTTAATTTATTTTTTCTTTTTTTATTATGGAAAACTTGACAAGAGAGGAACGTGAAAGATTACACGAACAAGAAAAACTTAATTTAATTGATGAAGAAAAATCTAAAAAATTAAGGAAAAAAGTTATATTCTATTTAATCATATCAATTATAATTATTGGAATTGCTTATTTTGGGATTTCAAGCAGTTTAAAACCAGGACAATATGATGATTTTGCAAAATGTCTAACTGAAAAAGGAACGTTATTCTACGGTAGCTTCCAATGTAGTCATTGTATTGAACAAAAAAAATTATTTGGTAATTCTATAAAATATATTGCTTATGTTGAATGTGGTCCTTTAGGTGGGCCTCAAAATCAAATATGTCAAGATGCTAAAATAGCAGGATATCCGACGTGGAAAATTGGAAATAATTTCATTGAAGGAGTTCAATCTTTGGAAGACTTGGCACAGGAATCTGGATGTAATTTAAACAGTTAAATTTATAAAAAGAAAAATTTTTAATGATTTTAGAGGTTTTGATATGAAAAAAATTTATTTATTATTAATATTAATCATCGTGTTATTTATCGCAGGTTGTGGTTTAAGTAATCAAGGTACAGGAAATGTAGTTAAAGAAATTCCACCAGCAAATACAATTGAATTCACTAATGGTGGTCTTAACCCATCTGACTTAATAATTAATCAAGGAGATAAAATTACATGGTTAAATAAAGATGATAGTGGCACTGAATATTGGCCAGCTTCCGCGATGCACCCAACACATACCGTTTATCCTGGATCAGATATAAAGAAATGTGGAACAAGTGAAGAAAAAAACATATTTGATTTATGTCGTGGATTAAAACAAGGTGAAAGCTTCTCGTTTACATTTAATGAGAAGGGAATATGGGGTTACCACGATCATCTAAATCCAAAATTACACGGAAAAATAACAGTGAACTAAAATGAATAAAGTTTCCTTTTTTTTACGTTTTGGGATTGCGTTTAGTTTTTTATATGCAGCTGTTTCTTCTTTTTTAAATCCTAATGCTTGGATTGGATTTTTCCCTATTTTCTTAAAAGATTTAATTCCCAATGATATATTATTAATTCTTTTTTCTATATTTGAAATTATTCTTGCATTATGGTTAATTTCTAATAAAGCAATTTTTTATGCTTCAATATTAGCTTCGTTCACTCTTTTAGGAATAATTATTTTTAATTTTAGCAGTTTTGATATTGTTTTTAGAGATGTTACAATATTATTTGCTGCGATAGCATTGGCTTTTTTAAGTAAATAATTAAAGGAAAAGTTTATATATTAGTATCGGTTATCCAATATTAAAATTTAATGAGGAAAAATGGTACAACCAAACGTTACAATTTATATGACTAATCATTGTCCTTGGTGTCATAAAACAATTGAATTATTTAATGAAAAAGGAATTAAATTTAAACAGATTTATGTTGATGAAGACCATAAAGCAGCCCAGGAAATGATTAAAAAAAGCGGTCAAATGGGCGTTCCTGTAATTGAAATTGGGAAAGATATCGTTGTTGGGTATGATATTGCTGCTTTTAAAAAATTATTAAAGTTTAATTAAAATTTGAGGTGTAAAATGGGTGATGATGAACCAGGTTACGGCCATAGGAAAACTAAAAGAGATAAAAAAATGAAGAGAATGTTTAGAGTCTACAAAAAAGGCGGAAAAGAACGTACAATGAATTATTAAATTTTAATTAATTTTATATATTATTTATTTTACCTCTTCTAATTTCTCAAATCTTTTATAAATTGATAAGAATATCTCTTCTAAATCATTCAAATTTTTAGTTATTTGATTTGAGATTATTATTGTAGTTTCGAAAATTTTTTGAATGTCTTCTTCAAAGAATGAAGTGGTTATGAACCACCAAAGATCTTTAATAGACTTCTCAATTTCATTAACTAAATCATATGGTTTATATGCTAGATTACCATCAATTATGGTATTAGCTTTATCATATTCTCTTATCACATCTTTTATAACTTCAAATTCTTCAATAAATGAACCATTCGTAAATATATTTATTATATTATTTAACTCTTCTTTTAAAATTTTACAAATTTCTTCTTGGTTATATTTATTACTATCCTCTTTAAATATACCAATTACTTTATTTAGATTAATAAATCTTTTTTTTAACTCTCTAATCTCTGACACTGTATTAACTATTAAATTGAATATATTTTCTTTCTTAATTAGCTCATCGCCCATTTTTTTATCCTAAAATTTATTCCATTGTCATTCTAGCATCAACTACAAAAGCACCTTTGTCACTTAAAATTAATGGATTAATATCCAATTCTAAAATATTTGGATTTTTCTGCAGTATTTCATTGACTTTTAAAATTGTATTTATCATTTGTTTGAAACTTTTTTCTTGTTTTATCTCATTATAAATATTAGTTTCCTGAATCATATCATTTACATCTTTTTCATCTACAGGCAATATTCTTAAACTAAAATCTTTTGAGGTTTCTGTATAAATTCCCCCTTTACCAAATAATATTATCTGTCCAAACACCTGATCTTTTTTTGAACCAATAATAACTTCTTTTCCAGAAATATAGCTTTGTACTAATATTCCTTCTAGTTTTAGTTTCTTAACTTTGCTTATTTTTAATAAATCATTATAATTAATGTTAAGTTCTTGCTCGTTATTTATTATCCTAACTCCGTTAATAGCGCTTTTATGCAATGCTTGATCTGAGACAATTTTAATGACTATAGGATATTTGTATTTTTTAGCAAATTCTTGTACTTCTTTTATGTTTTTTGTTAATTTACTATTATTTACCCTTAGGTATTTGCTTAGAAATTCCTCTGTTTTAGCTTCATTATATATTTTCATAAAAGTAGACCTAATTACCTCTTTTTTCATGAATTAACATTATAATATATAATATATTACAAATATTTAAATATATCTAATGCTTTTTTAGTAAAGAAAATGGATCTAAGTAAGTTCTTTAAGGCCAAAAATATAGCTATTGTTGGTGTTTCAAGAGATAGTAAAAAGACAGGGCACGTTATTTTTCGTAATCTAATAGATGGTAATTTTCAGGGTAATATATTCTTAGTAAACCCAAATGCTTATCAAATTCTAAATAAACGTGTTTACAAGTCTTTAAATGAAATTCCAGATGAAATTGAGCTTGCTATTATTGCCTTGCCTGCTAAATTAGTTCCACATGTTTTAAAGGACTGTGGAAAAAAGAAAATTCAGCATGTTATTATTATCAGTTCTGGATTTAAAGAAAGTGGAGATGAAAAACTTGAAAATGAAGTTAAGTTATTATTGGAAAAGTTTAAGATTAAATGCATTGGTGTTAATTCACTTGGTGTTTTTGATTCATTCACAAGATTAGATACATTATTTATTCCAAGATATAGATTAAAACGTCCTAAACAAGGAGGTATATCTCTTATTTCACAATCAGGTTCTGTTGGTGCTTCTTTATTGGATTTTATTACCAGCAATAATTATGGAATTGCAAAGTTTGTAAGTTATGGTAATGCAACTAATGTAGATGAAAGTGATATTTTAGAATATTTGGGTGAAGATAAAGAAACAAAAGTGATTTGCATGTATTTACAAGGGTTAAGAGATGGACAAAAATTTATTAAAATAGCAAAAAAAGTTTCTAAGATAAAACCAGTTGTAATTTTTAAATCTAGCATTTCAGAAGAATCTAAAAATGCCACAATTTCTCATACAGCAAGTTTGGCAGGTGAAGCAGAAGTTTATTATGCAGCATTTAAGCAGTGTAATCTAATTAATGCAAGCTCATTACAGGAAATGTTTGATTTTGCAAGAATTATGGAAAAATCAATTCCTAGCAAAGGTGAAAAAATACAGGTAATAACTAATGGGGGAGGTTATGGTATTTTAAGCATTGATGCAATAATAAAAAATAATTTAAAATTAGCTCAGTTAAATAAAAAAACAGTTACATTATTAAAAAAAGAATTACATACTTTAACAAATATTAGTAATCCAATTGATCTGCCTGCAAATGCAACTTCTTTAGATTATAAAAAAGCAATTGAAGCTTGTTTGAATGATAATAATTGTGAGATATTATTGTTAAATATTCTTTATCAGATTCCTTTACTTGAATTAGATATTATAGATATTATTAGTGATTTAAATAATTTAAAGAAAAAACCAATTATTGTGGTTGCAACTGGCGGGGAATTTGTTGATAATTTACGCAGATCATTAGAAGATAATAATATTCCTGTTTTTACATTTCCTGAAGAAGCTGTAAAATCTATTCGAGCTTTAACTGATTATTATTCTAAAAAATGAGTTATATTATTAATCCTTCAATTTCTTTTAATTTTTTAGGATTCAAACTAACCTCTAAACCA
>ERZ1292623.2377-Hain-H51-01um-R1-2377-length-16930-cov-5_pt1 | contig 16930 bp, 21 predicted proteins | sample MGYA00564398_ERZ1292623 | MGnify/ENA primary metagenome ERZ1292623 (study PRJEB36523, sample SAMEA6512633) | groundwater metagenome | collected 2019-01-07 | study: AquaDiva: Metagenomics assemblies of 32 groundwater samples | reverse complement strand
CGAGCGCCACGTTCCGACCATGCAGCGCATGATCTGCGGCGACATGCACGACAATCGGAAAGGCGACATGCGGAAGCGCATCGCGAACGCAATTCCGATGGGAATTATCCCGAGCCGTGCACGGCGAGTACTCCTCGCGTGCGAACGGAAGCTCGTGGTTTGTCCCTCCACCGCACCGCTCTGGTGGCGCGGCTACGGACTCCTCACGGTGAAAACGAATCCGTGGATCACACTCACCGATCCGCACCTCCTCTCGATCCCGGAAAATCGGAGAGTGGCTCCCACCGCAAGCGCACTCACGTGCCTGTGGTGGTGTGTGAAGCCAAAGCCGTGAAATCACGGCTAGCAAACGCCCCTGCGACGACAAGTCGTGGGGGCAATCTTTTTTAAAGCTCGACCCTAATCATTTCTGCTATAATTGGTTTTACTATGGAATGGCTTCGCCTGACGGTACTTCCCGCGCTCCCTGCTCCATTTCTCCTTCCCCTCCTCGGAGCAATCATCGGAGGAGAAGAGACTATTCTTATTATCTCCATGCTTTCCGCAGAACATGTGATTGGTTTTAAGACCGTTCTTTTTTTTAGCTTCCTTGGAACCCTTATTTCTGACACACTTTGGTTCTACGCAGGAGATCTTGTAGTCAAACTTGAACGATGGCGAATTTTTTCAAAAAAATTCGAGGAGGTCGCTGAAATTATCCGCAAGATATCGGGTAAGAGCCATTTCCGAGCGCTCATGATGACCAAATTCTTCTACGGAACTCGTATTCTTACCCTATTCCACGTCCGTCGCGACGGAATGCCGGTATGGGAATTTATTCCGACGAATGCGGTTGTGGTGGCTATCTGGACCGCTGCTATTGTTGTCTTTGGATGGCTCGCTGGAAAAGGAGTGGTAAGCTTAGGTATACTAGAGAATATTGAAGGACTTATTGGTACGGTTCTTTTGGTTATTATTGCATTCCACTTCCTCCGAAAATGGCTAAACAAAAGACTCCTCGCCTGGCAACGGCAGCCACGGTAAAAAGCACTGTAAAAAAAGAGTTTTCGAATACCTTTTTTCTCATCCACGGCTACACCGGAAGCCCCACTGATTTCAACGGATTACCCAACTTTTTAACACAGACGTTCGGCGCAACCGTAGAGGTACCACTCCTTATTGGACATGGAACGCGCATTGAAGACTTAGACGGGCTCACCTTACAAGATTTTTTAAACAGGTTTGAACCGAAACTAAAAGCTATAATAGACGCCGGTGAACGCGTGGTATTAATCGGCCACAGCTATGGGGGATTCCTAGCGCTCCACCTCGCCTCGCGCTACCCGGTAGCCGGCGTGTTTACCACCGCAACCCCCTACCAGCTTAAATTTCCATTCAACATCCCAGCCATGTCGCTCCTCGGATACATAAGGAAATACTGGCCGAAAAAACTTCCTTTGGAGGAAATCCAACGTCGGGAAGCTGCATTCTACTACGGCGCCATGCCCGCGTATGGACTCACCCTCGCGCACGATGCTCGGCGCATCATTCAGAAAACGCTCTCGAACGTAACGTGCCCCCTTCTTACCATCCAATCCCGGCATGAGCATATTTCAGATGAACGGAGTCCGGAATCGATGCATACAGCCGCCGGATCAAAAGTGAAAGAAGTATTTATTCTCGATAACGAAACCCACGGGGTATTCTACTCGGGGCACGAAGAAACGATCTACCAAAAGATCTCAGAATTTGTTGAACGCCACCAGCTTTTCGCATGAATCCCGTTAGAGACAATCAATTCTATTATGTCTATGTCTTGCGTAGTAAAAAGAACAATATGTGGTATACAGGATTTACTGTTGATTTACGGAAGCGCTTCAAAGAACATCGTGCCAATATCATCGGCTGGACAAAAGGTAGAGGCCCTTTTGAACTCATATACGGCGAGTTTTGCAAAAATATTACTGATGCCAGGTCGAGAGAAAAATATCTTAAATCGGGCATGGGCAAGCGCTATTTGAAAAATAGGTTGAAGCGCTTCCTGTCTCTAACGGGATGAACGCTCCGTCTACAGGAAAGCCCTACGCCGCCGCGGTTATTCCATCCTTCAACGAAGGCTCCCGAATCGTTCCCGCGATCAAGGCGATCATAGATTCCCCACTCGTCCGAGAAATCATCGTGGTTGACGACGGCTCTGACACGAACGAAACTGAACTCGCCGTTCGATCGTTCCACCAGGTTCGCTACCTTCGAAATGAAGTTAACCGAGGGAAAGGATTCTCCATGGAGCGAGGCGTGAATTCGACCACGGCTCCTATCATCTTTTTTTGCGATGCGGATCTTGAAGGAATTACCCCCGAGATCGTTTCCTCGATCATCGAGCCGGTCGCGAACGAAACGTACGACATGTTCATCGGCATCAGGAACAATGTTGCACAAAAATCATTTCTGCCGTTCGCGTTGAACTCTGGCGAGCGCGCACTCCGCCGGGAGGTGTGGGAAAAGCTTCCTAAATTCTACAAGCATCGGTTCCGCATTGAAGTTGGCATGAACTACTTCGTGCGACACCACGGGAAGGGGTATGGATACAAACTCTTCCCCTACTACCAAACCGCAAAAGAACGAAAATACGGATTCTGGAAAGGCACGGTGCGACGGTGGAAAATGAACGGGGATGTCTCCCTCGCGTGGGCGAGGGCGAACTTTATCGACCGTTTCCGAAACTTTGCATGGCGTAGCCCGAAAACACTAGAGCCCATCTCAAAAACCTCCTAGTTGACGCCTTATTCGAACGGCGGTATTCTACGTTTAGTTCCACCCATCGTTGGCTTGCACGAGCCCGCGGGTGGTCTATCCGGCCCGACAACAAGAACGAAGGAGTGCTTCATGTTGCGCGAGTGCATCCCGCGCGTCGTTCCCTGTCGGACCCCTCGGGTACGCATCGATTCCGTCTGGTAGCGAACCAGCCGGCGCGGTGCGCGCCACTCGGCCACCGCACATCCCTGTTGCGGTGGCCGTTTTTCTAAAAAATATTGAAACTGATACCGTGTTATAATTTGTTTCAAGCTTTTAGTATACGATATAACGTATTCGTAAATCGACTATTCTAATTTTTTGAATAAAAAAACCCGCGCTCATAATTTCTGGAGTTTTTCCCACCTGATGCCCGTTTGGATATGGGTGATTGCGCCGCAGCTTACGAAATTGCCTAAGGATTTTTCACAAAAGGTCGAATTACGTTCAGTACGTTTATTTTAAAAAAGCAAACTAAAATATGAAAAACAACCATATCGAACAAAACGCGACAGAAGAATCTAAGGAGCTGGCCTTGCATTATATGAAAACACTAGTAGAAGTGGCCAGAGAGTCCTTCTTAATTCTTGACCACAATCTTCGGGTGATCTCGGCCAACGATGTTTTTTACCAAAACTTTCAGGTTAAATCTGCGCAAACGGAGAATGTGCTCCTGTATGAATTAGGAAATGGCCAGTGGAATATCCCTGAACTTAAGAACTTGCTGGAAGAAATTTTACCAAAGAAAAAAGTGGTAAAAGATTATGAGGTCAAGCATGTGTTTGAAACAATTGGGAATAAAACAATGTTGCTCAACGCCAGACAAATAGATTCGGTGCAGTTGATCATACTGGCCATAGAAGATATTACGATCAGAGAGGAGCTTAAGGGAGAATTGGCCGAGTATGCCAAAAATCAGGAGGTAAAAATAGCCGAACGGACAGCCGAGCTTGCCAAGCGAGTTAGAGAATTGGAAACGCTCAATAAAACCATGGTGGGCAGGGAATTAAAAATGGTGGAACTGAAAAAAGAAATTGAGGACTTGAAGAAACGTGTCAAAAATGGCAATGGTAAAAACGGGAAAAGGTAAAAAGGCGGAATATGGAGCTAAACCTTCGGAGCTTCGTTACCGCCGACTCTTTGAAACCGCCCAGGACGGGATTCTTTTGATTGATTTTGATACGGGAATGATTTTGGATGTTAATAAATTTTTGATTGATTTACTGGGCTATTCCAAGGTTGATTTTTTGAAAAAGTATCTTTGGGATGTTGGCGTTTTCAAAGATATAGTTGCCTCAAAAGATAATTTTTCAATCTTACGGGAGAAAAAATATGTCCGCTTTGAAAACTTGCCAATTCAGACAAAAACAGGAAAGGTTATTAATGTTGAGTTTGTTGCTAATGCGTATCAAGTGGACGACACGACAGTTATTCAATGCAATATTCGTGATATTACTCACCGAAAGCAAGCAGAAAAAAATCTGAAAAATGCCAATATCGCTGTCCAAAATGTTCTTGAAGACTTAGATATTGAAAAGTCAAAAGTGGAAATAGCTAGAGCCAAAGAAGAAGCTATTTTAATGTCCGTTGGCGATGGACTTCTTGCTACTGATGAGAAAGGCAATATCACACTTGTAAATAAAATAGCTGAAAAACTTTTTGGCAAGAAAAGCGAAGAAATTATGGGAAAAAGTTTTTTTGAAGTCATTGATATTAAGGACGAAAAAGGGGTATCTATTCCATTAGAGAAACGTCCCATAAAGATGGCTTTGGCAGGCGGTACTACTACTACTACTATAGGTCCCGCCTACTATTATGTGCGTAAAGATAAAACAAAATTTCCGGTCGCGATTAAAGTCACCCCTGTTGTTGCTGATAACAAGATAGTTGGGACGATTGAGGTCTTTCGCGACATTACTCAAGAGAAAAGTGTGGACCGGCTCAAATCCGAATTCATCTCAACCGCCTCCCACCAGCTCCGAACTCCACTCACCGCCATCAAGTGGGTGGTGGAGCGGATTCTGAAAACCCAGAAGCTTTCCATGGAGGCAACCGAGTACCTCGGCGACATCCACACGAGCACCCAACGACTTTCGGATCTTATCGATACCCTCTTGAACGTTTCTCGAATTGAGGACGGCTCGATTGGAATCGCACCACAGCCACTCGACGTAGTTCAATTTATAAAAGGATACTTCTCCGAGTGTATGCCTCTCTGCGCAAAGAAAAATATTTCTCTGAAGCTCACGAGGTATCCCGAAACGCTTCCCATAAAAACCGACTTGAGCGCGTTCAGAAATATCGTGCAGTCGCTCGTCTCGAACGCGATCGAGTACACGCCCGAGAAAGGAAAGATCGAAATTGAAATTGAGGACAAGGGGACTACCTTCCTCGTTGCCGTGAAAGATACCGGCATTGGTATTCCAAAGGGAGAAGGCGACAAGCTATTCCAAAAATTCTACCGCGCGGAGAACGCAAAACTCGTGAAAACGGACGGCACCGGCCTCGGACTCTACATCGCGAAAGAGGCCACCGAGCTCTTGGGCGGGCGAATCTGGTTTGAATCTCCTACCGCTACTGCCAAAAACAAGGCGGAAAAAGCAGAGACGCCGGGGTCCACTTTCTTTGTCGAACTTCCCATTGAGGCGAAACTAAAAAGCGGCGAAAAAAGATTCAGTTAAAAACTATGATTCTTATGCTATAATCTGCCTGTACGAAATGCCTGAAAAGTCAACAAATATCTTAGTAGTCGAGGATGAAGAAATGATGCGCAAGGCGCTCCGGGATGAGCTTACGCAAGCCGGTTTTTCGGTTTCGGAAGCAAAAGATGGAGAGGAGGGACTCGCGAAGGCGCTCGGGGAACATCCCGACCTCATCCTCCTCGACCTCCGCATGCCAAAGATGGACGGCCTCGAGGTGATGCGGCGCCTCCGGAAAGACCCGTGGGGCAAAGGGGCATCCATCATCTGGCTTACGGTCTCTGCCGTTGATGATAAGATGCTGAAAGAGGTGCAAACGCTCGAACCCGCCTACTACCTTTCGAAGGGACGGGTGACGCTCGAGGAGGTGGTAGCGAAGGTGCGCGAGCGCCTCGGAATTAAATAGAGCCATGGCAAAAACAAAAATTATTCTCGCGGAGGACGACGAAATTCTATCGAAGGTTATCGCGGAAGAGCTCCGGGAATCGGGGTTCGAGGTGCTCCAGGCGTTCGACGGCGAACAGGGGCTCGAAATGATCAAGCGGGAACGGCCAAACCTCGTGCTCCTCGATCTCTTGATGCCGAAGAAAGGCGGATTCGAGGTGCTCGCAGAACTGAAGGAAAAACCGGAAACAAGGGAAATACCCATTATCGTACTCACCATGCTTGGGAGCGATGAAGATGTGAAGAAGGGGCTACGTATGGGCGCGAATGATTACATCGTGAAATCGCAGCATGCGGTTGCTGAAATTGTTGAAAAAGTAAAGGGTTTCTTTGGACAAGAATCACATCCCGAAGGAACGACCCCACTGTAGTCTCTGGTAGTGAGACTGTCATGGATCCAAAAAAAATAGTTCACATTCGTCTTTTCACCGCAACTATTTTCGTTTCTTTTTTCCTTTTCGCAGCATCTGCATCGGCAGACACAACCGGGACACTCCGCCCAACCGCTGATGGTGGAAACGAAAGTAGCTCCTGGACAAACACTACGGGAACTGCCTGTAATGGAACAAACTGCTCGGTCGACGTTAGTGAGTCGAGCGGTACCACCTGTACGAATGCAGATGGAGATATTTCGTTCGTAGACGGCACCACCAACGGATCAACCCAGACATTCGATATTGACGAGTCAAGTATTCCCGATGGGGCCACCGTGACCCAAATAAGTATCACCGCGTGCTATCGGCGAAGAACAGGATCTCCCACATTTCAATTTCGACACTGTGTGGATGGATCATGTTCGAACAGCGGCACAAACCTTACTGGTACGGTATCCTATGCAGAAAATACTCAAAATTTCGCGGTAAATTTTACAAAAGCATCCGGGACCGATATTGAAATTGGTGCGGTGCGAACGAGCGGCAACACGTTGCGAATAACCCAAATCTCAACAGTCATCACCTATACCATTCCGTCCCTCCCCGCGATTTCTGTCTCCATCCCTGACGACTCTGCTGCGGAAGCGGGACTTGACCCTGGTACGATCCGCCTCACGAGAACCGGGGATATTTCTTCAAATCTTACGGTTCATTTTACCGTGGGAGGAGATGCAACCCCCGGATCAGATTATCAGACTGTTAGCACATCAAAAGTGATTCCTACCGGATCCGCAACCGCAGATATAACCATTACCCCAATCGATGATAGTGACGCAGAAACGACGGAAACTATTTCTATTACACTTGCTGCCGATTCCGCTTATTCAATCGGAGCTCCCGATTCTGGAACGGTAAATCTTTCTGACGACGAAACTCCTCCTCCACCACCACCGCCACCTCCTCCACCACCCCCCTCGCCATCGTCATCAAGCCCAGCTGGCGGCGGAGGAGTTTCTCCCACGCGTGCTTTGTTTTCAGGTAAGGCATATCCGGGAAGTAAAATCACAGTGCTCCGAAAAAGTAGTTTTGATCTTCTCTATTCCCATATTCCCGCAACCACGTATTCGATGTCACCTGAAGGAAATTTCCGGATCGAATATACCGGTATTCTCCAAAGCGGAAACCTTTTCGCGCTTAAAGTAGAAGACAAGGATGGTCGCGAAACAGGAATCATTTCTTTCAATATTGATTTTATGTCTACGAACGACCTCATCGCGGAGCACCTCCTTATTCCGCCGACGATCGGATTCGAGCAAGCGGTAGCGACAAAGGGAATGCCACTCGGGATTGAGGGATATGGAGTTCCCGGCAGTACGATTGAAATTTGGATCGACGGGAAAATGATCGCGACGACTACGGCTGAAACGACTGGTTTTTACCACGCAACGTTTTCAACTGATACAATCTCCCTCGACGATCATCTCGCAAAAGTACGCGAAAAAATATCAGAAGACGAGATAAGTGATTTCTCGATCTCGAAGACATTTCGGATTTCACTTCTTGCGTTTCCGAGGGCTGATTTTAACGGTGACAATTCCGTCACCATTACCGACTGGAGTATTTTTCTCTTCCGCTGGGGATCGACCGATGCCACACTGAAAGAAAAAATAGATATCGACGAAAGCGGCGTTATTGATATCACGGACTTCAGTATTTTTCTGAAAGCAATGAAACTATAATCCTGGTATAATTGATACGATGTACGTTCCAAAAAAATTACTATTCACGATTTGCGCTATCGCTACCATAGCCATATTTCTGCCTCGGATTTCAGAGGCAGCAACTCTTTACCTCTCTTCCGAAAAAAAGAATGTGGCGATTGGGGAATTCCTCACCGTTTCGGTACGGGTGGATACCGATGAATCGTCGGTCAATGCAGCCCAGGCGACGATCACCTTCGATCCAAGCGTTGTCTCGGTAGAGAGCTTTGATAAAACAGGATCAATCTTTAGTTTTTGGGTTGAGGAGCCAGTTATTTCGCCTGAATCAGGAATAATAAGGTTCGTAGGCGGAACACCGAAAGGAGTTTCTGGTGATTCACTTCTTATCCTCGGGCTAAAACTCAAAGCAACGGGAACCGGAACGTTAAAACTTTCGATCGGCGACGCGGTGGTAACCGCAAGCGATGGGAAAGGTACCAACGTCCTCTCCGCAACCCAGGGAGTTCAAATTTCGGTAGGAGGAGGATTTGCCATACCACCACCCCCTGACACGCTTACGGCTGAAATTCCGACTGCGGTGGTTCGGTCACCGACTCCCGCAAAAGGTCTTCCGGCAAAACCGAATGTACGAGTTCCGTTGTATCCCGACCAATCGAAATGGTACAGCGGAACCGGAGAGGCCATCGCGCTCTGGGAGATGCCCGGCGATGTAATCCAGGCAGCAGTCGAGATCACGAAAAATCCGAACACTGATCCTTCAAAAGTTGAACCTGAACTCCTCACGGGGAAAACCTTAGGAACTCTGACCGAAGGGCTCCATTACGTTCATGTCCAATTTCGAAATAACCTCGGATGGGGGCAGATCGCTCATTATCGGATTTCCATCGATCGAACGGCACCAGAAGCGTTTGAAGTGAAAATGGATGAGTTAGCCACTGACAATCCTTCTCCGCTCATAAGCTACAGCGCAGAAGACAGTCTCTCGGGAATTATGGGGGCGTCCTTTTTTCTGGATGGGAAATATCTCACCACCTCAACTTCGTCTCCGTTCAAACTTCCGCCAGTTCCTCCTGGAAAACATACCCTCCTTGTCCGAGTCACCGACTTCGCAGAAAACAGCATCGAAGACGATATCAATTTCGAAACACTGCCCATCCCAACCCCCACCATCCACTTTATCACCGAAGGAATCTCCGAGGGTGAACCGATATTCGTGTCAGGTCGCTCATTCCCTGAATCAGAAATTTATTTCACACTTTATGGGAAATGGGATGAAATTGCATTCGACGGAAGCACGAAAAGCGACGGTCTCGGGAACTGGGAGATAACCATTGATCATATTCTCTCCACGGGAAACTATTTTTTCACCATCACCGCCCGTGACGCGAGAGGCGCACAAAGTTTCCCGCTTGAACCAATTATCATAAAAATAAAACCGAAAACGATTGTTTCGCTTGGTTTTCTCGAGCTTGGATGGTTCGAAATTTTCGTTCTCGTGGTGCTCATCATACTCGCGATCGGCGGAAGTGCCGGATGGTATTACCGAAAAGAAGGCAGGCGCCGGAGCGCCTACGAGACCGTCGCGAGCCGCGATATCGACAAGTTCGCCGTGCTTATCTCGAAAGACCTCGACGAACTTGTGAATCTCGAAGAACGACATGACGAAAGCCAAAAAATGAGGGCTGATTTCCTGATAAAAAAGATGCAGGATACGCTCACAAAAATGAAAAAATATATCGGCGAAGAACTCCGCAAGGTTCGTTAATGCTCGCCTATTCTCCCTAAAAGGTCGGTATTAAAAAATAAAACCAATGAAATGAAAGGAAATAAAGGCATTCACATGGTGGCGTTTACCCTACTCCTCGTGGGTGGTTTAAATTGGCTTGTTTTTGCCTTAACTGGCTGGGACATTGGCCAAATATTCGGAGGTATGGAAACAACCGTTTCAAAGGTAATCTACGTTCTCGTCGGGCTTTCTGCGGTGTACGAACTTCTCGTTCACAAAGCTGATTGCCGACTTTGCAACCCATCGGGAATGTAGCATCCCTGAAAGAGCCCCCGAGAGCGGGGCTTTTTCTTTTTTAGACACAAAGCATCCTTTGGTGTGTTATGATAAATACTATGGGTAATAAATTCATTGCTGCGGCGGTTATCGCCGCGGTCGTTATCGTCGGACTTATCTTTTTTGGAAACGGAAAGTTTTCCGGAGTTGCGATTTCGGATTTTGAATCATGCGTAAGCGCGGGATACCCAATCCTTGAAAGCTATCCGGAGCAGTGCCGCGTTCCCGGGGGTAACACCTACACGCGCAATATCGGTAATGAGCTTGAAAAACTCGACCTTATTCAGGCCGCGAACCCGAGACCGGGTGAAGTCATCGAAAGCCCGCTCCTCATCGACGGAGAAGCCCGCGGAACATGGTATTTCGAAGCGTCTTTTCCGGTAGTACTCCTCGATGAAAAAGGCACGGTCATTGCAACGAGTCATATGGAAGCCCAGGGAGAATGGATGACCGAAGAATTTGTTCCTTTTAAGGGAACGATTGCGTTTACCGTTCCGGAAACTGAAACAGGAACCCTGGTACTTAAAAAAGATAACCCGTCGGGACTCCCTGAACACGATGACGAACTCCGGATCCCCGTCCGGTTTAAACCAAGTGCGGCACTGATTAAAGTAAAAACGTTCTTCGCGAATGCAGTGCTTGATCCGGCGATCAGCTGCGATAAGGTATTTCCCGTTGAACGAGAGGTTCCACTCACCAAGGCAGTGGGAAGAGCAGCAATACAGGAACTCCTCGAAGGACCCACGATATATGAGCGAGAGTCAGAGTACGTGACCGCGATCAATGACGGTGTCGCACTTCAGAGTCTCACTATCGAAAATGGTGTTGCCCGGGCTGACTTCAGCGAAGAACTCGATCGAGGCGTAGCAGGATCTTGCCGTGTTACTACGATTCGCTCCCAAATCACAAAGACACTTACCCAGTTTGCGTCAGTTAAAACAGTTATTATATCGGTGAACGGGCGCACTGCAGACATTCTCCAGCCGTAACCGGTTCTTCGGTTATGGATATCCTCGCTCACAGTCTTTGGGCCGCAGCCGCCGCAGCCACAGCTAGGCGCAACGTACGTGTTTCCATATGGCGCACGGCGTGGTGGGGAATTTTCCCCGACATTGTAAGTCTCGGACCGATCGCTTTATTCGACGGACTCGCCGCGCTCGAAAATGATTCCGGATTCTGGCAGGAATTCTGGCATACGCAATACGAACCGGCTACTACGTTAGGAGCGGATGTTCTCGCAGCTACTCCCATACTCTATTCGGCTACCCACAGTATTTTCTTTTTCGCAGCATGTTTCGGACTTTTTTATCTCATAAGAAAAAGATTGCTTCCACGATACCGGCTCGAAGGAAAGATTTCTCCTGTTCCCTGGGAACTTATGGGTTGGTTCCTCCATATCGTGCTCGACATTGGGACGCACTCGGCAGATTTCTACCCGACGCCATTCCTTTGGCCTTTTTTTAGCTGGACTGTGAGCGGCATCAATTGGACAAATCAGGTTTTTGCAACAGTAAATTATGGAATACTCGCGGTCATCGGTATTATTTTTTACGCGCAATGGAGAAAGCGGCGCGTCCTGAAAATTGAAATAATTTGACTCTTGTATTGTGGCGTGTTACTCTATATTTTAGATATCCCCACTGGGGAGAAAGGATTGACCGTGAATTCACAAGACCTCCTCTACCTCGTACCTCCTTGGGGTGGAGACCGGGTGAACGATGTGACCGATGTCATGCCGCACGGAGTAGCCGTGAATCTCCGGGGCGGAACCTGGTCAGTGGGCGGGCAGCACTACCCTATCGGATCTTCTACTCGGGATCCCGAGGAATCGCCAGTCGTGATTGGTGTATACCTCCAATCCAATCCAGACCATATGAGAGAAATGGTCCGAACAGCCCAGATCGTTGGCGTCACCTCGGGGTTTTGAGCCCCAAGACACCTCGTGACGCGAGCCGAAGGCGGTACCCCCTGGGTACCGCCTTTACCATGTTCAATCGCATAGAAATCGGTTAATATAAGACATATGAAAAAACTCTACCGATCCCGGCAAAACCGCATTATTGCTGGAGTTTTCGCAGGGCTCGGCAGTTATCTCGAGATCGATCCCACAATACTCCGCCTCACGTTTGCGCTTATCACTGCATTCTCTGGCTTCGTTCCCGGAATCATCGCCTACATTGCGGCAGCGATTATCATTCCCGAAAATCCTGAAGATATTCCTAAGAAAAAAGTGGAACCGGAACAATCTGAACCGTAAATTTAAAAGGTCGGTTTCTCAAATAATCATATGATCCCCGACATTAATTACCTCGCTGTTTTCGCGAGCGCGGTTGCTTCAATGGCAATCGGATTCCTTTGGTACGGACCAGTGTTCGGGAAGCAATGGATCGCGATGATGGGCTTTACGAAGGAACAGATGGATGCTGCAAAATCAAAGGGAATGACGAAATCCTACGTGATCGCACTCATTGGATCCCTTGTTACCGCTTACGTCCTCGCCCATTTTGTGGTATACACCGGAGCCGTGAATATCACGGGAGGTCTCCAGACTGGTTTCTGGGTCTGGCTCGGCTTTGTAGCAACCGTAGCTCTCGGATCCGTGCTCTGGGAAGGAAAGTCATGGAAGCTTTACGGATTGAATATGAGCTATCAGCTTGTGAATCTCCTCGTGATAGGCGTAATCCTCGCAGTGTGGCAATAGGAAATTTCTCTAAGCCCACAGAATGATTTCTTTTTCTCGCCGTGTATCCTTCGGGGACGCTATCTCCGCTGGCTCGCGGAGCGCTCTCTCTCGGCTCGACAGCCTGCGAGAATCCCCGAATGATACACGGCTTCAAACGAATCCGCCTTCTGGCGGATTTGTTTTTATTAAACCCCGCTGCATACCCCGCGACTCGCCGCAGATTTGAATCCTGTCACATCCCGCGTATACTTGTAGTACAACCGCATGCAAAAAACATACAGACGGGGTTTTACCCTTATCGAAATTCTTATCGTAGTCGCAGTGCTCGTCGTGATCAGTGGAGTTTACTATGGCATAAACAGGAACGATACACCGGAGGAGATGGCACAAAAGATTATAGACCCCCGATCCGCTGCTCAAAATGAATGTTTGAAACAATGTAGTGCAATCTATGGGGAATCTGAATCAGTACCTGGCAATGCATGCAAATCAGCGTGTGGTGCCGTAGTAGAGAATAAGAATTCCGAGTACTCCGGAACTTTACTTGCCGGTATATCTGCTCCCCTCCTCGATTTTGTAAAAGCCGATTACGACGCCGCACTGAACACGGATAAACTCGTAGTACTCTATTTCTACGCAAACTGGTGCCCTACCTGCAAAGCAGAAGTTCGTGATGCGCTCTACCCCGCATTCAATGAACTCACCCGCGACGATGTGATTGGGTTTCGAATAAATTTCAACGACGACGAAACGGATGCCATCGAGAAAGCGCTCGCAAAGGAATTCGGCGTTGCCTACCAGCATACGAAGGTATTTGTGAAAAACAAAGCACGGATCCTCAAATCTCCCGAGAGCTGGAATAAAGATCGTTACGCAACCGAAATAGAAAACGCAATTTAATGGAATTAACTCTTTCAGTAGCGCTCCTCGCCGGTCTTGTCTCGTTCCTTTCACCGTGCGTCCTCCCTATCATCCCCGGCTTTCTCGCCTACCTCGCCGGATCAAAGCTTTCTGATGCCGGAAGTCACCGGCGGGACATATTCTTCAATAGTGTCGCGTTTGTGCTTGGATTTTCGGTCGTTTTTGCCACTCTCGGCGTCGTATTAAACACCGTCCTTGAGCACGTTGCCTACGACGCACAGACCTGGCTCGCACGCATCGGGGGTGCCCTTATTATCTTCTTCGGGCTCTATCTTACCGGACTCATCAAGCTTCCATTCCTGGAACGGGAATACAAGCCGCACGTGAATGTGACACTTAAATCGCGCTATGCGACTTCGTTTCTTTTCGGACTCGCGTTTGCGGCCGGGTGGACCCCATGCGTTGGCGCGGTACTCGGCGGAATTCTCGGGCTCGCGGCGCGTGAACCTGGATCTGCATTCACCCTCCTCTTCGCTTATTCCCTTGGGCTTGGCCTCCCCTTTCTTCTCGTGGGGCTATTCGCCTCACCCGCATCTCGATTCATCAACCGATATGCCACCTACGCCCGTTACGTAAATATCGTGTTCGGAATTATTTTGATTGCGCTCGGTGTACTTGCTTTTACCCAGGAATTGAACCGTATCGCGAACTTCGAAATACTCAATAGATTCCTTCTTCGGTAAGTATGCAAAGAAAAAATCTCATTCTGGGCGTCTTAGGAATCCTCATTATCGCTGCAATATTCACTATCGAATCATCGAAGCCGGAACGTACTTCATCCGGCACAGACGATAACGTCGCAGTGCTCTCAAAAACAGAAAAAGCGGCACGCTACGAACCTGCGAAAGAAATTTCCACGCCGGATGGATTCATTAACACAGATTCCATCACGCTTGGCGAATTCATCGGGAAAAAAGTGGTGCTCGTCGATTTCTGGACGTACTCATGCATCAACTGCCAGCGTACGCTTCCCTACTTAAACGCCTGGTATGAGAAATACGCAGACAAAGGCCTCGTGATCATTGGTCTTCATACTCCAGAATTCGAATTCGAAAAAAAATATGAAAATGTTACGGCGGCCGTGAAGAAATTCGACATCAGATATCCGGTAGTGCTCGATAACGACTACTCCACCTGGACCGCCTACAAAAATCGCTACTGGCCGCGGAAATATCTCGTCGATATCGACGGCTTTATCGTCTACGACCACATAGGAGAAGGCGGCTATGAGGATACAGAACGGGCCATGCAAGCGGCGCTCAACGAACGGCTGCAGGTGTTACATAGTGAAGGCACCATCGAAAGTCCAATCGCCGACCCCTCGGGAGTCGCTACGTCCGGTGCGCAAAGCCCGGAAGTTTATTTCGGCGCTTCAAGAAATGAATACTTGGGAAATGGCACTCCGGGTACTACAGGAATCACTATTTTTACCAATCCTCCGGAGATTGTGCCGAACACCCTCTACCTGACCGGAACGTGGAACCTCGAAGACGAACACGCTGAAAACGTAGCGTCTGGAGCAAAAATCATCTTTCGCTACCGCGCAAAGGACGTTTATTTTGTAGCAGGTTCAGATGCAGCGAACGAAATAGAAATACGTATCGATGGGAAACCTCCGACAGGGATCCTCGGTGACGATCTCGTGATGAAAAGTGGCCGCGCGATCGGGACTATAAGAGAAGAACGACTCTATCGCCTCATCGAAGGAGCTGCATCCGAAGAACATACGATTGAAATTATTGTTAAAAACCCCGGCCTTAGAACATTTACGTTCACATTCGGATAAAAATCAGGAATTGAGTGCCTTTTTTGCTTCCTGAATATCCGCACCGATTTGTTCGGTGAGTTCATGTACGGTTCTGAACATTTTAATCTCGCGTAGTTTTTTTATGAATTCAATAGAAATTTCTGAATGTTTTTGCAGCATCACTCCATCCAGTAAAAACGCCTCAAGTGAAGGATCAGATTCATGAAACATTGGTATGGGGCCATAGTGAAACACGGCTTCGTACCGCCTGTCTCCGGCAGAAACCCAGCCAGCATAAATACCATGCTCATACGGAAACGGGTCGGGAATTTTAAAATTCAAAGTAGGAAAGCCAATGCGTGTTCCCCGCCCCTTCCCATGCACTACCTCACCACGATACATCATTGAGAAGCCGGAGTATGTAACTTCGCAACGCGATACACCGCGAAGAGGAGCACTGCCGCCGCAACGTACTGACTTGCGGCAAGAGTTGTGTGGTAGAGGAAAATATCAATACACACGGCAGTCAATGGAAATACGAGCTCAAGGATCGTAGAAATTTTTGCTTCGGTGTGTTTCAAACCACGGTAGTAAAGCCAGAGAGCCACCATGCCAGTCGAAAGCGCGATAATGCCGAGACGAACATACTGACCTCCGGACGGTGCTCCAAGACTTGGTATCTGATCCAAAAAGAAAACAAAAAGGAGCGCGATCGGAACGGTAAGGAAAAATCTTAGCCCGGTAATAAACGTGTGGGAATGCCTCAAGAGCGAAAAACGTGAAAATGCCGTCGAAGTCCCCCACGCAAACGCCGCCCCAAAGGCAAAAAGCGCTGCTATGACTGTCCCACTCCCATCACCAAAATTAACGATACCCCCTTTGAACGTCACAAAATATGCGGCGGCGAGCGCGAGGAACGCCCACCCGAAATAGCGACGATCCACTTTTTCCTTGAGGAGCATGACTCCCGCAAGAATCGCGAAAATCGGCTGCAGTTTTTGAAGTAAAAACACGACAGAAAAAGAAATAAAATTTACCTTCGCGAGCGCGGTCGTAAACCAAAGCGTTCCAAGCACCCCGCTTAAAAGCGCCACAAGAGAGATAGCACTCCATTCTTTCTTCGTAAGTTTTTCTCCTTTCTTCCAGGTATAGATGAAAAATGGCAGAAGAATAATTGCGCCAATGAGATGTTCGTAGAATACGATAGTGATTGGCGGCAACGAAAAAAGACTTCGTCGCAGTATTCCGTCCAACCCCCAGAGTACCGCCGCAATGATGATGAAACCCCCTCCGTACGACCAGACATATTTCATGAGAAAAGAATTTAGATAGTAGTCATAATAGCATTTCTAGGGCTAAAAGACGAAGTTTTGAGCCCATATCAAGCCCCATTTTCTCACTATTGACAAATTTATCCACGTGGATGTATACTCTTTCCTGTTCGTGTTTGTCTCGCACTGGGTGAGACGAACGAGCACATTCCTACCTTGCACTGAAGGAGTTACGA
>ERZ1292623.1069-Hain-H51-01um-R1-1069-length-27255-cov-5_pt1 | contig 16932 bp, 14 predicted proteins | sample MGYA00564398_ERZ1292623 | MGnify/ENA primary metagenome ERZ1292623 (study PRJEB36523, sample SAMEA6512633) | groundwater metagenome | collected 2019-01-07 | study: AquaDiva: Metagenomics assemblies of 32 groundwater samples | reverse complement strand
AATCCCATCCGGGTCGTATGGAAAAAGTTCCGTTTCCTGAAAATAGGGTCGATAGGGGTGGGGACTATATCCGCGTAAATTCGCTCGGACTGCTTCGTCGTATTTTTTCTTTCCGGATGAGGTTCGCCAAGGCCCTATTGTAAAGATCCGGATGGCTTCTCCCAATCGTCTGACCTGAAAGGACATCCGATGATACTCTACTATTATTCATGAATCGGGAAATCTGAAACGTCGCGAGAATAATTCGTTCAGCCAATTGGAGTCTTTTTCTCTCCCCCATTTCATGGTCCTTGGACAAGAGGCTCTTCATCATGGTTAAGCGCTCCTGCGGATTGGGGAGCCTTCCCCTCGACACACCATACCGGGCGTTTAGCCCGATTCCCCGATAATTCTTGGGAGCGACCCCTCCCTGGTTTCCATTCCTATTAACCAATCTCTTCGAAGAACGGGGGGGCGGACGACCGCTAAGCGATTGCATACTCCTGAAATGCGTCCGTGGAATAAAAAGTATAGGGTATAGGTGGGAGAATTCATTCCGGATTTTTCTTATATCCATATTTTTTAACAAACGAGAGTGCATGAAATGGAACGAATTGGATGAAGTCATGTCTGCCCAAGTGATGATCATAGAAAAAGATTTTTTCTTTCATCAATAACTGCAATGCTTCATTGAACTCCCCTTCAAACCCTCTTGGAAGGGAGCGGTGCATGAGGGCGGTTTCGCTCATCCTTCCTTTTATTCCGAATGTTGCCCGCTCCAATAGGATCAAGTGACGCACGGCACGAATAATCAACGCATGATTTGAAGGAGTGCGAGGGATGTGTGCGACCAGGTCGTATAGCATTCTCCGTTGGGAACTATTGATTTGGTGGGCGGTATCCATAAAATCAACCCACTCTCCTACCGAGCGGGGAGTCGGTCTCGCATTCGCTTCCGGCCGTGGATTGTTCATGGCCGCTGCCATTCGTCGTTCTCTTTCTCCCTTTCGTCTGTCCCGTTTGGCCTGTTTGCGAAGATTGGGAGAAAGAACCGCAGGGGATGGGAGTGCGGGAACCACTGGGATTGTGTGCGCAGGGGAACGGTTTCCCCTGCGTTGGGCATGCTGCGCACGCATATCATTCACTGCCTCCCCTAACTCGGCGGAAGTATTCTTGTTCCGCAACACTGCCGAAAGGGTATTGAGTCTCCTCATCATATTGGTCGTTATATCCCCATGATGCCCCTCCCCATTCAGGAGGTCGAGATCATTCAATACCTGGTCGGGATTCATTCCCGCTTGGGCCAATTTTTCCCGGATAATCACGCGGGAGGATTTGAACGCTTTGACCATACGCTGTCTCACGAACTGGGGGAATTTGTTTGTTTTTCGTCTGACCGCACCGGGTCCTCTCGTTTCCGCCCTTCTGGAAAGGAAGTCCTCCTCAAACTCCTTCACCATCGCTTTCCGTTTAGCACGGGGTATCTCAAAAGGGGAAAGGAGGCGAAGAAACCGGGTCAATGGTCCACCGGCTCGAACAAGATTATCTCCTTTTTGGACGAGTTCTCCCCGCAGTGTCCTCGCTCTCTCGAGACGCTGGTTTTCCAATTGTTTCCTATTGCCTTTCCTTGCTTTCTGGAGATGGTTTTCAATTCTCACTCGAATCCCATCAATATTACTAATAAACCATTCGGAATCAGCATCGGGCCCTATTTCCCGTGACACGGCCTCATAGATGGATTGAGAGGAATCCCTCCGGCCGTAGGGGTGTACGTCCCTCAATATGGTGAGAGTCGCTGACACGCATAGGAACGAACGCCTGAGTTGGTCGAATGAGTGAGGAGACCTGCCTTCCCTTTTCAAATCGAGGCAAATCCTTCCTATTTCTTGGGCCGCCTGGAAAAAACCATATGGGTTTGGACTATCCCCGATTCTGGGATCCAAATCCAACCGGGAAACCCTTCCTCCTGACCTTTTATGTTTCAGTAATGGGCGTTTGCTGAATGGGCGAAAAATGTTATGATTGAATAATTCTTTTGCAATCTTCTTTTCTCCCTCCGAGAACGGGTCCATGAATATTTTTTTTGCTGCCCGCGCGGCATTCGCATCAATTCCCGCATCGTATTCCCTTATGCGCTCCGACCCTCTTCCCACGATTCCTGTGTGAATAATGGGGGGGCCTTTTTCAGGACCTTTTCTCTTTGATTCAATCCGCCAAACTTCTACGTCTCCCGATTTCAATTCCTGATTGATGAGTCCTCCCAACATCCGGCGGGACACTTTATTGCTGTGAGGTGCCCCCAACAATCGAAAATACGTATCGCTGGTCACCGGATGGGGAGTGGATTGGATTCTCCGCATGGTCCGTTTACGAGTGCGCGTGCCCATAAACTCTTTTTTCTCTTTTTTGTTTCTTTTAATGCCAACCGTTATTAAGTCCCATTTGAGGGGTGAGTGGATGAATCGCTACCTCATCGCGGCCATCCTTTCCGTGGTCGCGTTCTCCACGATTGGTCCCTTCGTGAAGATTCTATCGCCGGATTTTCCCATTCCCCTCATCACCTTTTCGCGGGCATTTTTTGGATTGTTGTTTGTTGCATTGGTCATTCCCCGCGTGGAAAAAAAAGCATTCCTGCTTTCCAAGAAAGAACTCCCGGGAGTGGTCATCGTGGGATTCTGCCTTGCCACCACCATGCTCCTCTACAACCACGCCTTCGCGGTCGCCCCCTTGGCGGATGTGGTGTTGTTGAATTATACGCACGTCTTCCTCTCTCCCATCCTCGCTTTTTTTCTCTTGAAGGAACGCATGGGAAGGGATGCGTGGGTCATTCTCCTCACGGGATTCGTGGGATTGGCGATCATCAATCCCTTTGATGGGCACTCCATTGAAGGGAACCTTTTTGCTTTGGGCGCGGGAATATCGTATGCGGCCATGACCGTATTCATGCGAAAAGAGGACACGCACCACGAATTGGGAAATGTGATCTGGTTCCTTGGATTCGCCTGCCTATTCCTCCTTCCCTTCGCCTTTGCGGAACCCTTCATCCTCACGTGGGAAGGGGTGGGAGTGATGGCCCTTGCGGGAATCATTTCCACGGGGCTGGGATACCTGTTCTTCAATTATGCATTAGAGGGATTGCGTGTTCATGAAGTATCCATTTTTGATTTGGTTTTGGGAACCCTCATCGGGGTCGTATTGAGTGTCTTTGCGTTCCATGAATCCGTGTCTTGGAATCTCCTCCTGGGGGGATTAATTGTCGTGGGATCGGGCATCCTATTCATTCGGAATCGGCACCTCGTGAATCTGGGTTTAAAACTTCCACTCCCCCAGAAAGGAATCTATGGGTCTTCCTTCTTACAAGCAAAAATTCGCCGAAGCCGTTGAGGGGGCGCTCATTCGAAATGGGTTTCCTTCCCCTGGACTTGACATTCTCGAGGGACTCATCGCATCTCCTCCTTCCGTGGAGAAAGGGGACCTTTCCCTTCCCGTGTTCAAGATCCTTCCTGCAGGAAAGGGGCCCGTGCCTTTTGCCCTGCACCTGGCATCCTCCCTTCACCCGGATGGGGTGTTTCATCGATTTCAAGCCATGGGGCCCTACCTCAATGCGTTCATCGATCCCTCCGCGTATCACTCCTCCATCCTCATGGAAGCCGAGGCCGCTCCCCCCCTTCCCGGAAAGGAGGCCCCGCTCGTGATTGTGGAGTATGCCTCGCCCAACACCAACAAACCCCTGCATGCCGGTCACTTGCGCAACATCGCCCTCGCGGAGAGTGTGATCCGATTGCTCCAGCATGAAGGAAAACGGGTCTTCCGAACGCAAATCATCAATGACCGGGGGGTTCATATCTGCAAATCCATGCTCGCGTACCAGAAATGGGGGAATGGAAAGACACCCGAAAGTGAAAAAATGAAATCGGATCATTTTGTGGGACGATACTATGTCGAATTCTCTGCGCGTGCGGAACAAGACCCCCTTCTCGAGGAAGAGGCGCAGGCCATGCTCGTGAAATGGGAGCAAGGCAACCCCGAGATTCGTGCGCTGTGGAAAAAGATGAATGCCTGGGCCGAAAAGGGATTGTTTGAGACGTATGACAAAGTGGGTGCGACCTTCGATGAGAATTATTATGAGTCCGATATCTATCAAAAAGGAAAAGAGGCCGTGCGCCAGGGAATGGAAAAGGGACTCTTCACCACCGCCGAGAATGGGGCCGTCATCGCTCCCCTGGAAAAGAAATACGGCCTGCCGGACAAGCCCCTATTGCGGGGGGATGGGACCACCCTGTATTTCACCCAGGATATTTATCTCGCCCTCCAACGATTCACTGACCATCCGGAGGCGGAGCGCATCATCTATGTGGTGGGGTCCGAGCAGGAGATGCATTTCAAGCAATTGTTCGCCATCCTCGACCTATTGGGATATCCTCAAGGAAAAAAATGCTATCATTTAGGATACGGCCTCCTGACCCTGCCCACCGGAAAAATGTCCTCCCGACAGGGCACGGTAGTGAATGCGGATGATTTGATTGCTGAATTGGAAGCGGACGCACGAGCGGAATATGCCAAGCGGAGCCCGGAATTAGCCCCCGCGGAAGTGGATCGCCGAAGCCGGGTCGTGGCCATGGCCGCGCTCAAATTCTTCCTGGTCAAGCAGGATGCCCAAAAAGAACTCGTATTCATCCCGCATGAAAGCCTCTCTTTCGATGGGCCGACCGGACCCTACCTCCTCTACACGCTCGCACGCATGAGAAGTATTCAGAGGAAAACGGAACAGCAACCCCAAAAACAGAAAGCCGGTCTCCTGGTTACGGAAAAAGAAAAGGAATTGATTGCCCTCCTCTCCAAAAAGAACGAAATCATCGCTTCCGCACTGAGGCATTTTTCCCCGCACGTTTTGGCCCATTATTTGTTGGAAGTAGCCAACACCTTCAATACGTATTACCACGAGACCAAAATAATTCAAGAAAACAAGGAACTGGAATCCGCCCGCCTCGCGCTCCTCCACTCCCTCGACGCGGTACTGGAAGAGGGACTCTACCTCCTCGGCATCGAACCCCTGGATGAGATGTGAAAAGAGAAAAAGAAAAAAGAATTGAATTCCATTTCACGCGCGGGAAAAAGCGGCATCTACCATATCTTTGGGATACAAGGCCTCCACGAGCCGTTTACGAATCGAATCATCATCGAATCCCATTTTTCTGCATTGTTGAATGTAAAGAATCGCGGCCTCCAGCCCCGATAAGGGAGGGGAAACCGGAGAGGTATCGGAAGGAAGTGGATTGCAATCATCCGGGGGGGCACCATCCGGACCTGGGGCCCTCCACTGGCCGGGCTGGGACATGTCCTTCTTCTCATCGGATTTCTGGTCGGATTCCTTGGATGGATTCCCATCCCCGCGATTTTCATCTACCATGAAAGAAAGAGGCTCCGCAAGTTAATAAGAATCCCTCCAATTCCCTCCTCTCCCTACCCATTTCGGCGCCCCGCCCTGGGATGTATTAAATATCACCCGCGCCTTTCCTTGTCCACTATTCAATTCCACGAGGAGGGAATACATGAACAAAAATTTGATACTCATTACAACGCTATTACTCACGCTCGGGGCATTAGCCCCGGGAGTCACTGCCCTTCCCACGGTGGAAGAGACGGTCCAGCGAGTCATCGAGGCCGTCCACACACTGGGCGACCGCATGACCATCGCCGAAGCATCCATTTTAACGCATGAGAGCGACATTTCCGCCCTCGAGACCGAAAACGCGGCCCAGCAAACCCAATTAGGGGGATTGGACACCGCCGTCACCTCCCTCCAATCCGATGTGGGGGTATTGCAGTCCGATTCGACCAACATTTGGAATGAAATCGTATCCATCTGGGATTTTGTGAATGCGCACGAAACCACGTTGGGAACGCATGCTCAACTCTTGTCTGATCACGAGATTTTGTTGATTGGACACGGATCCATGCTCGACGATTTGAATATCACGCAAGTGGCTCTATCGCAATCGATCGCACAATTGGGCGGGGATGTATCCCTCCTCCAATCCGATGTGGCGAGCGCGGAAGTCACCCTAAATGATCACCAACTCGTGTTGGATGGCCTAACGGATGTTCCCCAATTCATCCAGGTCCAGTTGATCGACAATAACGCCGGAAATGAATTGGGATGGAGCCCCAGCGGTGCCCAATCCTTCTTCGGAATTATTGAACCCGGAATCACGGGTCAATCCGTGGTCAGCATCACCATGGATAACGTGGGACAGTCCGTGAATGCGTGCTCGGTGCTCAATCTCGCGGTGGGATCCACTTTCACCATCCGCTGCGATGTCGCACCCGCGAATGGAGGAATATTGAATTACGTCGTCATGAACCCTTAATTGGGTTCATGGCCCTTTCTTTTTTTTAACTCCTGTCACCATTGCACGGGCATCAATCCTGCAGGAAAAACACGGTTTACACTTTTGGGATGCGTTGCTCGCTGCCACCATGCTGGAGAATCATGTCTCGATCATTTACACGGAGAACGTGAAGGGACTTTAGTAAGATTCCCGAGTTGAATGTAATCAATCCATTTGCATAAGTGGATGTCCTTGATTTTAAGCGGAGGAAGAAGTCATTCTATCCATTGGCATCCGTGTTCAATCTGGGCGGTTTCACAGGATTCTTTGGTGCCGTACAACGCGCATGATATGTTATAGAGCTCACTCGCTGAAATCCCTTGGTCTGGCAGTCCTTCTTCCAGCGGGAGGGTGGTTTGGCAATGGGGAATTGTTTTTTGGCAGACATTGTTTTGGCAGGTTGCCGTGTAGGGATTGGGCACAATGGCACACGCAATACTTGGACCACACTCGTTAGCAGGAGGACAATACTGTGCTTTTCCGTTCAAGTACCATTCTATGTTAACGGCTATCCAGTTTTCTCCATTGTATTTATCGGCGCTACATTCTCCTTTGTAACAGCACCCAAATCGGTTCTCGCGATTAATGAGACCACAATCCTCTGCGGTTATACATGATAGTACGGGGCTAAACGCGACACATGTTCCGTTTTGACAGTACTGGTCGGTTTGGCAGTCATAACTGTTGTTGCATGTTATTTTTACTTCCTCCACAAAGTTCAACCCGCTCACGGTGCGACATTGCCTAGGGTACGATTCCATAACAGGATAACCCGCGTCCGCACACTGTTGAAAGTTGGTGACAGTAGGATTAACCCCTCCTTCCCAAAAATGCCCCACTTCCGGAACTTCGCATGAAGCGGGAATTTTTTTGAGATTTGGATACCCTGCGTCAATGCACCCTTCATAGGATTGGGGATAAAATTGGCTGTCTTTGCAAAACCAATTTCCCGTGGATGGAGCATCCATGAGGGGACATTGATCGCACCCTCCTTTTTGATCGCTAATGGCTCCAGCAGGGCAGCCGCTGGAGGGAATGTTGACTACCACGATCCACAACCCCACTACTACCAAGAGAACCACCAGAACAAGCTTCACAGGAGATTGATTTTTCGGCTTCATCGTTCTTTCTGGCACCTTTTCCCTTATTAATCCGCTTTTTTAATTTGGGATGACTATTAAATGAAATAAATGCCCCATTGCCTGTATGCCTCCTAAACGTGAAGAGATGCCCGCCAATGAAAAAGATTGGAAAAAGAAGCTCACGCCCGAGCAATACCGCGTGTTGCGCGAGAAAGGCACCGAGATTCCCTTCATGGGAAAGTTTGTCCACACGAAGGAAAAGGGCATGTATGTCTGTGCCGCGTGCGGGAGTGAATTGTTTTCTTCCGATGCCAAGTTCGATTCCGGAACAGGGTGGCCTTCGTTCGATAATTCCGCGAACACGAAAAACATCGAATTGCACGAAGACAAGACTTTTGGCATGATGCGCGTGGAAGTCACGTGTAAAAACTGCGGCGGGCATTTAGGTCATTTGTTCGAGGACGGTCCCACCCGCTCGGGGAAACGGTACTGCATCAATAGCTGTGCGCTCGAATTGATAAAAGAAAAAACGGATTAGTTTTTTTTTCTCTTCTTCTATTTATTTTTTTATTAATATCTCTACAACTCATTTTATTCATTCAAAATAGAGCGCCGGTCTTCCTTTCTGGGCCTTGGCTCGTTTCCCTAAAGGATCATGGGCATCATTGATCTTCACTTCCGCCTGGGAAAACTTGGAAAATTGGGCGAGTGAACGCTCCAACCACTCGGTCTCTTTGGGGTCCACGCTATACACATACACGGTTTTGGGGGTTTTGCCCTTCACCAATCTCCGAACCCGCTCCATGTCTCCGAAAACGCTCTCCAGGAAGAGGACGCGTTCCTCCATCTCTTTCGATGGAATCCGTATGTCCCCGGGTGGAGAAAGACGTTGGGCGCTCACGAAGGAAAGGGGATTGGGGGATCCATTTGCGTCCTGCACCATACCGGTAGGGGATGGAATGGAATCATTTCCTTTTTGATCCGAGGAATGGGCAAGCTCTCCCCCCATCTCCTCCGCGAGGAAGGGGGTGATTGGGGAGAGGAGGATAATCCATTCTTCCACTACCGCACGCACGGCGGGTCGTTCATCCAACCCAAACACTTTTTTGAAGCGCTTTACCTCGTTGAGCGTCTCAAAAAAAGCCTTCTGGGCGGCCCCCATAAAATCGAATGCATCATAGGCAGAATACGCCTCTCCCAGACGTGAACGAAGGGTATCGGCCAGCCACTGGGTTTCCGGCACCATCTCGGACACGGATGGGGCGAACGAATTCCGGAGGAGGGACTCTAATTCATCTAATTTCTTTTTCACTTGGGGAACCTGGTGGTCTTTCCAATCCGCCACGCGATCCATCCCGGCGGAAGAGGCGATGAATAACCGCATGAGATCCGCACCATAATCCCGGACGGCATGCTGGAGGGGGATCACATTTCCTTTGGACTTGGACATTTTCACCCCATTCCGGATGAGCATCTCATTGAAGGAGAGGGATTTGGGCCAAAACCGCTCCTCTACCAACAAGGTGTGGGCAAAGAGGAAGAACGAAATATGATTGGAGATATGCGCCGGGGCCGTGTGACGAAGATCATTGGGATACCAATACTCGATATCCTTCCGGATGCGCTCTGCAATAACGGCACGGGAATCATTCGAGGGGAGGCGCTTTCCCAGGATGACATGATTGAAGAACGCATCATCCAATTGAGGAGGAGTCATCCCCTCTTTTCGGATGTGAGGAATCATAATGTAGAACAATGGATAGAGAGTAGAATCCGAGAGCGGCTCAATCATCCATTCTTCCGCAAAGGGAAAAGGGGTTCCTAATCCCCTCTTTCGGGTGCAGGGGCGCTTATCCAACCAATCCAGGGCATCCGCAATGGTCTTCTTGAAATGGGGAGGATGGATGTGCATCCTCTCCAACAACGCATGGGTCCGCTTCTTCCATTCGGGGGAGGAATAATCCAGGAACCACTGATCCTCCAACACGGCCACGCTCACCGGGTTGCCGGAACGCGTCACGGCTCTGCGCGAGGGCTCGTACAATCGTCCATGGAGCTGACGCTGACCCAGAATCTGGACAATCTTCTCCTTGGCCTCTTTAACCGGTATTCCTGAAAGCAATCCATTGGAGAAATTCATCGTCCCCTCATAGAATTCCTTCTTGTATACCTCTTCCGTCATGCGCTGCAATACATCCGTTTGGACGAGAGATGGATTTCCCTGCTGGACGAACCATTCCTCCATCTTGAGGAGGCCGGGGGCGGAAAGGACATATTTCACCTGAATGGATTTGGCCATCGCATCCCCCGCGGCCACGGATCCATGAAGGGCGGCATAATCCCAGGGGGCGTGGCCGGGAACCGAGTATACAATGCCAGTTCCCTTTTCAGCGGAAACGAATTCCGCGGAAAGGATAGGAATCCGTTCCCCCTCTTTCAAGGGGTGGGACACGGATTGGTGGATCAATGCAGAAGCAGGAATGGGTTCCCCCACTTGAACGTTTCTGGATTGCTTGGAGAGCTTTTCGGCCGCATTCTTTGTAATAATCCATTCTTCCCCATCCACGCGTGCATGCACATATTCCGCGCGGGGATTGATCCAGAGATTGGTGACCCCGAAAAGTGTTTCCGGTCGCAGGGTGGATGCTACGAGGAATGATTTTCCATATGGGAACTTGACGAGATCGAAGGTGAGGATGGACACCTTGTCCGTGTCCCCATCCTTGATGTCATCCTCCCCCACCGCATTGGAATCGGCGGCCGAGAAAAGGATGGGATAGGGTCCCTTGACGAGGGCCTTCTTTTCATATAACTGGCGGAACTGCCATTGGATAAATTTCTGGTATTCGATATCCATTGTCGTGAAGCGAGAACGCCAATCAATCGAGGCCCCAACGGCATCCAAATCCTCCGAGATATGATCCGCAAAATACGCGGCCACGGTGCGGGGATCCTCGAACGATACCAACCATTTTTCGATGAGTGCAGGATCCTTTTCATAGATAGAAAGATACTCCCGATACAGGGAGAGGGTCTTCTCATCCTTACGTTTCAATGCATCACTAATCGCAAGGACGGGCGTTCCCGTCACGTGAAAACCCATCGGCCACCACGTATTCTTCCCCTGTATCCGGTGGAAGCGGGCCATGATATCCCCATTCACATACGTACGCCCATGACCCACGTGCAGGGGACCGGTGGGATACGCATAGGGCACGGTGAGAAAGAATTTGGGGACATCCGCGCGGACGGAGGGCTCGAAGACATGGTTTTCCTTCCAGCGCGCAATCCACTTGGATTCACGGGATGCTGAAGCGGGAGGGGATTGCATTCCCACTACATCCCGAAAAAGGCTTTTAATGGATGCATGGGCCCGGCCCATATTCCAGGCCAAACCCCGCGGGTATTCCAATCATCCTATAGGGGGTACATGGCCTATGGGGTCGTGATGCGGGAGCGTTCTTTCCATTGCCGATACACGGTTTCCACGGTCGCATGATTGACGTAATGCTTGTGCCCTCGAAAACCCCCATTGAAGGAGTGGGGGACATGAAGCAATTCATGGATGAGGGTCTTGATCTGCTCCTCTTCATCCTGCCGGTCAAACCGCTCGGAAACTAATTCAATGGCATAGAAGGGAGGAGAATTCGTCCCCAATTGAATAATTTTGGGCATCGTGTGGATGCGCGCAATGACCCTCCGGGAATTGGATCCCTGGGACTTGAACACGGTGATCCGTTCCGTGGGAATGTGGGAAAAACCTAATCCCTCGATGAGGGAGTGCGTGGTCCGTGTCCATTCGGGGGAGTGAATATACTTCATGGCTATTCCCCACCATGAAGGGATGGGAATAAATGTGCATCGACTAAAAAAAAAAATCCAATCCCGCGTGCCATTAGGGGGGCATTATGGGAGTGAGGAGGGGGAGAGGGATTCCTGTTCCAACGATTTGCGGTCGAAGAGGAGCTCCAACAATGCCATCCGCACGAACAATCCATTCGTGGCCTGCCGGAAATACGCCGCACGGGGATCCGCATCCACATCCGGGGTGATTTCATGAATGCGGGGAAGCGGGTGCATAATAACTGCATCCGGGGAGAGGCGATCCAACACCGCGCGATCGAGAATACAACATGCTTTGACGGACTCATACTCTTCCAACGTGGGAAAGCGCTCCTTCTGAACGCGCGTCATGTAGATAACATCGACGGAGGATAAATCAGATTCCAGTTCGGTCCGTTCCTCATACGGAATGCCCCGCCGGTCCAATTCTTTTTTGTAAGACTCCGGTATCCGCAAGGAGGGAGGGGAAACGAACTGAAGGGACACCCTTTCCTGCTGGGACAATAAGTGAACCAGGGAATGAATGGTCCTCCCATTCAACAAATCACCCATAAGCACAATGTTGAGGTCGTTCAATCGCTTTTTCTCCCTCCAAATCGTATACATGTCCAACAATGCCTGCGTGGGATGCTCCCCAATCCCATCCCCCGCATTGATGACGGGAACACGGGACACGTGGGCCGCGCGAGAGGCCGCACCCGACTCGGAATGACGCAACACGATAACATCGGCGTACCCGGAGACAATCCGAATGGTATCCTCCAATGTCTCCCCTTTGGTCACGGAGGAAAACTGGCTCGCGGCCTCGGTGCTGATGACCTTTCCCCCCAACCGAAGCATGGCCGTCTCAAACGAGAAACGGGTGCGCGTGGAGGGCTCATAGAAAAGAGTGGCCATGACCTTGTTGGAGAGGGAATGATACAGGTGCTCGTTTCGAACATTCCGCTCCATATCCAGGGCCAAATCGAAGAGGCGGCGAAGAATCAAGGGATCGGAAAACTGAGTGGTAGAGAGGACGTGATTTAATTCCATTAAAAAGAGCCCAACGGGCTCCTCCTATTTAAGGGTAGGGGCGCGGGGGGAAAAAATCCCCCGTGCATTCCCATTCTTCCTCTATTCCATTTCCCATTCAGATGAGGAAGAGGGGCGCGAGGACCAGGCTCAAGGTCCCCACGAGCTTTATCACCACGTGCAGGGAGGGTCCTGCCGTGTCCTTGCAGGGATCCCCCACCGTGTCTCCCACGACCGCCGCCTTGTGGGCAAATCCCCCTTTTCCTCCATGGGCACCGGACTCAATGAATTTTTTGGCATTGTCCCAGGCACCCCCCGCATTATTCAATGTGAGCGCGAGCATGATACCCGTAATGGTCGTCACCATAATGAATGCGCCGGCGGCCTCCGCACCCAACACGAGGCCCACGCCCACTGTGAGGGCCACGACCAGGAGGGAGGGCATGACCATTTCCTTCAATGCGGCTTGCGTGGCAATGTCCACGCACTTGGCGTAGTCGGGTTTTCCTGTGCCCTTCAATAATCCCTTGATGTCTTTGAATTGTCTCCGCACTTCCACCACAATAACTTGCGCGGTCTTTCCAACGGCCTGCATGGTGAAAGAGGCAAAGAGAAACACCAGCATGGCACCCAACAATCCTCCCACAAACACGTGGACTTTGGAAATGTCGATGGACGTGAGGGAGGCATCCACCATGTAGGCGCCAAACAACAAAAATGCGGCCAGTCCCGCACTTCCAATGGCATACCCTTTCGTCAAGGCTTTGGTCGTGTTTCCCGCCGCATCTAATTTGTCGGTAACCATACGTATTTTTTCAGGGGCTTTACTCATCTCCACAATTCCCCCCGCGTTATCCGCAATGGGACCAAACGTGTCCATCGCCAGCACATAGGCGGCGGTTGAAAGCATTCCCATCGTGGCCATGGCCGTGGCAAACAGCCCCCCGTGTGCAATTCCTGAAATGTTCCCCAGCCAATAGGATCCAATCAACGCGCCTCCCAATACAATACTGGGTAACGCGGTGGTTTCCAATCCCACCGCCAGACCGGCAATCACATTCGTCGCGGGACCGGTTTCACTGGCTTGCGCAATTTCCTTCACGGGTTTGTATTCATGCTCCGTGTAATACGTGGTAATATACAACATGGCTACGCTCGTGAGAATTCCCACCACCCCCGCGGCAAAAAAGTATATGTTTCCCTGGAGGAACAAATACACAGCCACGTAAAACAAAATAGTCGCAATAAAAGCGGTGACCCAATACCCGCGCGTCAGCGCTTTCATGGGGGCCTCGTGATCATTGGTTTTTACCATAGACAAACCAATCATACTGGCAATCAACCCGAACGCACGCACGACAAGGGGGAATAGTATTCCCGCGAGTCCAAAGACCGGGAATAGTGCCACGCCCAAAATCATCGCACCAATATTTTCAGCGGCAGTCGATTCAAATAAATCCGCCCCGCGCCCGGCACAATCTCCCACATTATCTCCCACCAAATCCGCGATAACGGCGGGGTTTCGAGGATCGTCTTCGGGAATACCCGCTTCCACCTTACCCACCAAATCAGCCCCCACATCCGCGGCCTTGGTGTAGATTCCTCCCCCAAGTTGGGCGAATAATGCCACCAAGCTCGCTCCAAATCCAAACCCAACAATCTGCAAGGGAATTTCCTGCGCACGCGCATCTCCTCCTAACGCGAAAAAGAGAAGGGTGACGCCCAATAAGGAGAGCGCGACAATCATGAATCCGCTTACCGCGCCCCCGCGCAATGCACTTTGAAGAGAGGCATTCACTCCATGCTCTGCATTCGCGGCGGTTCGCAAATTAGCCCGAACCGAAATCCACATTCCAATATAACCGGACAATGCGGAAAGGAATGCGCCAAAGATAAAAGAGAGCGAAGTGGTAAACGCTTCATGGGGTTTTCCCCATACGGTGTACCCCACAAAAATAATGACCGCCACGGCCGCGGTGATAATAGCAATGGTTTGGTATTGCCGTTTGAGAAAAGCATTCGCCCCTTCTTCAATGGCTTTGGCAATCTCCTGCATCTTTTCAGAACCCTTGGGGAGAGCCAGCACTTCGCGTGCGAGCAAAACGGCATAGGCCACGGCGCCCAAACTAATAACCAACACCAGCATCAACAAATCCATTTCACCCACTCTCCCTTGGTAGTAAACGTATTTTGCCTCTTTTTACCCAATTAATTTGACTAGACAGACGGGAACGATTTAAAATGCTATCCAGGAACCGGTTGCGCAATTTTGAATATTTTAGGGATGCATAATGGTGGGGGCGTTCAGCACAAATTGCACCACGACAAACACAACGAACAATCCAATTAATGCAATTCCATCCCGCCGCGTGAGGCGTTTCCCATCATCCAAAAAAGTGGTCAATAGAAGGGCGGCAAATCCCATGATGAGCGTGGATATGCCAATGATGCCCAGGTCGATAGGAAAAGGGGCAATCATCGCCATGACCCCAATCGACAATGTTGCGTCAATGGCGACGTTCCCCAGAATGTCCGCCAATCCCACGGATTTATGACGAGACAATACCGCTTGGATGGAAAACGTCAATTCGGGAAGGGCCGCGCCGATGGAGATAATGAACAATCCCGCAAAAATTTCCGGGATCCCCAGAATGTGGGATAAGTCCACGGAGGATTCCACCACAAAACGGGAGGCGAAATAGATGATGACCATCATCGCGGCAAACTTTCCCATGGGAAGGGCAATCTGCTCCAAACGGAATCCACTCCCCTCTTCACGCAGACGATTCTGACTAATCATCCAGGCAAAATACCCAATGCACGCCCCCACGAGAATGGCTCCATCCAAAAAGTTGAGGGACCCATCGAGCATGAGCGCGAGCGGAAGGCCAATCGCCGCGAGAAATGGAAAAGTAGCCAGGCGATGCTTTCCCCCGGCGGGAATATCTTTTCCCAAAATGACAATAATCCCAATCACCAGGGTCAAGTCCACAATGTTATTTCCGATGAGGGTGCCAATCCCCACGTCCGGAACCCCTTCCAGGGCCGCATTCACTCCCACGAAAAACTCGGGGAGGATGGAGACGAATCCCGCTAAGACGAAGGAAGCGAGAAACTCGGTCACCCGCACGAGACGGGCCACTTCAAGGATGTATTTCACCGCGAGGGAGGCGGCCTTGATGAGAAAGAGCGAGGAAACCACGAAAATAAGCACGCTCGCGATCCACTCGGCCATAATCCCCGAGGGACGGAAACCCTTCTTATAAGGCTAATTGGGGGTGTAACGAGAATGGAACCCTCGCTTCCCACGCTCACCCGCGTATGCCCGCATCTCTCGCTCTGCAATGGGTGTCCAGGAATGGAAATCCCCTATGTCCAACAATATGCGAATAAAAAAAAGGCCGTGGAACAAACTCTCCAGTATTACCTCGAGGACGTGGAGATGGTGCCGGCAGACTCCCTCCAATTCTACCGAAACAAGTGCGATTACTGGTACGATCCCTCCTCCCAATTAGGGTTTCGGAGCCGGGAGGATTCCTACCAGGCATTTGCTTCTCCCTCCTGCCAGCTCCTCTCTGACAAGGGGCAAAAGGCCTATGTCCAACTTGCATCCCTCCTCCATGCCGCGGGGTTTCCTCCCTATTCGTTGATGGGCCGATCCGGATACCTGCGCTATGTAGTATTCAGGGAGAGCAAGACGGACGGACACCTCGTAATCGGGCTCTACACCTTCACCCTCGACCATTCTCCCCAAATGGAAACCATCGCCCAATCCATGATAGATGGATCCTACGCCGATGGGGTGGTGTGGATCCATTCCCCCCAATTCAACGACACCACAGACGGAATCATTCACCAGGCATGGGGGGAGACCCTCCTCACGGAGAAAATGAACGGGATCCCCTACACGTATGACTTCCGCTGTTTCTTCCAGACGAATCCACGCATGGCCGAAAAGGTCCAAACCCATGTAACCGGTCTCGTGGCCCCTCAATCCACGGTCCTGGACCTCTATTGCGGCGTGGGATTGTTTTCCATCCCCCTCCTCATGAAGGGTCATTGGGTCAAAGGAATCGAATTGAGTGCAGAATCCATTCTCTATGCACGAAAAAACGCCCACGGGCTTGGAATGAATGATGATTCATTCTCCTTCGAAACGGGCGACGTCCCCAAAAAAATACAGGAATTGGAGAAGGCGAATGAAAAATTCTCCACCATCCTTCTTGATCCCCCCCGATCGGGATTAAGCAAAAAGATATGGCGACGCATCCTGCGATTGGGCCCCGCGCAAATCATTTATGTCTCGTGCAACCTCACCGCGCTCCAACGGGACTTGGAGTGGCTGGAGGAATACTGCACCTTCACCATTTCCTCCGCCCGCGCTTTCGATCTGTTCCCGCATACGAATCACGTGGAAACCGTCGTGGATATCCACATCGACTCCATCAAGGAATACCCGAAAGGGGGATTCTAGTTCAGGGCACTCTGATTCCATTCTCAAATGCTATTTCCCGTTCTACAGTTTCATCAGCGCCGCATCCAATCCATCGAGACTGGTGAGCTTCGCCTGCCCCACGCTCTCACTCCCGCCCCCGCTTCCCTTGACGAAGGAAAGGATGTGCTGG
>ERZ1292623.2376-Hain-H51-01um-R1-2376-length-16933-cov-6_pt1 | contig 16933 bp, 26 predicted proteins | sample MGYA00564398_ERZ1292623 | MGnify/ENA primary metagenome ERZ1292623 (study PRJEB36523, sample SAMEA6512633) | groundwater metagenome | collected 2019-01-07 | study: AquaDiva: Metagenomics assemblies of 32 groundwater samples | reverse complement strand
CACTTCTCCCGGTATTCTGTCAGCGTCTGCTCCGGGAACAGTTGCGTTATCATGCCATCACCTTCTCTTCATCGGTTAGCACTTGTCACCTCCATTTCAGACTTCGCCGCCTTAGCCCAAAAAGCTGGCTCCACTAAAACACCACCAAGTCCTCTCTCCGCTCGGCTACTATCTCACTGGACCCTTCCCCTTTGGCCCTCAACTCAAACGTCCTTATGAAATTCTCCTTCCGCCTTGTGACCCATTCAAATATAAACCTATCCCCTCGGAGTAGATAATGTAACCCAAACTGCCTATCTGTCCGAATCATAGGTCTCCGCACCCTCTCTCTCAGACTGGCCCCCTTGACCCTCTCCACAGGGTCCACCAGCAACACCTCACCCGTCTCCACATCCACCACTGGTACTGGCTCAAAGGTAATCGCTCCAGGCTCCATATCAATCACCCTCTCCCGAGTCAGGGCCAGTTTCAAAGGCTCCCCTTTTCTCACTCCCCACCTCTCCCGCATCATCACCACCCGACTTACCACATCCCCCGCACCCATGTTGGCGCTTCTATCTCTGAGGACATCCATGAAGTACAGCTTCAAACCCCTTCGGCCCTCTGGCCTCACTGGTCGCCCGCTGACATCCCAGCCTCCATCTCTATCAAACCACATCTCAGGGGTCAACTCTACGAGACCATCGATGAAAGACCCTACCCACAACACACCAGGGTCTACCTTATAGGTCCCCAAATCTTCATGAGCCACCTTCAAAGCCTCAATGTCCACTGGCTTACCTTTGCCATCGACCCTGGGGGCATAGTCCTCCCAGATAGCCTGGGTGATGAGTTTATTCATGAGTGCCTCCGATAGTCAAGCTCACCTAGGATGTTGTTAATTAACCCCTTTAACTCATCATTTGCCATATTCAGACACCCAACCTCGACGTCTATGCCTCTGTAAATGCTCTTCACATGGTTTTCCAACGTACTTACCCGTTTTACCAGGCCCTCAACTATCGATGCTTCTGATACCATCTTTCTCTCATCTCCTTCAAGCTCCCCAGCATCCTTCACCGCCAGTATTTTCTCTCTCGTATGAATCTAGAACCTAATGCTGAACTCCATCTCTGAAAACTAAAGACCTATGCACTCACACGAGTCCTTGGCCTCCACAAACCTGTAACTCTGAAAGTCATTGTTCTTATTATCCTTAATCTTCAAATACCCGTCCTTGTCTGGAAGATACTCCGTCAGCCATTCCATAGCCGCAGTCACATCCTCCACTGCCTCACCATTATCCCCATACTCAAAGTCTGAAGGTAAAGGCAGCACTATATCTCGCAGGTCCTCCATCAACTCTCCACGACTTACTCGAAGTCCATTAAAGAACCCCTTAAACATCCCCGCCGCTTGCTGCTGCCTCTCACTGTACCGTACCCCATCTGGGTCCTTCTCAGACTTCTCCTTTGCGAAATACCCCTGGAACACCACTATACCCGTGCCCTCAAATGGCCCACACACAACATCCATACCCATTTGCAGCCTCGGCACCCTAGTGGCCTCATCCACTAGTACCTTCACCTCTGTAAACTTCACATGGTGCGTACCAAGGGGGCTCTTGTAACCCTTTACCCCCGCCTCTTCAGCCTCCCTAGCAATCTGGTCCTGTATTTCCTTATTGTATTCCGGCATTCAAAACCCCTCCTTCAAATTCGTTTCCACGCCCGATTATACCACGGCCTTGGAGCTTTGTCAAGCCCCCGCCGCGCTCCCCTTAGCTTTAGCAATCAACCCCAAGACCTCCTCAAACCGTGCATTCGTCAACTTCGGCGGCAGACCCTCCCATCTGTGCTCCCATTGATTCTTAATCAGATAATCCCCATGTCCTTGGAACCACACGTCATGGCATTCCTTCTTCTCTAGTTTCCCATCTGCTCCTTTCACCTGCCTATAGTCTGCGTCCATATAAGCCACCAGGTTAAAATACCTCCCCATGTGTCGTCTCGCCCAGCCATCCATGTACGGCACAAACTTGGAGTCCTGCCAATCCGGGTCAGCCCCAATCACCTCCTGAGACTTAGTCTTCGTCCCTCGGCGCTTCACATCCACGGAGGCTGTGCATATCACCACACACTTTAGGAACTCAGGATTTAACAACTGCATAGCCCCAAAGAAAGAGTCCTTCAAACCCCTCCAGACCTCAAACGTATCTGACGCGCTTGGAGTTTTATAATACTCATACAGTGCCCCAAACTCTGTAAGCCCATCCACTACCACTACCTCTGGCCCAGCGCCCTTCAGTCTCTCAACCGCCACGCCACGGATACATGCATTGAAGCTGTTCAAGAACTTCATCGGGTCCGAGAGAGTGCTACTGAAACTCTTAGTCATAGCCACTGGCACCCCCAAGGCCGTGTTGCTCTCCCGCCCTAGCTGTATCCACAGCCCCTCACATCTCTTCTCTAGCTTCATGAAATCCCAAAAAGCATCCACAGCTAGAGTAGTCTTACCTGCCCCTGCATCCCCATATAACAACACTGAGAAAGGCCCCACCGCTGCTAGTAAATCTTTATACATTGCTGCTCTCCAAGCCATCCAAAACTGCGGCTGTTAAGCGGTCTATTGCCTCTGATACAGCAGCCAAGTCGTTCCCCACATCGTAGATAGCATATGCTAAATTAGTATGGTCAAGGTCCTCCGCCCGTTTTGCTAATCTCCTTACTCGAGAGACGCTACTGTTCAAGCCCTCTTTTATCTGTGACGTCACTTTCAAGGTTTGCTCTGCTTTAACTTTCGTCGCTTCCAACGCCCGTTCCTCCGTTATCCGCCAATCTTCCGCCCTCATTCGCCCTCCTTCGTCAACATACTCTCCCAATCACCCCCCGTCACCCTCACCTCATCCACTTCTCTATACGCACACCTCCCACACTGCCAACTTCGATGCCATATGGGTGGTCCCATCATCTTACCCAAGATTTCCCTCATCTCTGTCTCTTCCCTCTCTAACACCTTTCTGCTCACTGGAGCCTCGGCCCCCTCAAACATCTTCCCTTGGGTGCTAAAAATCAAATGTCTCACATACATCGGCATGGTACCCTTTAGATACTTCTCCACCAACACCGCATATCTGAGCGGCTGAGGGTTGCCAAGAGGCTGGTAATCCATCAACTTCCTACTAGGCTCATCGCTGGTGCTCTTGAATTCTACGATATGAGCCCCAGTGCCATCCACCCACCACAAGTCAGGTTTACCCACCACCACATGCTTATCTCGCCCCCACGTCTCTTCTAGTTTCAACTCCACCTGGGGCACCTTCACCTCCCATAGCCACTTTGGAGCCGCCATCAGAGCCCTCTTCACCCCTGGGCCAAACTTTGCCAAGCCCTCTTCATTGTCTCCAAAGAAATGCTGTGCCCCAAGCCACGCTGCCTCACTACTCTTATCCCCTAGCAGGGCCGTCTCAAGCCCAGCATGTATCGCTGCCCCAGATAACATAGGTCCTGTCTGCTCAGGAATCTCCGACCTCGCCCGTTCATGATACTTATACCACCACTTCAACGGGCACTCCTGCCACACAGCCATCTCTGTAACACTAACCCTCATAGCACCCTCGCTTGGTCCATGCGGTCCCTCATTGCTATCTGGCCCCTAAGTAGCTGCACCTCAGACAGCAAATCCCGTGCATCCTTCCAAAGCCTAGCCACACCCTCCGCCTCAGTATAGCTATCAAGCCAACACACAACCTTGCCTCCGGGAGCCGACACCTGATACTCTCCATATGCTAAACTCTGACAGCACCCCCCTTCCTTGTGACATTCCTCACAGCGGTCCGCTTTGTCACCCCAAGTTATAGCTTCCTCTCCCTTGGCATACTCCACCCACCAGGGGCCAGGAAGTTGCTTGAGATTATACTGTATCGTCGTAAGCTCATCGGTAGACATCATCGCCCTTTCACCTTCCTTCGCTGTTCTATAATTCCCCTATGCACCCCTCTCACCTCCGCCAACTCTTCATCCTCACACGTCACCATCCAGCCCAAGGGGTCCTTCTTATGCTTCGCCACCTCCCATATTGCATCCCCAATGCTCCTTCCTACCCCTTTCACCATCCTTCTGAACGCCAGCACAGGCTCCGGCTGCCCCACCCAAGGCATCTTCTTATCAGTCCCAGCTACAACACTATACAAATGACTCCCTGGGCGCAGTATGGCTCTCAACTTCCACAGTTCCTCCAAGAGTTGCCCTGGGGCAGTAGGGAGAGGCACCACTAAGCCTCCCAAGACTTGCCACTTTACTATCTCTAACACCATGTCACTGGGTATGGCATATTCCCACTGGTCAAGGTCAACCCTACTATAGTCCCCTCTCAAGGCTAACCCCGCCACATCCGCTGCCGCCCTACACTCCCTCAACTGCCTCCGACCCCGTCTCCTTCCCTCAGACATGCTCCGGGCTAAATCCCCACTCCTCTTCTCCTCCAAAGCTACAGTCTTCCCTGATGGTGTGGCAAACACATAATCCCCAACATCCAAATGACACACTTCCACTCTTGGAGGATGAGCAAGGGACTTTGAGACTTCTACGAAAGCCCTCACATCCGCCTGGGTAGCCTCCACAAATATGCAATCCACATCCCCTATCCTACGACTTCCATACCACAGGCCATCGCTGCGAATTTCGTATTTAAGCATTCCTATGGTCTGCGTCCCATTTATCCCACGCACCAGCAATGAGCATCGCAGTACGCCGCTCATTAGTCACTTTGATGGCCCTCTCCTCATCGCTCCCAGCTACTTCGGAGTATAGATGGCCCATATAAGTAATAAAAGTCTCCCTAGGGGGCGACCCAAAACCACTGGATACTTCCATCACATGCCCCTCTCGAGTCATCCTGACAGTAGTTGTGTACCAATCCTCTAAAGACAAATCCAATAAATAAGTCTCTACTTTTATCGGCTCGAAATAAGAATCATGTGTGGCATACAACTTAGCGAATGCCTCCGCTTGCGTTTTAGTGGAGAAAACCGCATTGATTCGATAATCACTGTAAACCCCCGAGGTAACAATATAAACCTTCTTCTCAGTCATTCTATGTTTTTCTCTATTGCTGATATGGTCAAAACCCAATCTGCCCCTACGTTTACAGTCTTAAATGCCCATTGGCATTCACCTATCAGCCGCTGCACATAGTTTCGACACCAATGTCTTGCCCTTTCTGCTATGGCAAAAACTCCTCCATCAATAATATCCCCCGACATTCTATCGAGCACTTGGGCTCTGTATCCGTTTCCTAGTCTTACTTCATACACCATGGCAGTGAAATATGTAGTCTTTTCTTGTACTGCTTCCATTCCTTCACTCCTCCTTATGCACATCTGGAAACATCGACCAATCACTTACATCCATGGGGTGCTTACAACAATGCCACGTAATCTCCTCACCTAGAAACCTAGGCGCCTCATTTACCACACATACACAAAGGCAGCAAGAAACACCTTTCAATGGGCCTTTTACATATCTATCAAGCAACCCCTGGTATTTGTCAGATACCTCCTTCAACGCCGCAATCAACCTTTCCACCCTGCATAGTTCCGAGTCATGATATTTGTTAGTAAATCCTCCCTCAAAACGCACCAAGAATCTATCACCTGCTAACACATCAACCACAGTACCCAATGAACCACTATTTATCTCTTCTAACGCAGCGGGGGACTTATGCAGCACCACCACTACATCTCCGAGGAAAATCCCTCTCTCATCTTTATGATACTGCCCACAGTAGCTACATTTAATCATAACGTTATCACTCATCACGACGCCTCCACAATGAAACTCTTCTTATCATCCGGGTCTCTAGTCTTACTTATCATCCCCTTGTTCTCCAACATCTTCCTTGCCCTATCCACCTGGCTCCTACTATACCCCGTTTCCTCTTCCACCTTCAAATGCAACTCATGCAACCCCATCGGCCCCGCTTTGAGTACCTGCATTATAACAGGCGCTGGGCTCTTTGTCAAGGTTCCAAACGTCAACGTCTCAACATCAAAGAACAACTCCTGGTCTGGCGGCTCCGCCCCATGCCTCACCGCCTGCCACTGCACTGTCCTCTTCTTAGCCGACGTCTTCACCAGCTTTGCCACTGTATCAGGCCATTGAATCCAACTTGTGCTCCCCTTAGCTTCAGAGAAGTCCGCCATTCCTTCTCCTCCCATCATCCCTGTCAACCCCTTCCTCGAATGATGCACCATCACCTCCGCCGCCTGTGTCTCGCCCCCTAGCCAGGTCATACGACCCAGGAACTCATTAGTCTTATCATCATCACTCGGGTCCCCTCCAAGGAACAGGAATAGTGGGTCCAAGATTACCACATCCACCCTTCTCTCCTTAAGGGCCTCCGCAAGGCTTTTGAAGTTAGCTAATGAGTCCAGCGTATACCCCCAAGTGGTGCTCACAAACATCTTCTCCGGGTCCAGCAGCACATCCGCATATGCTCTATCCATCGCCCTAGTTCTGTTGTACATCTCTCTGTGGCTAATTTCCTTCTGCACATACGCCACCGTCAAGGGCCTAGCCACATCATACCCAATCCAAGGCACCCCAGCAGTCAAACAATACGCCAACTGTTGCACCAGCAAACTCTTGCCAGTCTTTGAGAAGCCATAAATCAACATCTTCCCGCCTGGCACCAATAGCTTGGGCGCAATCAAGTCTAGCTCCTCTGGCCAAACCTCTCCCCTTATATCCTTCAAGGACTTGAACGGCCAAACCTTACTAGGCATGCTCTTTCATCAGTTCCAAACACTCTGGTCTACTAATTCTTCGTCTATTCTAAGCTGATACTTAGTAGAGCTAAGAGGCTCAAAGTATGCGATATAATCTTCAGCTTTACTCTTCGTTGAAAATACAGCACATACCGAATTCGTATCATTTATTACCAAATAAACTTTTTCCATTTGAAGTCCCTCTCTCTCCTGTCAATAGCTTCCACAGCCTGCCTATCCTTGGCTTCAAGGGCCGCAATCATTACCCTCGCAGCCCTACCCTTCTCCTTTGCATCATCCAGCTAGTTGCTGGTGACAATCAATGCTGCTACAGACGCAGAAATGATAATCACCACACACATGACCGCCGCCACTAAGCCAATAATCCTAGGCACCTTTCAATACCTCCTCCCATTTATTCATATCTTCCTCAAAACTTCCTCCCAAAGGCGCAGCATGGGCCAACTCATGGCACATAGCCTCCATTATCGACTCCTGATTTCTTAGTCTCCTGAAGTTAAGGTAAATAGTCGTAGACCATCTCCATACTTGCCCTTCTTTTTTGACCTCTTGAAGCTTCTCCGAAACAACCGTGCTAAAGTAAGACCCTTTTTTCCCCTCTCGCATGGTCCGTACCCTAAGCCTTGCCAATCGTACATCTCTCCTGGCCACCCTTGCCAATCGCTTTGCGTACGCTCGTAGCGATGCCATTCTCTCAGCCCCGTTGAAGTTAATTTGTACATTACCCAAGGGTCCAGTGCCTTTGTCTTGCATCCTATCGCCTCCAGTCCTTCTCTCCTGCTGCTGAACGCCCTAAACCCGTCCCCTTCACCTAAGTACAATGGAGTCATGTAATCTCGAAACAGGAACACCGACTCATTGCTATCCTGCTCCGTCTTAACCAATGGCACATATCCTATGGCCCTCATCCCACCAACCTCATCCATGCCCTTCACCAACCCCTTCTCCTCAAGGGCCATAAGCAACTGCTCACTATCACACTCCGAGCACCCCTTCCGTGGTGTCTTAGGCTGTACTATGCCATTATGCACCAGCATTCCAATCCTATTAGGTGATAGAATAGGATGGTTATTCTCGCTCACCGAAGGGTTCCCATTCGTTGCAGCCCTGCAATGCATCAACCCCCGATTCGTCCCTTGTAACCTCTCCGCTACTTTACCAGCTATCTCAAGCAGTAACACTGAGGCCGTTGCTGGAGCTTTGGATATCCATATGTTTTCATTGCCCAAAGCAATTCCTGCCGCGTCAGTCCCTCTAATCTCATTGTCCATCCAAAGCTGGGTTAGCTTGTTAAAAGGCATGTCCCCCACGAAGCCAGCGATACCACACATGTCTTATTCTTCCTCCGTTTCATTAGTCGCAAGGTACTCTACAATGCGTGTAGCGACTTCCACCACCATCACATGCCCCCCACAAGTCCGCATACTAAGACTAAATCCTACACTAGGAAGCTCCCATTGTTCATGGAGGCAGGTGAATGCGTAGCATTTTATTATTTCTTCCAGAGAATCATACAGAGACTCATCCCCTAGCGCACTAGGGAGGAATATCCTAGCGAACTCCGCCCTACTTGCCCTCGCGCCCACGAATCTCAACGGCATACGCACTCTCCTCCCTCTGAGGCCCGCTAAACACTCCATTCCTTCATCATTGCTCACCTCTACCTCATAGTACATCGTTGTTGCCGTAGACACTGGTGAGTGGGGACACTGAGTGACTACGAAATTCTGCGGCGCAAACCACCACAAGTGGTTTACTTGCACCACCTGGGGGAATTCTGCTTGGATTACACACCCATCGTTATGATGTGGACTCTCTGTATCCCTTATTACTCCATACCAACCTACGATTTCAGCACCATCTTGTATCCCCGTCACCCTTATGGTATCTCCAACGTGATACACTGGCCCTGATATTGGAGCACTACTCGCTGTGTATTCAACCCTATGAGGACAACTCTCTACCACGAAGCTCCCAGGCCGCAGCCACCAGTCACGATTAGAGCCATCAGCTTCGATAGATTGCGGGAATGTTGCTTGAAGAGCATATCCCCAGTCAGGGTATGCATCGCCTACGATGCTCACCCTCCCCACCTGTCCTATAATATCTAGCTCATCCACCACAGCAGTGACGCGCACTATATCCCCAACATGTATCTCTGGGGCTGGAATCACTGGTGCTATGGGCCTATGGGGACACTCAGTCACCACGAAGTTATTAGCACGGAACCACCAACGTGACATTCTACTGATAGACATAGGCTCAAACCGCACCCGAGCAACATACCCCGAGCCGTTATAGGTTGGGTTATCTGTGCAGAGTATCACACCTTCTAGTCCAACCAGGTCAGAAGCTCCATCCTCAACTCCTGTTATCCTAACCACGTCCCCTATATGGAGCCCTCCTCTCTCACTACTATGTATCCCCCAAACACTCACAGGCTCAGAGGGTTCTTCCACCGATTCTTCCACTTCCCCCTCAACCTCTCCTATGCCCCATGCTTGAAACACCTTCACCCTCTCCAGCTTTACAATCCCTTCAAGCGCCTCATAGAACTCCTTCATTGCCGTCCTATGAGGTTCTTTAGCCATCTCTATCATGGCTTCCTTAGAGTCAATCTCTTTAAGGCTATTCCCCGATAGCCTCGCCAGCCACCACGCTATCGTCAATGCCCCCTTTGTCAATGCTGGATGCGCCAGCCAACTACACGGGGACCTGTATTCCCATCCATGAGGCTGTTCTCGATACTGACTCAGCCCTCCGTACCCATAGCTATTGCGATAATGGGCATTGGCTCTAGCATTCAAAGGCGTGGTTATGAGTTCATCCATGCGCTTCAAGAGTATGTCCAAAGGTCTACGTCCCGCACCTCCAATATGGATATGTCCCCCCAATGGCACCTTCGTCCCAGCGCCCGCCCTAACCTCTACGTTAGAGTAAGGTGATGCGTTTATCTTTTTGTAAAGCCTCCTGAGTAACCTCTTCACGGTTGCATGGACCATCTCAGGGGATGTATTATATGAAGGCCGCAACTCTCCTGTGCTAGATGCCCCATCGGTTCCAAGAGTACCATTGCCCTCTACACCAACCCGACGAGGCAATAACGTATCCCCATTGACTAACAACTCAAACTCCGGGTCAGCCCCCACTGTGACCCCTGGCCAAATGACTTCCAATTCCTTTGGTTCCATGTCTCCTCCTTCGGCTGTCCAACGGTTGCTTGTCATTCGTCATCTTGTCGTTTACTCTATAATATAATGCAAAATGACGAAGATGACGAATGACTTGATACACTTGCAGGCACGAACCTCCTCGCCTCACCCCTGTCATTCGTCATCCGATGTTCACGCTGTAAGGTATCGATGACGAATGACCCATGGTTTGCTGGCATTGGTCAATAGCACTTCTCGTTACGCTTGACTCTGTCATCCATTGTTGCTCTCCTTCTTTTTATAGCTTCCACAGTTAGGGCACCTCTTAGCTCCCCCAGGTATTCTCCCCAGCCACCTATGCCCGCACTTGCTACATCCGTACACCTTCGCCCCTTCTATAAGCTTCCTCCTCGGCAAGGGATACCGTGTGTGCTTTACCATTCCTCTGTTCTTAGCTGCCTGCCAGACCACCTCTGGACTCAGACCAAGAATCCACAACCACCACTGCCCATCAGCAGTCAAAACATAGTCGCACCCCTCTTCATCCATCGCCCATCGCACCACTTCTGCAGCCAGGTTCATCCAGGGCTCCTCCTCTATGGTACGCATCATTCAATACACTCGCACTTACTGTCCTCATAAAGATAAAGATGATGCACCATGGAGCCCACATTAACATTAGCGAGCCTAGTCAAATCATCTTGGAACGCCCCAACACTTGTCCAGTCCCCAAGACTCGTGTGGACCCTAGAGGCCCCCTGCTCAAGCATGGCTCTGATAAACCTCTCAAAGCCATGCCAGCAGAGACTTACAGAATAATGGTGGCTGCGATATGAACGCCGCGCATACCTACCTCTGGACGTTCCCGCTCTGAGACTTATTTGGATGCAGTTCTTACTTAGCCTCTTGAAACTTCGCTCTTTGATATCCATGGCATCCATGGTCTCCTGGATAGCCTCTTCCATAATTCCGTACACTTTCATGTTATTCTCTTTCTAGCTCCTCGCCGCGCCTAGATACCTCCGCAAATACATCACAGGGGTCCTCACCAGCTACCAGCGACATTCCCTCTACATCTAGTTGCTCCTCCAAATCCTCCCAGAACTCTATACACTCTTCCGTTATACCATTGGGAGAGATGAAGTGATGATACCTTCCACAAGGGTCCAAGGCAAACACTGTCCCGATGAAGTACCGTCCCATCACCTCTTCATCAGGGTAGAACTCCCCTTCCTCAAAGTAGAACTCTCTATTCTCTAAAGCCTCTTTACACCTTTTGACAATCTGTGTTGCTGCGTTCATATCCTTCCTCCTTACTCCGACTTAGGGCCTGCCGCCGTTGCTGCCTGGCCCAGTGCGTCAATCCTACCACGCCCGCCGCCGCTTGTCAATAGGCCCACGAAAATTGGCCCTACGCGTAACGCTTGCAGCTACGAATTTCCTCTATCCGCCGTATTTGGCAAGCGCGCCTGGCGTGGTCCGATGGCCTGATGGTCCGGTGGTCGGACCATAGAACTGGTTCAAAGGTCAGATGGTCAGACCAGTGAACTGGTATGGTGGTAGGACCAGTGGAATTCGTAACGGTTTGGCAAAAACTGGTCGGAAACTGGCATGGTAGGCAGCAAGTAGCACATCCCGTTACACATATAGACACAAAAGCTGGGGCTTGACAAGCGCCCTAGCCAGGCGCATACTAGCCACAGGCAGCGGACGAAAGGAGGTAGCAGGTTGGGGAACACAGAGAGCCGGAAGGCATACTTGGCTTGGGCACGTACCATGATACCGGGGTTAGTGGAAGATGACGAAGATGATGTGGAAGATGCAGAAGATGACGAAGATGATGCAAAGGAGGAAGATGAGGATTGAGTAAACCAACCATCATGGGGACGCAAGACATAAGGAAAGCATATCAAATTAGGCGGGAGGAAGAAATGGTTGACAAGGCAAAGAAACCAGACATCATCAAGGTGGTAGATGGGCGGTTAGTGATTGACGTGGCTCTGACTACGGGCAAGGCCTCGGCCTCGGGAAAGTCTAAGGTGTACTACAGCACCCTGGGCAACATAGAGCTTGAGGGAGGCTACAGACTCGGGGTCAATCTGTACCGCAGCACAAGGGGCTAGCTAGGGGATGGACGAAACCAGGCTAGGTGTAACGGCGGCATGGGTAGCTGTTCTGGCATTCATAATGCTGAAAAGGAGAGCATGACAAATTCAACCAAGCTGTGTTACTGGTGCTTGCGTCGCATCCCGATGACGCAATTCCAGGCACAAGAACTCCACGATAGCAACGTCTGGCATCCTCCGGGGTGGCTCGTCAAGGGTTTGAGGGTGGCGCCGTGAAGTAAGACACCCACCCCATCAACTCAACCTAGGCCCATCATCCCGCTTGGGTGGTGGGCCTCTTTTTGCCCATATCCAGGTTGACATAACCTTTTGAGCCTAGCCCAGGAAAGCGTCGCGCCTGCCGCCTCCCTCCCCCTCATCCCGTAGGGTGCGTGGAAATTTTGAATAATTTAGAACGCCTATTGACTTTTAATGCAGGATTCAGCTGTGTTGATTTGCAACGATTCGCAAGTGTTGGGGTTGACTTGTGGGAGGAAATATGATACAATTGTAGATAGCGGAGGTGTGATTTGTATGGCTACGAAGATGCCTAGCAAGAAACAAATGGAACGAGATAGGCTTCATTATCAAGCTGAGGACATGGTTAGAGAAGGCTTTATGCAGTCCGAAGAAGGCAAGAGACAGGTGAAGATAGCTGTTCAAGAACTCAATAAAACCCACAAGAAAGTGGTCAAAGGAATAGCAAAACGGCGTAAATAATGGCTAATAACGAGTTTCATATTCACGGTGGCTCTCGGCCCGGTGCTGGGGCACCTTTGAAGTTAGCTACGCAGCTTGACAAGGCTGAGAAGCTCACCAAGAAGCTATCGAAGGCTATAAAACTGGGCCTCAGACCCCTAGCAAAAGAGTACCCTGGGCTTATAAAACAAGCCATAGATATGGCTAAAGCGGGCGATAAACAGGTGCTTTTGCACTTGATTGATTTGCTGCCGAGGATGGTGAGAGTTGAAGACGATGAACAAGGGAGCAAAGCGAGCCAGGTCTTTGGGAAGATATTGGCGCAGATTAAGGTCGAGGGCGACTTAGTAGTGGTGAAAGGAGGCAACAGTGCAGAAGTATCACCCTAAGAAGAAGCCTAAGAAGTGATTATTTGGCAAGATACGGCTAAAGTGCTGCTGGAGGAGTTGAAAATCACTCTCAGCCCTGAGCAGGAGTACATTTTCTTTGACGAAGCCCGTATCAAGTTGATAGGGGGAGGCGAAGGTGGGGGCAAGAGCTTCATCAATTCTCTATATTGCTTCTGCCGCAGCTTCCATGACTACCTCACTTGGGGGCCGAGTCTTTATTGGATAGTCGGAGGGGACTTTGAGGATGCTAAGAAGGAAGTAGGGGGCTCTGGTATTCCTGACGACCGCTATCTGATAGAGTTTCTCGAAGAGTTTGAGGTATATGACGCTGAGAGAAGCAGTTTACCTATGCAGGATAGATGGATGGTACACACTAAGGGGAGCATTAGTGGTCATCTTTACTCCACTGTCTCAGGTTACGACCCTTCTAAGATTGGCCGCGAGCAACCTAGGGGAGTGATAGGTGTAGAAGTGGGTAGATGGGATGTGGCGATTTGGAATAGGTGTTATGGTAGGTTAGCTAGGCGTCGCAGAGAAGGTTCGTGGGGCATATTCTCTGGGTCCTTTGAGAGTGCTATTGGGACATGGTTTGCAGAGTGGTGGGAAAAAGGGCAAGCTCCTAATGAGTTGGACCTGAAGAGTTATAGCTTGCCAGCATGGTCAAATCCGGTGCAGTACCCTGGGGGTCGTAGTGACCCAGCGATTCTACAACTTGAAGCCCAGTGTAGCCCGGAGTATTTTACAGAGCGATATGCAGGCAAGCCAGCGCCACCTCGGGATGCGGTGTTACCGGAGTTTAATGTGAAACTGCATGTGGCTGACATTGCGCTAGTACCTGATAGACCAGTGTATATCTTTGTGGACCCAGCGAGCACTGTGTATGCGGTGTTGTTTGTGCAGATGATAGGGGATGAGATATGGGTAGTGGATGAGGTGTATGCTCACCAGTGGTCCCATGCACAAGTGGTGCAGGAGTGCATGATGCGGCCAGCATGGAAATATAGAGCCTTATCTGGGCATGTGATTGATAACGCTGGGAAGCAGAATCATTTTGGTCTCGGCACTCCAATTGAGGCTTGGAGGCGGGATACTCTCCTGTCATTCAGAAGCCAATACATCCCTGTGGACGTTACGGTGGAGAGACTCAGGAGTGTGTTGGCTATCAGCCCCAGGACTGGTCGGCCAAGGCTAAGGATAAGCTCTAGGTGTGTGGGGCTCATTAGTGAGCTAGGTGGCGGCCCAAGTCCGATAGCAAACCGGGGGGTGTGGAAGATGAAGGGTGGTGTACCAGATAGGGATAAGAATAATGATGCTTGCAAGGCCCTTGGGTATGGGCTTGTCAGTCACTTTGGCACTACTATCCCAAGCATGGAGGAGTTGAGGAATGTCCGCACTGGGTCCTATCTTAGATAAAGTGGAGTTCTATTTGTGCTTGAGGTGCAGTGAGACCTATGTGGTCCAAGCACAGCCGAAAGTTGTATGCCCGAAGTGTGAGGATAAATATGGCAGGCCATAGAACGCTTGCGGAGTTGCATACAAAGCTGGAGACCTATTGGGGCTCGGCACATGCTAATGCTCGGAGGGCGGATGATATTTACAATCGCAACTTCGAGGGACTACTGAAGCTGCCCACAGGGATTGCTGTGCATCAGTCAAGCACTGGGACGTTGATTGTGGATGGCCTCCGAGACCAAGTGCATATTGACGAGCCCTTGGTTACTTTTCTTACTCGGGGAGCGAGCCAAGCAGCCCTCAAGGAGAGGGAGATGATGGAGATGTGGGGACGGTATGTGTTGAGGACGATTCCAGAGTATGAGACGGTTAATCCGTTTCAACAGGCTATCCATGATATGCTATTGAGGGGGGCTACGTGCATCAAACACTTGGTAGATGTGGATAATGAGGTCTGGCCTTGGAATGTGCGGGCCATTGACCCACTAATCATCTTTCCAGCGCCTGGGACTAAAAATCCACCCAGGTATGTGTTGGAGGTCCAGGAGAGATACGGGGCTGACTTGATGGATAAATACCCTGCCTGGGCGGATGCGTTTGCCATAGCCCAGAAGCACTCCCGGAAGAAGGGGGATATTGAGACCTATGTAGCGACCTGGAGGGAGTGGTGGGATAAGGATGAGGTGGTGTATGAAGTGGATGGGCTGGAGGTGAGCAGGAAGAAGAATCCCTATGGCATCATACCCTATGCTTGGGCCTACAGTGGCCTAGGTAGGGCTAATGAGGATGGCGACCCGAGATACTTGATGGTGGGCATCCTGGACTCTATCAAAGGCGAGATTGAGGATGAGGTTAGAGTTAAGACGGCCCAGATAGCACAGTGGCTTTATCATGTGTTTCCTAGGTTGCTAACTCAGGAGAACGCCAAGGCCATGGAGAAGAAGATGCAGGTTGGCCCTGGGTCTGTGATTGAGTATTCAGGTGAGAAACCTGAGTGGCTGGGACAGCCTGAGCCTAATCAGACGATGCTGCTGTTCTTGAGTGAAATCCAGAGTAATATCTTCAAGAAGTTCGGAGAGGCCCTGGAGAGTAGGCCGTCTGGAGTGGATGCAGGGATTCATCAGGCCCTACTTATTGGGCAGAGTTTGAAGGTGATTGCACCTATAAAGGTGGCGCTGAATAACCTTGGAGCGAATCTGCTCAATGGCATGGGACGTCAGATGAAGGCCCTAAAACTAGAGACTAGTGCTAGAGGGAGTGTGGAGGCCGCAGAGAAGGAGAGAACTATAAAAGGGGAGGAATTCAGGGCGTTTAACTTTAAGGTGTCGTTTGAAGCCACTGACCCAGCGGAGAATGATAGAAGGATGCTGGCGGGTCTAGCAGTGTATAGAGCCAATGCTTTGAAACCGCTGATAAGCGACCGGACCTTTAGACGGCAATACATGCGCCATGTAGTGGACGTGGAGGAAGAAGAGGAGGCTCAGATACTGGCGGAGCAAGTCGTAGGGCAGGTAATAGGGTCTGGGCAGATGGCCCAGCTAGTGCTGGAGAGGTTGATGGGGGCTGAAGAAGAGCAGAAGACTGGGGCGCTAGAGCAGCAGGCCCTTGAGATGGCCCAGGGTCAACTTGGAGGGGCCACAGAGATAGCGGGAGCTAAGGAAAGAGAGCTTGAAGGGGTGGCGAGTGTAGGAGTGGGGACTGTGAATATGATGCCTGCTAAGGAAGAAGTATCGGCGGGTGCTTAAGTGACAGTAAAGAAGAGGGGCAGCAAGTATGTCTTGGTGTCTAGCGCGGGGAAAGTCTTGGGCACCCATGATACACCTAGGAAGGCGTATGCACAGGAGAAGGCTATAAAGATGAGCCAGAAGAGGAGGAGCCGTGCGAAAGGACATAAGTAGGAAGGCTCTGGAGAAGGCCACGATGACACTGTTGAAGGTACAGGAGTTGCTGTACGAGACTCTACCTATGGGACCAAGAGTGGTTGGGATGAGCAGGCAGGATGTGAGGAGACAGTTGAAGGAGCCAAGTCCATCTTTTATGGCGCAGTTGATAAAGGCCGTAGGGGAAGAAGAGGCAATGAAAATGTTGGTGAGTAGATAGATGACTGCTAGGAATGAAAGAGAAGAGAAAAGCCTTGCTAAGATGCTCAAGGAGATGGGCAGCAAGAAGAGGCAGAAGAATGTTGGGAAGAAGGTGGATGGGAAGGATGGCCAGCCTAAACTACCTTCACCTCTGCCTACAGCTAAGGTGACGGGACCAGGGGAACTTACGGATGCTGAAGCCAGAAAAATGGAGATGCTACGAAGAGGAGGTCAAGTTCCGGGTGCTGAGTCGATACTCGCTAAACAACTTAAAAGGATGAAGCAAAAG
>ERZ1292623.2374-Hain-H51-01um-R1-2374-length-16952-cov-4_pt1 | contig 16952 bp, 13 predicted proteins | sample MGYA00564398_ERZ1292623 | MGnify/ENA primary metagenome ERZ1292623 (study PRJEB36523, sample SAMEA6512633) | groundwater metagenome | collected 2019-01-07 | study: AquaDiva: Metagenomics assemblies of 32 groundwater samples | reverse complement strand
GCGTGTGCAATGTCTCTACAAACCACCAGCACGAATGGTTTAACTTTCTTTACACAATTTCCAGCAATATATCCATCAGGACCCTGCTGTCCTTCTTCTGCGTATTTAACATCAAGCGGAAGGCAATCATCATCATATTTAGTCCAAGTTATCATTTTAGGTAAAACTTTTTTATCATTCAAAACAATTGTATCCAATCCATTTAATCCAAATCTATTTCTTGATGCAATATCTAGATTTGAAACTGAACCAGGAACAGTAACGGCATTTCCATTGTATTCGACTGGTATTTTTCTTGTTGCGAAATATCCAAGTCCTAAAGTTTCTGCTAAGATTACTGCTCCAACGAGCATTGATTTTAATTTTGAATTTTTCTTAGGTTGTTCTGGAGCAGTATAAGTTGCAGCTGGTGCAACTGGAGGTACATCTCCTGAATAATCGTTAATTGTTTTTTTCTTAGGTTGTTCTGATGCCGGAATAACCGCAATAGGCACTGGTGCAACTGGAGGTCTTGCTGAACTATCTGCCGGCGCTTCAGCAACTGGTGCTGCAACAACAGGTTCTTGACCAGTAATTGTTTGAAGTTGAGTCAAAATACTTGTTAATACTGAAATATTTTTAGATGCGTAATCTTTAAGTTCAGTTGCTATCTGTTTCTTTTCTTCAACAATAACAGCAACTTGTTTCTTATAATCTTCTTCTACTTTTTTTACTGTGCCGGAATAAGTATCGGTAAGTTGTCCTATTTCATCATCAATTAGGGAAAGCTTCTGCATTAAAATGGATGCTGTACCTAAAATAGTTTCAAGTGATTCTTTAGGTTGTGCAGTATCACCGAATAATACTGAAACATCGGAGCCAGACGGTCTAGCAACAGATTCAGCTGGTGCTGCAACAACTGCAACAGGTGCCGCTTGAGGTAATTTTGAATAAGGCTGGAATTTAGCTGGAATTGCTTTCATTAAAGCATCAGCAATTTCATATAATGCAAATGATTTTCCTTCGAATTTCTTAAAGGATGCTTCGAGTGCTTCAAAATCAGAATCGGAAATTTGCTTGTTACTGTAAGCTTCAGCAATACTTGACATGTGATAAGTTAAAGCGTTTACCAAATCTTTAGGTAGTTCTTTTTTAACTCCTTTTCTAGTAAGTACATCATAGAAGTCAACAACACGCTGTACTGAATTTTTTGCATCAAATGGATTTTCTGTCATTTTTTTAACCACCCTAAATGACTGCAAGTTGGCAGCCTTACACTCTTGAAGATACTACTACTATATAAATCTTTTGAATTTGTTGTTACTCACGAGTGAATAAACAGCCAAAAGTCATTCAAAAGCTATTTAAACCAGCCCATTCCCTTAAAAACAGGGGTTTAGATGACTAAAGAAGACTTAGAGCTTGATTTGAGTAAAATAACCTTTTCTAAGGAAAAAGCACTTCATTTCTTAAAAAAATACGGCATTTTTTTGCTTGTTTTAATCCCTGTTTTACTGGCAGCATACATTAGGCTTATCCCCTCAACTATGCCCATAACAGACGATTGGGCTAGATCAACTGTTGACTCTTACTACAAAAATCAGATTGGGAATCAAATAAGAGAGCAATACCCAAATCTTCCAAATGAAAACATTCAGCCAATAATTGAGCAGCAATATTCTGATTTCCAAAAACAAAACAAGGAACTAATCAAACAGCAAATAAAAGAAACCTCTGGCCAAATAAAATCAAGTTTCCAGGATGAAAATGGATATATCTACATGCCAGATATTGACCCATACCAATGGCTAAGATATGCGAGAAATTACATAGAAAAAGGACAAGTTGGGGACGAAGTAAGAAACGGAATTCAATGGGATAACCATATGCTTGCTCCTAAAGGAACTGACGCTACATCAAGACCCCATCCAATTGTTCTCGCTTATTTGTACAAAATAATGAAAATATTCAGTTCAAAAATAACGCTAATGCAAAGTGCAACATATTTCCCAGTTATATTGGCAGCATTGTCCATAATCCCTATTTTCTTCATAGCGAGAATGTTCGCAGGAAATGTCGGAGGATTTTTTGCAGGAATAATGATGGCAGTAAATGGAGCATTCATTGGAAGAACATCTTGGGGGCATCCAGATACTGACGTTTATACTATTTTCTTTGCGGCATATTTCATTTGGTTCTTTTTCCTAACATTAAATGCAGAAAATACCAAAAAACGAATCGTTTATTCTTTGTTATGCGGACTAACCGCAGGATTATTTAGTTTATTTTGGACTGGATGGTGGTACATATTTGACTTTGCTTTAGTAACATTAGCAGCATACGTAATTTATGTTTTCTTATTTGAAAATAAAGAAAAATCTCTAAAGGCAATGAAAGAGAGTAAAGAGATTAGATCAGTAATTTTAGCAACAGGAATGCTCGTATTAGCATCAGCGGCGTTCATAACGTGGTTTATGGGATTTTCGACATTTACAAGTTCAGTCTTTCAGCCATTTGAATTTACAAACATAAAACAAGCGAGCCACGCTTCATTATGGCCGAACGTCTACACGACAGTTGCCGAATTAAATCAAGCATCACTAAAATCAATAATAGATTCAATTGGCGGTAATTTATTTTTCTATACATCTGTAATCGGAATCATCCTACTATTTGCGATAAAGACAGACGGAAAAAGAAAATATATGCCGTTTGCACTGATGTCAACTTTTTGGTACATAGGAATACTATATGCAAGTACAAAGGGGATAAGATTTAATATGATGCTCGTTCCGCCATTGGCACTTGGAATAGGTGCAGTTGCGGGGTTAGCATATTCCAAATTGTCAGAATATCTTGCAGACATGGGAATTAGCAAGAAAATAACTAAAATAGTTGTTGTTGTAGTATTTTTAGTTGTTCTTATGTCATATGCAAAAGGAATTTCAAACTCATCCAAAAATGATATTCCGATTGTAAATGACGCATGGTATGATTCACTGAACAAAATAAGACTGGAATCACAGCCAAATGCAATTATCAACTCATGGTGGGACTTCGGTCATCATTTCAAATACTTCGCAGACAGGGCGGTAACATTTGATGGGGCGAGCCAGAATACCCCCATGGCACACTGGATTGGAAGGGTTCTTCTGACAAGCAATGAAAAAGAAGCACTCGGAATACTAAGAATGCTTGATTGCGGCTCAAACGATGCATTCGAAATATTAAATTCTCACATAAACAACTCACACCAAACTGTGGATATGATTTATGACATAGTCGTAATGAGCAGAGACGATGCAAGAAAATACCTAATGAACAAAAACATACCAAGTGAAAAAGTTTCCATTGTTCTTGAAAAAACGCATTGCACCCCTCCCGAAGATTACTTCATAACAAGCGAAGATATGGTTGGAAAGGCAGCAGTTTGGGCACATTTCGGAAGTTGGGATTTCAACAAGGCAGATGCATGGGTTAATGCAAGAAACATGCCAAAAGAAGAAGCAATAAAGTACATACAGAAAGCATTTGAAGGAACAGAAGAAGAAGCAAAAGCCGTTTATTTCAAGATTAAAAGCATAACAAATGAAAATGATGCAAACAACTGGATTGCGCCATGGCCAGGATATGGAAATGAACAAGGATGTTCCAAAGAAAATAACAATCTCATCTGCGGAGGAGTTTTAATAAATATGGAAACAAAAGATGTAAAGGTTTCCACAGATCGGGGAGTACAAAACCCAGACGCATTGGTTTATGCCGAAAATGGTGAACTAGTCGAAAAAAGATTTGATAACGGAATAGGGCAAAGCATTCTTCTTATCAAAAAAGGGGAGTCTTACAAGATAGTAATCTCATCAACACAATTAACTCGAAGCATGTTTACAAAATTATTCTACTATGATGGAGCAGGAACTTCCAACTTCGAAAAGTTCAGCGACCAAACGTCAATAAACCAAGAAAGAATAATAGTCTGGAAAGTAAGATGGTAATTAAAAATCGCGAAAACTTATATCGCCATCCAAAAATAGCAATTTTTATTCCAACATACAATGCAGCAAAAACTCTTCCGCTTGTTCTTGACAGAATTCCAAGTGAAATAAAAACACAGGTTAAGGAAATTTTTGTAGCAGATGACGAATCAAAGGACAACACATATCTTGTCGGGATAGGGTACAAAGAAAAAACAGGACTTTCAAATCTAAAAATTTTTCGGCATAAAAAAAATAAGGGATACGGAGGAAATCAGAAATGGGCATATCAATATTGCATTGACAGAGGATATGATATTGTAGTTATGCTGCATGGAGATGCGCAATATGCCCCCGAGAAAATTCCGGGCTTGTTAAAACCATTCAACAGCAAAAATGCAAAAAATATTGGAATGGTGTTCGGTTCCAGAATGAACGGGCATCCGTTGAGAGGCGGAATGCCACTGTACAAATTTATCGGGAATAAATTTTTAACATTTGTTGAGAATATGGTTCTAAATCTCAATCTTTCTGAATATCACAGCGGATATAGAGCATACAATTGTAATAATCTAAAAAAAATTCCATTCCAGTTATGTTCAGATGATTTTCACTTTGACACCGAAATAATAATACAGCTCAAATTAGCAGGATTTGACATAAGAGAAACTCCGATTCCCACATACTACGGAGATGAGAAATGCCACGTAAATGCCATTGGTTATGGAATAAATATATTAAAGTCACTGTACCAATATATTCTTCACAAATTAGACATTAAAAAATTAAAAAAATACGAAATTAAAGCATGAAAATAAAAAAAAATCAAATAATATATGGAATTCTTCTGCTTGTATTTATTTTAAGTGTCCTCCCTTGGTTAAAAGAAGGAGTTCCTGTAACTGACGATTATAGGCACCATGCATCAAGAGCTTGGTTCATTAAAGAAGAGTTTAAACAGCTTCAATTCTCAGAATGGGTTCCATATATGTATGGGGGATGGCCATTCTTACACTTCTATCATCCGATGTTTTACTTAATCACAAGTCCAATTGCATTACTATTTAATCCAATCGTATTTTTAAAAATTACAACAATACTTGCGTATGCAATTGCTTTATTTGGAACGTTTTATGCTGCAAAATTGCTGTTCAAAGATGAAGAAGTTTCTATGATTGCTGCCGTGGCATATTTTTTATCTTCTCATTTTCTATTTCATGCAACAATATCGGGAGCTCTTCCAAGATTAATGGCAATAGCGCTTGTTCCGATAACTTCTACATACTTTATAAAAGCGTTAGAAGAGAATGATAAAAAAATAACGGCGATTAGCACCATTTTACTTGCTATTTTATTTATGATGCACACATCAGTTGCAGTTCCTGCATTTATAATTTGTTTCGTCTATACATTATATAATTCGTATTTGACAAAAACATCTGCATCATTTTTGAAGGGAATGCTAATCTTAGGAATTGCAATTTTACTATCTATGGCATGGATTTTACCTATGCTACTGGAAAAGGAATATGGAAATTTTTCTGAAAGTGAAGGAAAAATAAGTCCTCCTTATCTTGAACAATCATTTAGAAGTTTTGGAATAAATCACAACGGACAAACATACATAAGAAGTAATTATTTCGGATATGCGACGTTAGTTCTTGCATTGATTAGTTTATTATTCATTAAAAAGAATAAAACAGTTAATTTCCTTAAACTTGGGTTTATTACTTCAGTATTCTTCTACTTCAATATATTTAATTTGCTTGATTTAGTTCCTATGCTGAAAATAGCATTAACCGGAAGTTCTTCCTATTTCATAAGCATGGTTGTGTTTAACTCGGTTATGCTTGCAGGAGTTGGAGCAAAGTCTATTTGTAAAAAAATCAAAAAAGATTATTTAATTTATATCCTCGCATTAATAATCATAATTGAGCTATATCCAGGATTAAACACATTTTCATACGGATGGAGTAATCAAAAAACTGAAAATTTTGTAAATCCGCCACAACTAATTCAAGCATGGGAATTCATAAAGCAACAGGAAGGAAATTTTGTGGTATTTTCTTCAGTCGGACAGGCGGCCGAAATATACCATAATAAGCAGGAGTTTGGAGCAGATTGGGTTGGATGCCCGCAATGTGTTCAAAAAGAAACATACAAAATTCATAACGAAATATGGCAGAATTTCACAAAAGGAATAAAAAACGACGAACAACTCGGTTATTTAGGAGTAAAATATTACGTTATTCCGTGCCAATATAAAATAGAAAATAAACTTGCGTATACAAATGGAGTAGTTTGCGCATATGAAAATGAAAAGTTTAAATCGATGATTGAATCCGAAGCAAAAATAACAAATATTAACTATAAGCTTGATGAAGTTTCGTTTAAAACGAATTCAAATAAGCCAACAAACGTTCTTGTTAAAATCAACTACTTTAAACCTCACTGGCGAGCATATGTTAATGGGAATGAAACCCAAATAAGCCAAATTTGGCCAGAATTCATGTCAATAGACGTCCCAGTCGGACAAAACGAAGTTTTGTTCAAATATAGAACGAATGCCTCACATATAGTCGCTTGGTTCATAACATTTTTAACTATAATTCTTGGCACCTACTACGTGAGAAAATGAAAAAACAGACAACAAAACTATCTGCGATGGGATTTATGCTATTAGCCGCTATTTTTGCATCGGCGGGACAGATATTTTTTAAATTTACTGCAGATAAATTTACAAGCATAATTTCAATATTTACGAACTATAATACATATATTGCCGGCACATTTCTTTTGGTTGGCTTGTTTTTTATGCTAAAAGCATTGAGAAGAGGGGAACTGACTGTTGTTTATCCCGTCTTAGCAACGAGTTTCATATGGGTAAGTTTACTTTCGCCTTTGTTTTTTAGCGGAGATTTTATGACATTTCAAAAATGGTCTGGCGTTTTCATAATAATATTTGGAGTCACGTTAGTTGGCAAAGGTAGGAAAAAATGAAAAGTTTAATGATTTCAGCAATACTGATGGTTTTAGCCTCATTTTTTGCGGCTCTTGGTCAGTTAAGTCTAAAAATTGGCGCAATGAAAATAAAAAAGAGTGTAAACTCTTTATTGAAAAATCCCGTACTTTTATTTGGAGTATTTTTTTATGGATTGTCTTCAATTGTAAGTCTATTTGCAGTAAAAGATGCCAACCTAACCGCATTATACCCATTCGCATCGCTAAATTATGTATGGGTCAGCGTTTTATCAATGAGATTTTTAAAAGAAAAAATGAACAAATACAAATGGATTGGAATTTTCCTAATAATAATCGGGGTGTCAGTAACATTATGAAAACATTCATTATAATCCCCGCACATAATGAAGAAAAAAGCATAGGTTATGTTTTGGATAATTTAAAAAAACATAGATATAACAATATTGTTGTTGTAAATGATTTTTCTAAAGACAATACTGAAAAAATTGCAAAACAAAAAGGGGCGATTGTTTTAAATCATATAATAAATAGAGGTCAAGGCGCATCATTGGTAACTGGAAATGAATATGCGTTAAGAAATGGAGCAGAAATAATTGTTCATTTTGATGCCGATAATCAAATGATGGCCGAAGATATTCCTGCAATGGTTGACCCAATTGTCAAAAAGAAAGCAGATATTACATTAGGATCAAGATTTCTTAATAAAAAATCGAATGTTCCAAAATTCAAGATATTTACGCTTACATTGGGGAAGATATTTTTAAGAACATTTTACGGAATTACTTTAACAGATTCTCAATGTGGCTTCAGAGCTATGTCAAGAAAAGCTGCCGAAACAATAGAAATAAAACAAGACAAAATGGAACACGCATCAGAAATTCTTATAGAAATATTCAAAAAAAGGCTAAAATACAAAGAAATACCCGTAACCATTAAATATACAGAATATTCAAAAAAACACACTCACCACGGAAGTTTCCATTTATGGAGCGGGGTTAAAATCGCAGTTAAAATACTAGCAAAGAGGTTAATGTAATAATGGAACCGATACAGATAATTTTGGCTGTTTTCGTGCTATTTGCACTAAGCAGAGCATATTTAAGATACTCAGAAAAAAAGATAAAAGTTGCCGAATTTGTCTTTTGGATTGTAATATGGGGGTCTGCAATGGTTGCGGCATTATCCCCAAAAACTGTTAGCTTCTTTTCTAATTCAATTGGGATAGGAAGACCTGCCGATTTGATACTCTATGTAGCAGTAATACTATTATTCTACCTAACATTTAGGTCATATGTTATGATTGATGAAATGGATCAGAAAATGACAAAAGTAGTAAGAGAAATTGCAATAGACAGACAAAAAAAGAAATAAACCGCCGTCCATTGGAATTAGCAGAATATTATATAGAATATCAATAAAATGAGCATAATTCACAAAATAAAAACATCAATAGGGATAATACGGTTATTTAAAAACTGGCCGACTTTCTTTTTACATTATTTTAACCTTAAAAGAAATAAGGAAATTGTTTTTAGATTTAGAAATGGTCTAAAATGGCACGTGGATACAACAAAACGTGGATTTGCAGTAATAAGTGATGTATGGATTCAAAAGCCATATAAACTTTTGTTTGAAGTAAATAATCCAAAAATAATTCTAGATTTTGGAGCTCACATAGGATCTTTTTCCATAATGGCTGCAAAAAAATATCCAAATTCTAAAATATATGCTTTCGAAGCTTCAAACGAAAATTTTTTAAATCTTCAAAAAAACATAAAAATAAACAATATAAAAAATATACGGACGTTTAATATTGGGATTAGTGATAAAAATGCCATTCTTAGGTTTTTCATAAACGAAAAAAACACAATCCTCAATACGTTCATAAATACTGCACAGTTTAATAATTCAAAAAATTATAAAGTTAGATGCAAAAAACTATCAACACTTTTTAATGAATTAAAAATAAAGCATTGCGATTTTTTGAAATTAGATGTCGAAGGTTTTGAATATCGTATATTAAAATCTTCTGAAAAAAACGGTGTGTTAAAAAATATAGGTGCCTTGACTGCCGAGATAGATGTAACTTCTTCAAACTTTAAAAAAACAACAGCACTATTGAACAGAAATGGATTTGCAACAAGTATAAATGGAGATATAATAAATGCAAAAAATGAAAGAAGAATTAAACCCTAAAAAACATTCATTTATAATTTATTAACTGAAGCCTTAGAAACACAAGTCTAAAAATCCACTTTATTGGGTCAGTTAGCATATTTATTCTTGATCCACCGACGTATTTCCACTGTATTGGAAGGGAATATAAAGAATATTTTCTTTTTTTAATCTTAAAAAATAATTCAACATCAAATACCCAGCGTTTATCAAAAAGATTGTAAAATATGTCTTTTGCAGCATTTCTTCTGAATCCTTTAAATCCGCACAGATTGTCTCTGAACCTGTCTTGAAACAAAATTGATACAAATAGATTAAACCCGAAGCTGGTTAACTTTCTAAGAGGATTTGATTTTATTTTTGATTTTGCAGATAGTCTGTCTCCAACAACAACATCATATTTATTTAATTTAGCAAGCATATTTGAAATTTCATTTGGTTGTATTGCTCCATCTGCATCAATAAATAATATTTTTTCACCTGCCGCATGTTTAACTCCAAATTCAACAGCATTTCCTTTTCCCTTGTTAATATTATAACCGATAATCCTTGCGAAAGAATCTGCATTTGCTTCAGAAATAAATTTTTTAATTTTTTCAGAAGTTTTATCTTTACTCCCGTCATTTACAATAATTACTTCTGAACTAGAGAGATTTTTTTTAACATAATTTAATAAAATTGGTATAAATTTACCAGATCTCTTCTCTTCATTATATGCGGGAACAATTATTGAATTGTGCACAATTACGCTGCTTTAAAAGATTCTATGATTGTTTTGATATCTCGATCGGTAACAGAAGGATGAATAGGCAGGGACAACACTTGTTTTGCTACCTGTTCAGCAATTGGAAAGTCCCCCTCGTTATAACCAAGTTTCATAAAATGGGGATGCAAATGCAGTGGCTTAGGATAAAATACCGCTGAACCCACTCCGTTACTTTTCAAATATTCCATAATTTCGTCTCTAGTTTTTTTAAATCCGTCCACTTTTATCGTATATTGATGAAAAACATGCTTAGCACGAGATATGACGGCTGGAATCTTAATTCCCGGAATATTTTTTAAACCTTCCGAAAGCAGTTTTGCATTTTTTATTCTTTTATTTGTAAAATCATCTAATTTTTTTAGTTGAGCAAGAGCAATTGCTGCCTGCATATCCGTCATTCTATAGTTGTATCCTAAATCAAAATATTGGTATTTTGTTTTTTCTGACTGTCCATGATGTCTAAACATTCTTGCCTTGTCGTAAATTTCTTCGTCATTTGTTGTCAGTAAACCGCCTTCTCCGGACGTTATGTTTTTAGTGGCGTAGAGAGAAAATGCCGCGACTTTTGCCAATGAACCGGTTTTTTTGCCTTCATATTCAGCATTTACCGCCTGGCAGGCATCTTCAACAAGTATAATGTTGTGCTCATTCGCAATTTTATTCAATTCATTATAATCAGCAGGCTGTCCGAATAAATCCACAGATATTATTGCTTTCGTTTTTTTCGTTATTTTTTTCTTAACGTCCGCAGGATCTAAATTAAATGTATCTTTGTTTATATCTGCAAAAACAATCTTCGCTCTTTGCATAAGAATGGGGTTTGCTGTTGCAACAAAAGTAAACGGGGTTGTAATTATTTCATCTCCTTCTTTGATTCCAATGGCGTAAAGTGCTGTATGAATTGCCGCTGTTCCACTGTTTACAGCTACTGCATATTTAGTTCCACATATTTTTGCAAATGTTTCTTCCAATTCTTTAACTTTTGAACCCTGAGCCAGCATTCCGGAATTAAGAACGTCCATGACTGCTTTCTTTTCTTCTTCTTCAATTATTGGTTTTGCAATAGGAATCATTTTTTTATTTTCTCCAATGAAATACCGCAAACAGAACAAATTTCTGTCAGTCTTTTTCCGCACTTGCACACATAACCCATTAGTTTTGCAGGATTTCCTACAACAAGACCATAATCAGGAACATCTTTAGTTACCACACTTCCTGCACCCACTAAAGCCCACTTTCCGATTGTCACAGGCAATATAACCGATTTAGACCCAATAGATGCCCCATACCTCACTAAAGTTCTTGACAAAACCCAATCTTTTTCAGATTTCAATGTTCCATCATGATTGATTGCTCTCGGGAGCTTGTCGTTTGTAAAACAAACATGAGGTGAAATTTGAACTCCATCCTCCACTATTAAACCATAAAATAAAGATGCAGAATTTCCTATTTTGACATTATTTCCTATTTTGACCCCTTTATCAACGTACACTCCTTTTCCAATGATGCAATTATCCCCTATTTCTGAATCTTCTCTTATCTGAACATGATTCCATACCTTTGAATTCGCCCCGATCTTTGCCTTGGACGATACTTCTGCCGTATTGTGTATAAATACCATATTGTTATGTCCTTTGCTTTTGTATATAAATATACTGCATTTAACGCCTAAATAACATTGTTTAAATATATACTTCTGAAATTAACTTTTATAATTCACTTTCCTCAGTTTTTATCATTATTATCACAGATAGTCCCTGCATAAACCAAGAAAAACAGCTTATTTATAAACCTTTCTTCCTTTACCATCTGTGAGTAGTGATTATTAGTGTAGCTAAATATTTTGAATGTAATAATACGACACAGGACCTTGTTTAGTATCGTATGTTTTGGCCAACTGTGGCTGCTTATTGATAACATCATTAAAATTGAATGTCCCGCCTTTTTTCAGCACAATATGCATTGGAACTAGCTGGTTATTAGCTTCCATTAACCCAACAAGATCAATTTTATAATTATTTTTAATGTAAACCCACAACGGATCTTTCCCTTCCAATTTATTCATTTCGGATACCCCGACATATATGTAATTAATATTGAAAACTTGTTCTTTGAGACTAAATTCTTCCAAAGTACTCGAAAATCCGCAACGATGTTTTGAATAAGAGCAAACCGCTAAGTCCTGCGCATGTGTTGCTGCACCAAGTCTTTCTCCCGGACTCAATCTTGTTTTAAGATATTCTCCTATAAAATCCTGCCCATAAAAATTTGTACCCCAAACCCTGTCATTTGCCGCCTGCATTGAAGGAATTGCCAAGATAATTAAAAAAAGAGGAACGTAAATCGCAAATTTATTACCAGACACTTGCTTCATTAGTGTTCCTAAACAAAATAAGAAATATGCGCTTAAAATACAGATTAAAGGCAAGAATGGCATTTGATAATATGAATGTCCTCCAATTTTGGCGGCCATTAGGTCTACATAAATGAAGACAGAAATAACATATCCAATTAAAAATCTTGAAAATCTTGTTCTGTACTTCAACAGAGCGAATGCGAACCCAAATATGGCAAACCATAGGAACCACATTGTATAATTATCGTTAAAATAAGACATTAAAGCCGGCCATCTTGTTTTCCAGTAGTCAGTACTAAAAATCCTAAATATATCTATTAAGTATCCAACTTTTGTTCTGTCTGTAACAGTTAATTCATAAACTAATGTAGTTATTATTCCTGGAACAATTCCATAAAACAAATACTTCATATCACTCCAAAATTCTTTTGAGTGATGTTTAAGTTTGTCTTTCATTTCTCTAAACGGAAAAATAAATAAGAGAGGAACTGCAATTATTCCAAATGTATATTTAAGCCCCCAAGCAATTGAGAAAGCAAATCCGGCGTACATGATGTTTTTTCTTTCATTTGTATCGATCCATACCATGAAAAAATAGGCAGTAAGAAGTATTAAAAATAAACCAGGACTTTCCGGCTGAACATTTCTTCCGAAATAAATACCGAGAGGCATTATCGTTATTAAAAAACTGCTGAGGAGAGCGAGATATTCATTTGAAGTAAGCCGCCTAACAACAAAATAAGTCATTAAGATTGAGCCTAACATAAAAAATATCATAAATAATCTTGGAAGCCATACACTTTCTCCGAAAGCAATCCAAAGTCCGGCAGTTAGATAAGATACGTACGGAACTTCTGAATATTCTTCGTGATAAGCATTTCCTTCATCAAACCCAGAAAAAGCAAAAGCCTGTTTATGTAGCCAATTTCCTTCTGTTTTGAAGAAATAAGCCTCATCAAGATACTCGTTTTCTTTCAGATTATGATAGCCTATTGTTGGGTAGTTCAAATGATAAATACGAAGATACCCCCCCAATATCAAAAAGATGAAAAGCATAATATAAATTACATTACGTTTTTTGATTCCGAAACTATCTTTTTTCTCCACGAATGACCTCTAGGTAAAAAGAAGCAGAGACCTATTTAAAAAGATTTCTAACAAAAATAATTAAATTTGAACAGTTAAGTTTTTAAAGACTTACTGGCCCACGATTTTCATGGGAGTGGAAACTGTTAAAGAGGACGGACTGGAGTTAAAATTGAACTCTAATCTCTTTAAAAAAGTAAGATTAGAACTTGTTCTTATTGTGATATTTGCAGTTATTTTGCTAAAATTTATTTCCGTTTTTGACGGAGGATTGCTGGCGCACCCTGCCCCGTATAATCATCTGGCTGGCGATATGTTCAACATTGATGTTTATGCCGATTTTGTCAAATATGAAAATGACCTTACGACACTGCCGTTTTATTTAACGCAGGGTATAAAAAATGTCGTAAATATTTTCTCAATGACAGGACCGATTATTACTGCACAATTATCGCAATTTACAGGAATTGAATCATATGATTTTACTATGCACATCAGTCTCTTATTCATAATATTATCGACTGCAATAATTTATATATTTTTAAGAAAAATAGACAGCAAATTAGCATTACTTTCTTTGCCTCTTAGTCTTCTTGTATTCAAGTGGCCGTTCCAGTATGCTATAACGTGGGGAATGCATATGTCAAACGTGAATATGATCTTCATCGTGGTTTCTCTGTCATGTTTATTTTACCTGGATAAAAAATATATCTTCATAGTTCTTGGGATAATGAATGGAGCTGGATTTTTATCGCATGCGAGAGAAACGTTAATGTTTAATACAGGAGTTGCTCTTTACTTTTTAGTAAGATTAATAAAAGAAAAAATACTGATAAACTTAGTAAAAAACCCAGCGAACAGTAAAAATTACTTAGAAGAAAATACGACAGTAAAATCTCTCAAAAACTACATCTATTCAATACCGGTAATGCTGATATTTATGTACAGATATTTTCCAATTCTTGACTCATTTTTATATAGAAAAAGCACAACATTGCTTTATGGTACGAATCAGTTATTTGCTTATTTACCACAGACTAAAACAGTATCGCCAAACATTTTTCATCATGTTTTTTTTCCTAATTTCTTATTTTATCAGTATATTCTTATAATTGGCATAGTTGCTGCACTTTATTTCTTGATATTTAAAAACAATCGAACGGCTGACATAATTCTATCTTTCAGCATAATGATACTTGCTAATGGATTTTTCAGCATATTAGGAAACAAAACTGCACAAATAAGGCATCTTTGGCCCGTTCTTTTGATTCCACTAGCGGGATTGTCATTATATGTACTAAATTCATTCATTAAAAGGTCAATAAAAGAAAAATACAGCGGGTTGTTGCTTACTGGCTTGTTTTTAGGCGCAATAATAATGACGGCAGTTTATTTCACACCAGAACCTACATCTGATTACCCATTTTCAGATCCATACACGTGGGATGCGATTAAATGGATAAGGTCAAATGTAGAAAATAATGCGAAAACCCTGATTTTATACGGAGATAGGCACGGACAGGAAACAATGTTTTATCTTACATTGAAAAATCAATTTAGAACAAATCGCGAAAAATATTTTGAACAAATATCTTCAAAAAAAGTAAGTTCGATGGTAGTGACGCAGGGAGTAATTTTAGGAGAATTTTATGTACGAGTTAATAATACAATTATTGAGAAGGATAGAACAATTTTCAGCAACGTACGGGAATCACTATGCGACTATGACTATGTTTATTCGGATAAGTACAGCCAGGTGCAGCAAGTGCAAACATATACAATAAAAGTATTGGAGAAATTAATCAATGAAAATAAATTTGTTCCGGTATACCAAAATGATTTAGTGGTTATTCTTAAAAATAATAATGTTGGGGGGGTCTGCTTTAAGGATGAGGTGCTTTTATGAATCATGAAATGAGGAAAATAATAATAAAAGAATTGAAAATGATTGGAATAGTATTTATTTTGTTTTATTTAATGTTCCAGATTCATTACTATAAAGAAAATTTGTTCACTATACTAAAAATAGTACTTGCTCATTTCTACCTTTTCATAATACCCGGTTATTCTCTGTGTTTGATACTTTATGATAAAGTTGAAAGATTAGACAGGTTGGTGCTTGGAATTGGAATTGGATATGGTCTTCAGCCATTTTTACTTTATGCAATAAACGATATAACTAGAATCAACGTAATGAGATATAATATTTATGTATCCGGAGCATTAATCATAATTGGAGTTTTAATGTTCAAATACATAATTTTAGATAAAAAGTAATTATTCTCTTGCCATTCCCAATAAGAGGGATAAAGCCATCCCTGCTTGAACGAAAAAGTCAGTTACTGAGCCAACGCGAAGTGTTCTTTTAAGAATGTAAGAAGGTCTGAAAAAGAACTTTCTGACTGCTTTATTCTTTAATCTCCAAACATCATCTTTTGATAAAGTTTCTGTATTCATTATTGGATATTGCGCAGAATCAGAATAAACATCTTTCTCATATTTTTTATCTATCCAGCCATTTGCAATAGCCTCGTCCCTCATAACAGTTCCGACGTAAGGTGCAGCAATCGAAAAATCAGCATAATCTGCGTCTAGTGCAATACTGAAATCAATTGTTTTGTTGATACTTGCTTCATCTTCACCAGGAAGACCTATAATAAAGTGTGCTAAAATCTCAATTCCTACATTTTTACATAATTCAAAAGCCTTTTTAATTTGTTCAAGAGTGGTTCCTTTTGAATACAAATCAAGAATTCTTTGGTCTCCGCTTTCGATACCAAACAATAGAGTTTTACACCCTGATTTTTTCATTATTGATAGCAATCCTTCATCTACCTCATCAACTCTTGCTAAAGCATGCCAAGCAAAATCAAATTTCTCTTCAACCATTCTCTCGCATAGTTTTTTAAGGTTTGCCTTATTAGTTGTGAGATCATAATCCATAAATCTTAGCTCTTTTACACCAAGAGCTTTCAGAGCTTTCATCTCTTCTATTGTATTTTCAACATCTCTCGTAATAAAAGGAGGGGTTCCTTTGCCATAGAAGCAGAATTTACATTTGTAAACACAGCCAATTGAAGATAAAATATTGGCAAAAGGATAACGCCTAATTATCGGAAGTCTATAATCTCTTATTGGAAATAAATCGTGTCTCGGAACAGCGTATGAGAATTTTCTATCTGCGGGAGGAACAATACCTCCGTCAAAAACTTTATTATCTTTTCTATAGATAATATTATTTATTTTTCCGGAAGGATTATCAAGATATTTTAAAATATCATTCGAAGTAAAACTAAACAAAATAGCATCTAAGAACTTATTTTCCCTAAACATTTTGTCTTTATTAAATATCAAAATCCCGCCGATACCTATAACCAACAATCCCTTTTTTCTCTCTTTGATTTTTTTTATAAAACCAGAATCTTCTTTCCAAGATGCTGACCCGGTTATGAAAATTATTGTATCAATGTCCATCTTCATTATTTCATCAAAACATTCTTTTCTAGGAGTCATGTTAACAGTTGCATCAATTACATTAATATCATGTTTTTCACCAAGAATACCGCTCAAACATAAAAGATCAATCGGCTCCCAAGAATAATTTCCCTTAGTTGTCCCACTGCAAAAATTGTCA